>Ga0255759_10004078_pt1 | contig 12693 bp, 8 predicted proteins | sample 101ome_20_FD_179959 | JGI IMG/M metagenome (GOLD analysis project Ga0255759, IMG submission 179959) | Coastal salt marsh microbial communities from the Groves Creek Marsh, Skidaway Island, Georgia - 101404AT metaG (version 2) | ecosystem: Environmental > Aquatic > Marine > Intertidal zone > Salt...
TTGGAAGTAAATTTAAAATAAATGGTGTTAATTTACAACAAAGTGATATAGAAGGAACATTATCTCTTTCTGCTGGTGGCACAGGAGCTACATCTGCCGAAGGTGCAAGAGCTAATTTGGGTATTACAAATTTATATGATAATAATACTACTGATGTTACATTAGCAAGTGTAGCTAATAATTATTTAACAATAAGTGGTCAAGCTATTACTGCTGGTACTGTACCATTATCATTAGGTGGTACGGGATCTACATCTGCAGAAGGTGCAAGAGCGAATTTGGGTATTACAAATTTATATGATAATAATACTACTGATGTTACATTAGCAAGTGTAGCTAATAATTATTTAACAATAAGTGGTCAAGCTATTACTGCTGGTACTGTACCAATATCATTAGGTGGTACTGGTGCTTCAACATTATCAGATGCTAGAACAGCTCTTGGTATATCTGATGTTACATTAGCAAGTGTAACAGATAACTATTTGTCAGTTAGTGGAAATACAATTACTGCCGGTATCATACCATTGTCATTGGGTGGTACAGGGGCGACAGACCAAGCTGGTGCCGCATTAGCAATATTACCACAAAATCCAACAACAGATAGCTTCTTAAAATATAATGGAAGTGAATGGATTGCAACAACAGCTGGTATTCCAGATATATCGGGTATAACAGATGATGATGGTAAATTAGATTATGAAGCTATTAAAGTTCCAACTGAAATAGCAGTTATTGATACTACTATTAGTAATGAACCTGAACAATTTAAAGCTTCTGAAAAATTATATCCATCACAATATGCAAGACAAAATTATTTTACAAGAATAGATGGTGTTTCTCCTGATAGTTGGACTGTAACAAATTCTACATATGGAAATGGAACATATAATGTTAAATATAGTTCTCATTACAGTAGCACAACTTATTCACCACATTATATATTTAATAAACCAGTAAATGAAGCCGTTGGTAGTAGTCAACCATCAAATGATAGTACGTGGGGTAATAATTATAGTAATGGCAATTATGTTGGTTCTAGCAGTTTAAACAGCATATCAGGAGATTGGATAACAATAGAAATGCCAGTTAAAATCTTATTAACTAAATATGTATTTGTATCTATTCATAATAATTCGAGCTATAATAATCGATTACCAAGAAAATATAGTATTTTAGGATGTAATGATGATGATGGTAATTGGGAAGTAATATATAGTGAAACATTAAATCAAGATAACGATAATGATTATACTGACACATATTATGGAATAAGTAATATAGCTAGAATTGTAAATATTCCAGAAAATAGTAGATTAACAGGTACTAAAACATTTAATACATTCGGTTTGATAGTTGAAAATATTGGTAGAACAACTGTTCTAGCTATGGCTGAGTGGGATATATTTGGTAAAGAAGCCATAGAACCAGTAACAATAGATTCAGAGTATAAATATCTGACTTTTACCCATGATGGTTCATCAGATAATCAAACAGAATATGAATTGAATTTCTCAGAAGAAACTACATGTGATATTTTAATTGTTGGTGGCGGTGGTGCCGGAGGTTTGAACTCTGGTGGTGGTGGGGGCGCCGGTGGTCTTGTGTATGGTTCTGGTATTACAATGAATGGAACATATAGTATTAAGGTGGGAAATGGGGGTATATATAGTGGAACATCAACACTTGATGGTGGTAAAGATAGTAGCATATATAATTCTACTTATAACATAATTGCAAAGGGTGGAGGAAGTGGTTGCGATGGTTTCGGTGTGGGCAATGATGGTGGTTCTGGTGGTGGTGGGGCATCTGACCTAAGTAGTAGTGATAAAGCAGGTGGTATAAGTACCCAACAAACATCATTTACCTTTGAAAATGTTACATTAACTGGTTATGGTAATTCTGGTGGGATGGGAAGACGTGAAGAATACGGTGGGTGGACACGAGCAGGAGGAGGTGGTGGTGGCGCTGGTTCACCTGGTAATACATCTGGAGACTATACGTCAGATTTAGGACAGACTACAAGAATATCTTATGGTGGTGATGGTGGTATTGGATTGCAATATGATATCACAGGTGTCAATACATATTATGCTGGTGGTGGGGGGGGTGGTATTCATAATAATCAAGCAACTGGAAATCCTGGTGATGGTGGTTTAGGTGGTGGCGGAAATGCAGGTCAGCCATATAATGCTGGAATTAGCGGTTTAGCCAATACAGGTGGTGGTGGTGGTGCTGGTGGGGGAGGAGATGCCGCTGGTGGCAATGGAGGTTCAGGTGTAGTTATCATAAGATATTCTATGGGTACTACTACAAATGTTTCATATACACAAAAAGGGTATTTATCTTATAATACCAGTAATGGATGGTATGTTAAAAACGAGGCCGATTTAACTACATCAAACTTAACAACATCTAATATATTAACAGTTGATGGCACTAGCAATGCATTTGAGTTTACCAATGATATAATATTGTTAAATCAAGATATTATTCCAAAAACAAATGATAGTGTAGATTTAGGCAGTGTTGACAATAAGTTTAGAGATGTATTTATTAGCAATAATTCATTATGGATTGGCGATTTACACAAATTAGCAATTTCAGATAATAAAATGAAATTTAGAAAAAGAAAAAGCACAGTTGTTCCTAATGCTATTTTATCTGCGGGCGGCACAGAAGCAGGAGCTTTGTCATATACTGGTCATAGTAGTTTAGGTAATTTTAAACTTAAAGATTGGCTAAAATACATGAGATCTTTACCAAATGTTTCACAAAGCACTAAAATATCAGATATTTTTACAGAAAATAATGATGATTATGAAGAAGAAAATGCAGCAGATGCCTGGCAGATCAATAGTACAAATTTACTATTGGGTTCTGCTTATAATAAAGTTGGCATAGGTGTAACTACTCCTACTGTTGATTTAGATGTTGGTGGTGATATTAAATTTTCTGGTTCCTTACATGGTTCTGGTTCACAATTAACTTCATTAAATGCTACAAATATAGCAAGTGGAACCATTGATAATGCCAGATTACCAGGAGCGATTTCTGTAACAAGTTTAGCTGGTTCTGGTAGCAGTATAACTGCATTAAATGCTGATAATATTGCTAGTGGTACTATTGATAATGCTAGATTGCCAAGTGCAATTTCTGTAACAAGTTTAGCTGGTTCTGGTAGCAGCATAACTTCATTAGATGCTACCAATATAGCAAGTGGTACCATTGATAATGCTAGATTACCAAGTGCAATTTCAGTAACAAGTTTAGCTGGTTCGGGTGCTAGCATTACTGCATTAGATGCTAATAATATTGCTAGTGGTACCATTGATAATGCTAGATTACCAGGAGCAATTTCTGTAACAAGTTTAGCTGGTTCGGGCGCTAGTATAACTGCATTAAATGCTGACAATATAGCTAGTGGTTCCATTGATAATGCCAGATTACCAGGTGCAATTTCTGTTGGTAGTTATGAAGGCGCAGGTTCTAATATACAATTTATTAATGCTACCAATATTTCAAGTGGAACTCTTGATAATGCTAGATTACCAAGTGCAATTTCTGTAACAAGTTTAGCAGGTTCTGGTAGCAGCATAACTGCATTGGATGCTACAAATATTGCTAGTGGTACCATTGATAATGCTAGATTACCAAGTGCGATTTCTGTAACAAGCTTAGCTGGTTCGGGTGCTAGTATAACCACATTAGATGCTACCAATATTTCAAGTGGAACTCTTGATAATGCTAGATTACCAGGTGCAATTTCTGTAACAAGTTTAGCTGGTTCGGGTAGCAGCATTACTGCATTAGATGCTACCAATATCGCTAGCGGTACCATTGATAATGCTAGATTACCAAGTGCAATTTCTGTTGGTAGTTATGAAGGCGCGGGTTCTAATATACAATTTATTAATGCTACAAATATTGCTAGCGGTACCATTGATAATGCTAGATTACCAAGTGCAATTTCTGTAACAAGTTTAGCTGGTTCGGGTAGCAGCATAACTGCATTAAATGCTGATAATATAGCAAGTGGAACTCTTGATAATGCTAGATTACCAAGTGCAATTTCTGTAACAAGTTTAGCTGGTTCTGGTGCTAGTATAACTGGATTAAATGCTACCAATATAGCAAGCGGTACTCTTGATAATGCTAGATTACCAGGTGCAATTTCTGTAACAAGTTTAGCTGGTTCTGGTGCTAGTATAACTGCATTAAATGCTACAAATATCGCTAGTGGAACTCTTGATAATGCTAGATTACCATCTGATATTAATATTTCCGGAACATTAACAACAGCTAATTTAAATGTATCTGGTACTACAACAACTGTAAACACAGCAACATATCAAACAGAGAATATAGAAATAATAAGCACAGATGCAGATGGACCATCACTAAAAATAACACATGATACAATTAACCATGATATTATACAAGTTGTCGATAATTCTTCTGCGCGTGCATTAACATTAACTCATGATGGTAAGCTTGGTGTTGGGACATCAACACCAAATGGATATATTAGTTTAGTTAAAACTCATAGTTCTGCTACATCAATAACTGTATTTGATGCACGATTTGATGCAAATTGGGGATTAAAATTGAATCAAAATTATGTTGGTTCTGGTGACATCAATTATTCATTTGTACATACATATAATACAAATGATTATAACTTAATGACATTTAAGGGTGCCAATGTAGGTATAGGAACAACAAATCCAACATGTAGTCTCCAAGTAAGTGATGGTTCTTCATATTTTAAGATACATGGTAATAATGCCGGAGATTTTGAAGCACCTGCTATATCGCCACATATCAATACTGGTGATTTCAATGTCTATTCTGGTAATGTAGGTTCAGGAACATCTAGATTTGTTATTAAAAATGCTGGTAATGTAGGCATTGGAATTACTAATCCTTCGGATAATTTAGAAGTTAATGGTTCAAATACGATTATTAATACAGATGATAATGCTGGTGGTGGTGGATTATATTTAGCACATGTTTCTAACAGCAGAACTTGGAATCTAAGAATGGGAGCAAGTGTAAGAAATTTATATTTTGATTGCTATTCTGGTGGTTGGACTACATATATGACAATGTTAACTAATGGTAATGTTGGCATTGGTAATAATGCTCCTGGATATAAATTAGATGTTGCTGGTGATATCAATTTCACTGGAACATTATATCAAAATGGTACTGAGTTTACAGGTGGTGGTTCAAGTGTATTTAGCTTAAATGGTGCCAGTGCTTACTATAATTCTGGTAATGTTGGTATTGGAACTATTAATCCAACTGCTAAATTACATATACCTTCTAATTCAGCTTCTACAACTAATATATTCAATTTTAAAAATCAAGATGATTATGGTATTTATGTAGATTCAGAAGGTATATCAAGTAGAGGTAATACATTATATTTCAGAGCAAGAGATTATAATTTCAATAGTATTAATACAAAAGATGTTTTGTCTTTGAGGCCAGAGGGATTTGTAGGTATTGGCTTAACATCTCCAACACAATATTTAACTATAAAAGGATCAAATACAGATACTGTTCCAAGTTTAGGATTAAGAAATGGTAACAACTATAACGTTTTTAATAGTGGTGCTCAAATAGCATTTGGATATAATGGTACAGATGATTATCAACATTTTATACATACGCGCCACAATTCAAGCAATAGTCAAAATGCAATAGACTTCTATATATGCGACGGTACTCAAAATAACACAGTTACATCCGGTTCAATACAAACAATGTCATTAGTTAGTGGTAATGTAGGTATTGGATTAACTAATCCTTCACATAAACTTCATGTTGCAGGTGCTTTACATCTTACAACTAATCCTTCTAATCCTGGAACAACCACATCAGCTAGTTTTTGGAATCAAAGTGGTGTTGGTCCCACAATTTCAGGAGCAAGTTTTGCGGTACAAACGAATGCAACAACTGAAACTATGCGTATTACAGCTTCTGGTAACGTTGGTTTTGGTACCAATTCACCAACACAAAAAATGGATGTTAGAGGTTCTAATGCAATTATTCAAATATATGGTAATGCAGATACTAATACATCTGGTGTAAGAATTAGTGCAAATAATAATGCTACAACAGCGCCACTTATGTATTTATATGCAGATGGTACCAACAGCAATTGTCAAATCAATTCAAGATATAATTACCCTATCAAGTTCTATATCAATAATACCGAAGCAATGGTGCTTAATACATCTAGATATTTAGGTATTGGAGTGGCTTCACCATCATATCCACTTGATGTATCTGGTGATATTAATTGTACTGGTTCTATTCGTATTAACGGATCACCACTATCAACTGGTGGTGGAGAATGGACTACTTCATCTACAAGTACAGTAACCAGTGATATACATCATAGTGATAGTGATGCACAATCAGGAACCACTTATGCTACTGGTTCTCTTGTTACTATTACTGGTTCCATGGGTCCAGGAGATATAGGGACTAAAATGGGTTTACTTGCTGAACATTCTAATAGATCGCAAGCAATTGGCATAGGATATAATACTATTTCACAAGTTGGATCATCAGCAGATTTAAATATTTCATTAAAATCAAAAGGAACCGGTTTAGTATATATTGGAAATAATAGTGCTACACCCTTAGCAGTTTCTCAAACATCTGTATATATTGGAACAACCAGCATATATCAAAATGCTAAATTATCTATCAATGTTGCCGACGAAGGCACTATGCTTTCAAGTCCAGATATAAGTCAATTCTTATGGAGAGTAAATTCAACTACTAATTGGGGTTTATATTGGTCAACTAACAGTTCGGGTAATAATTATTATATTCAAACGGATAGCAATCCCAACGAAATAGTATTTGTTGGCAATAATGCTGCGAGAGCATCAGTAGATTTGGATGATGGTTCAATTTATTCAAAAGCATGGTTTAGATCTGTTGGTAATGGTGGATGGATATCACAAACACATGGTGGTGGATGGTATATGTCTGATACTACCTGGATAAGATCATATGGTAGTAAACAAGTATGGGTGGATAATACATTGGCATGTAATGGTAATTTAGGTGCTGGTACATCTGGTCCAACAGCAAAATTACATGTTTACGAAGCAACTGGTACTACACATGGTGCCAATCAAGGATCAATTATAATTGATCATAATAATAATGGTGGTGCATCAAGTATAGTATTTAGAAGCAAAGTCAATAGAGGTTCTGATTATGGCTATATACAATATCAAGATTCTACAAGTGTCGGAGGAAGTGGTGAATCTGCAAGATTGATAGTTGGTACAGCAAATGACACTGCTGATAATGTTATATTAGCACCATCAGGACGCGTTGGTATATCAAATTATTCACCTGCTGACAAATTCCATGTATCAGGTAATATATTAGCATCAGGTAATATAACTGCTTATTATTCTGATATCAGATTGAAAAATATTAGCGAATATGTAACAAACGTATTAACAACATTAGATAATATCAGTGTATTTAAATATAAATGTAATAATTTGGCGGTATCATTTGGATATGATAACAGTAAAAATGAAATTGGTTTAAGTGCACAAGAAATTAAAAAATATTATCCCGAATTAATTGAACTAGCACCATTTGACTCTATATTTGATAGAAAGCTTGGAAAGAAGGTATCTAAATCGGGAGACGAGTATTTAACAATAAATTATGAAAGATTAGTTCCTATATTATTGCAAGGTATCAAAGAGCTAAATGCCAATAATAGAACACTTGAAGAAAAAAATAAGGTATTAGAAGACAAATATAATAGTCTTGAAAAGGAGCTTCAAGAAATTAAAAAGTTATTAGGTAAATAAATTTTATTTGATTTTATAAGAATATAATTAAAATATAGATAATGGTTTTACAATCATCGGGCGCTATTTCATTATTTAATATTCAAACTGAATTTGGTGGTTCTAATCCCATTTCTATATCCGAATATTATGCTGCAGCTTCAGGCATCCCTTCATCTGGTACAATATCTTTTTATCAATTTTATGGTAAAAGCGCACCTTCTTCTGGTGGACCACCTACGCCAGTTGCTACATCTATACCGACTTATTCAGGTGGCCTCGGTGGTACTAGTTATGAAATTGTAAGAGGGTTATATGCCAATAATATAACGCGAAGCGAAGGTACAACATCATTTGATAATAGAACCGCAACAGACCTCGGTAGTAGTAATAATGTTGTATATGCAAATTTAATAATACAAGCTAAGCCAGGTGATACATTAAATTTAATATCACGTTTGAAAACATCTGGATCTTATGTAGAATATTCTGAATTTTGGGTTTGGTTGGGTGGAAGTTGGTCTAGATTTGCATCGCCACATGCTACATTCAGTGGGGACAGAGATTTTAGTGTAAACTATACAATACCATCAACAACGCCAGCCGGTAACTATGCATTAGCAGTAGCATGTTCATACAGTACACTTGGTTCTTCTAGTTATAGAAGTTGGAAATCTTACTCTTTACATGTTTGGACATAATTTTGAGTACATAATTTTATTTTTTTATGATTTTTATAAACTTTTTAAAATTTATACTTTTTTATTAATTATGTACTCATTTTTTTTAGGTATAAAGTATAGAAATAATAAACGAATATGAAACGTTATAAAAACAAAATTACTAATCAAAAGCCATACTCTACAATTAAGCAAGATATACCGTTGCCTCCACTACCAGCAAATAATCAAACCGGAGAAACAATTGTTGGAGGGATTATGAACTCTGTTATTCATGGTGCTGCTCTTGGCACTGGTTCACAATTAGCATCTCGTGGTGTTGATGCTATCATGGGACCTCGTAAAATAGAAAGCGTTGTTTCTACGTCTGGCAATAGTGATAATGTCTGTTTAAAGGAGCATGATGCTTATATTTCATGTATGCGCAATGGTGATGCTGAACAATGTAAAACTATATTTGAAATGCTAAGCAAATGCAAGAATATTAACATATAAAGATTATTATTATATTATGTAATAATAAAATAACATAATTAATATTTATGAATATTAAATTAGTGTTGTTTATTAATTTTTTGGCAGGTTGTATAGCATATACACCGGGTCTTGTCAAGGCGCCATTGTATAGATATTGGAATTGTATTGGATTTAAAAATTGTATTGTTGATAATAAACCATATCAATTTAATGTCGGTGAAATACCACTGGTCGCATGGAAATCTAGCAATGATACATATCTTAGTACACTAAATATTTGTAGGCATTTTGGTTCTACTCTTCACGAGGGTAGTATTGAAGACGGATGTCTAAAATGTCCTTATCATGGATATAAACATTCTGTTGGTGATAAGTGTGGTACTATTGTAGAGCATGATAATAAGCTTTGGTGGTCTTATAAACCTGTTGAAAAAGAGCCTCAAACAATTCCTTATGTTGGAGATGATTTTATATCTGATTACATTGAATATGAAATGAATGAAGAATTACCATTTTGTATGTATAATTCAATGGATATTAATCATGCCGAACATATTCATAGTGGTGTTTTTGGTTTTGGAAGCGATATCCCAATCAAAAATTATAAACATATTAAAAAACCCGGTAATGTTATTGGTACTAGTTTTGACCATTTTTCAAAAGATAATATTAAGCTAATCAATAAAAATATTTCTCTTGGTATTGATACATTTACAAGCAATTACCATGAATATATTTATCCATCTACTACATGGTCTGTTGTTAGTCATGATGATAATAAAAAACTTGTAATTGGTGTATCAATGACACCCAGTGATACTTATAAAACGAGATGGTTTGTTACTATCCGCTGTAATTATATGAAGGAAGGTATTAATAAGAATATCTTAAACTTGGCTGCGCGTATGATTTTAAGCCAAGATAAAAAACAGTTTGATAGACAATCTAAGAATACTGTATTACGTGATAATTTTATTTTAACAAAAATGTTAAATCACGAAGATCATATTGAAGATATGAAAGGATTATTTAAAAGCTATGAATATCCTAAATTAAAAGATTTTATTAGCTATCAAGCGTCCAATCCCGAGTAGTTTAGATTTTATTTTGTTATACTATTAAAAAATGATATAATAGTATTTTAAAATCAATTTTTAGTGATAATGGATATTAAGAAGCTAATTAAAGATACTGTTAAGACAGATTGGAATGATATTTTAATTAAATGTGTTGAACCATTTGAAAGTCAAATAAATCAAAAATTAAGCAATGAATATGCTGGCAAAGTCTCTGTGTTTCCTGAAAAACACTTAATATTTAATTGTTTTAATTATTTTAATTTGGCTGATTTAAAGTGTATTATTATAGGTCAAGATTGCTATCATACACCTGGTGTCGCAAATGGATTATGTTTCTCTCATTCCCAACAAAAAAATAATAGATTGCAACCAAGTTTAAGAAATATTTTTAAAGAATTACAGCGCACTGAGGGCTTGATAAGGAGTAACTCTGATTTAAGTGATTGGGCTCAACAAGGTTGTTTATTGCTTAATATGTCTTTAACGGTTTTAGAAGGAAAGCCTAATTCTCATGCGAATATATGGAGTGATTTTATAAATAATGTTATTAAATGGATTGCTAAACATTGCGATAATATCTGTGTAATGTTGTGGGGTAATTTTGCACAAACAGTAGAGATATATTTTAATAATACAGATAATATTATTTTAAAAGCAGGACATCCATCACCATTGAATACTAAGCATCCGTTTGTTGGTTGTGGGCATTTTGAAAAATGCAGAGAAACTCATAATATAAAATGGGTATAAAAATTGATATCTATAATATAGAATGTAATGTTTATACAATATGAATTTTGATACCGAAAGCTACATTAATATATTGTTGGATAATTTTGCAAGAAATCATGCTTATTATAGCTATTTAAAGTTCAAAAAATGTAAACGTAGTGATAAATATTTTGCACCATATACCAAAAATCTTTTATCAGAAGAATATCAGCTTTATAGTATTATTAAGAAAAATGTATCTGGTAAAAACTCTGACAAAAAAGTGTCATGGGATACAAAGTTACATGTTGAATATAATTATTAAAGCATATATGAATTAGGTGCGTTTATTATATAATGATGTATTATAAGAACTTCATTGTACTAGTTTTTTGTATCTTCGGTGTGGCGGAGGCTTATAATATGAATAATTTTCCTATTATTAAGCGACTATTTGATAGAAGAAATCAGAACAATTATAGCAAAAAATCATATCTAAAAAACAACGCTAACAATTATGCGGTCAATAAGATTATCCTTGATGACATGGCTTCTAAAATTGTAGGACCTAAAAAGAATAATACTGGTTTCGGTAATAAATAAAAAAAAATTATAATTGTATAAATTATAATGCCTTATTATAAAAGTATAAATCTTCTTTTTGTACATATTCCAAAAACTGGTGGGACAGTAATTGAAGATGCTATTAAAAAAGGAGGAAAATATGGAAAGCAAACTCTATATACTGCATGTGCTCGCAATTCTATTTTACCCGCACCTTTTTCTAAATATAGTTTACAACATCAATTTTATTCAACTATTTATGATTATCGCACTAAGTTAAATGTTAATTTTAATAAAATTAAAGTTTTCTCTGTTGTAAGAAATCCGTATGATAGAATTATAAGTGATCTATTTTTTATGAAGCTTATTAAGTCTAATTCTAGTAAGGAAGAAGTATTTGATATCATTAAAAATAAATATATAGATGGAGAAGCATTTAAGTTTGATAATCATAATACTCCACAATACTTATATGTTACTAATGAAGCCGGTGAATTAATTAAAGATATAAAAATATTTCACACAGAAACATTAAATGACGACAATGATGAGTTGAATCTATTTGCTGGTATTAATATTGATATCAAACGCGATAATGTAAATAAGGATTATAGTAAATATCTTAATAGTGAAAGTATTTTATTGATAAATGAAAAATATAAAAAGGATTTTGAATTATTTGGCTACAAAATGATTACGTAATCGCATTACGGGATTATATAGTTTAATTGATGTATTTGCTGGTGTTGCAGAAGCTAATGGCTTTGCTAGCTTATTAATAGGCTTGTTTTTTGGTTCAGCCGCGGCAACACCAGCTATTGTTGAAATATATGTTAACATAGCAGATGATATAGCTATTTGAAAATAATAATTATCAAAGTTAATGATTTTTTTAGAGAAATTAATTATTGGGTCTGTTATTTTTATTATTGCTTTTGGTGGTGTTGTATTTGGCAATGTTCTAGCAAGTAGTAATAATGTTGATATTAATACAAAGTTTTGTATTCCTTCTAAAAATACACCTTCAAATAGTACTATATTAGAACTTCTAGGTATACCAATCATTTCATTTGTATCATGCATCATGAAACAAAGATTATTTCTTTTTTGAAATGGCATTAGTCTCATATTATGTTGCAATAGCATTTTATAGTCTTTTATTATTTATTTTTTATATAAAAATTGATAATATATAATTATACAAAAAACAATGGAGCTAGATAATTCTTATATAGTACTTTTGGACTATCTTTATAGGTACGAGCCTATTAATGATGAAATTGAGGAAAAATATTGGCGACTTAAAAATGATATTTTCAGTAAGTGTTTTCTTACTAACAT
>Ga0255759_10004079_pt1 | contig 12692 bp, 11 predicted proteins | sample 101ome_20_FD_179959 | JGI IMG/M metagenome (GOLD analysis project Ga0255759, IMG submission 179959) | Coastal salt marsh microbial communities from the Groves Creek Marsh, Skidaway Island, Georgia - 101404AT metaG (version 2) | ecosystem: Environmental > Aquatic > Marine > Intertidal zone >...
TTCACCTTTTGTCACAAACTTTTCTGTAGAATTAGAAACTTTAGTTTTAATCGTTGTTCTCTCTACTTTAGCATCACTCATTTGTGAGGCCATAGTTCTCTTCCATATTAAATTATATAACTTTCTGCAATCTTCCGAATCGCCAACAACTTCTTTTTCTACATAAACAGGCCTTATTGCTTCGTGAGCCTCTTGTGCTCCTTTTGATTTTCCTTTATATTTTTTTCTATTGGAATACTCTTTGCCATAACTTGACACTATTTGATTCTCTATATTAACCAAAGCTTCTTCAGATAATGTTACAGAATCAGTTCTCATATAAGTTATGTGACCACCTTCATACAAAGATTGAGCTGCACTCATTGTTCTATTTAAAGAAAAGCCTAATCTAGAACTTGCAACTTGTTGTAGTGTAGAAGTTGTAAAAGGTGCTGGTGATGATTTTTTACCTGGCTTTTTTTCTACTGAATCTACACTAAATGTTGCTGATTTACATTTTTCTAAAAAAGATTTTGCTTCTTCTTTGTTTGAAAATCTTTTATCTAAAACTCCTTTAAATTGATTTTCTTCATATTCAAAAATAGAATTTACTTTAAAATCAGAACTGGTTTTGAAAGATTTTATTTCTTTTTCTCTTTCTACAAGTATTCTTAATGCCACAGATTGAACTCTTCCTGCTGATAAGTTTGGCTTTATTTTTTTCCACAACAAAGGAGACAAATCAAATCCAACCAACCTATCTAGAACTCTTCTAGCTTGTTGTGCATTAACCAAATCCATATCTAAAATAACAGGGTTTTTTATTGCATCTGTTATTGCTTTTTTGGTTATTTCAGTAAATATAATTCTTCTTGTCTTAGAATCTGGCAATTTTAAACATTCTTTTATATGCCAAGAAATTGCTGTACCTTCTCTATCATCATCACCAGCTAACCAAACCAATTCAGCTTTTTCAGCAAGCTTCTTTAGACCTTTAACAACGTCTTTCTTGTCTGGAGATATTATGTATTTAGGTGAAAAATCATTCTTTTTATCTATGCCTTTATTTCCTTTATCTAAATCTCTTATGTGACCATAAGAGGCTACTACTTTATAATCTTTACCTAAGAACCCTTGTATCTTTTTAATCTTTCCTGGAGATTCTACTATTACAAGATTTTTTGCCATAATGAAATTTGATTTTAAAGTTTATGTACAAAAATAACAATTTATAACCACACAACCAAAATTGTTGAATATTTATTAAATATAGAATTAAAATTATGAGTAACGAAGTTAGAAAAATAGTTAGAGAAATTTTATCCGAAATGGAAATGGCTATAGGAGGCGGTGGATGGGATAGCAATAACGATGTTGCTCAATTTCATGGATACCCTTCTGGTTATGGTCAATTTCCTTATTTGCATCCAGATTTGCCTGATGCTCTACCTAATGCTCAAGAAATAAACCAAATGAATTATGACAAAATGAAAAATTTTGTAAAAAACAATGAAGTTTATGAGTTTCCTATTGAGCAATTTAAAAAAGGTCTTGAAATAGAGTCTGATAATTTTAAAAAGAACAAAACTGTTTTTAATTGGTTTGATGTTGCTAGAATTGTAATAAACAATTTAGATTCTGACAAAAACTGTTATAATAATGAACCTTCTTGAAATACATAGAAGCTCAAGAATGGTAATTGTAGAAGTTCTCACTAAAGATTTTGAAGAAAAAGAGTTTGATGAAATGTGGGATGAAATAAGGTATGTATATGAAGAAGATTACTACTCTTTAAAAAAGATAGAAAGAAAAGAAGGAAAAGTTTTAATAAAGCTAAATATAATTAAGAGAAAATAATATAATAATTTCCATTATTCATTATTAAAATTCTAATTTCTAAATCACTTAAAAGTTTATCATAAGTTATTAACTTGTCATAATTTGTTTTTTCTATAAAAATCAATTTCTTTCCAAAATAAAAATTATACAATTCATCAATTAATTCTGTTTTTATTTCTGATAGAAATTCAGAAGCATAATTTGAGTTTTCAACAACTTCAGATATTAGCTCTGAATTAACTTTTAACAAAGAAAAAGAATAGTCACGAGATTTAGGTTTCTTAAACCAAACTGGATGTTTTGGATTATGATTATCACCCTTTAATATAGCGCACTTATACTTTCTGTATTCACCTGTCATATTCTTTCTAATATCATCTCTTTTACAACTTCACCTTCATAAGATGCTGTATCGTAAGTTACATCTTTAACTTCTACACCACAAACTCTTCCTTCTGAATTTTTTAATATTATTCTAGTGCCCTTAGATAATGTTTCTAAAACCTCCTCAGAAGGTAGCTTTATGTCTGAATCTGTAAAATTTAAACTTTCTATAGATATTTTAGTGTGAGAAACTCTAGTTTCTACTATCTTGTTTTCTACAGTTTTCCCAGTATAATTTAAAACATCTGATTGAATATCTTTTATTAAATTTTGCTTTTCATCAAATTCAATATTTTTCTGCTTAAAATATTCATTTATTTCTTTTGTTTTATTTTCTATTAATTCATTTACTCTTTTATAAAGCTCGTCTATTTCTTTTTTTATTTCTTCTTTTACTTCATTGCCTAATTGAACTATACTTTCTTTTTCTTGCTTTTTTATTTCCTGCTCTAGCTGAGATTGTTTTATCTTTTCTAACTCTTCCTCTTTTGTTTGTTTTATTAGATTTTCTTGAGATATTACTCTCTCATTATTTGAATATTTTTTTATTAAAAAATCTACATATTCATCTCTGTTTGCATTTTCATTGTATCCCGGATGTCCTTTATAGTTATATCTTAACAAAACAGTTTTAATGGCATCATATTCTTTTCCATTGTAATTACCAACTATTCTTTCAACATCTTTTAGCTTGGAAGGATTGTATATCTTATACAAATCTATAAGCACGTTTTCAAAGCTTTCTTTAGTCATTTTATTATTGATTAAAAAAAAAGACTGAATTGAATTATCAGTCTTTTTTTATTTATTTATTAATCTAACAGCCTAGAAAGGCAAGTCATCATCAGTATTACTAACAGCTGAAGCGGCTTGTGGAGCGGCTTGTGGAGCAGCTTGTGGAGCGGCTTGTGGAGCAGCTTGTGGAGCAGCTTGTGGGGTAGCTTGTGGGGCAGCTTGTGGGGCAGCTTGTGGAGCTGGATTATCAGACTTAATTCCATCTGCTAAAATTCTAAAATCCTTAGCATTAATATCTGTATATCTAGTTTTTGTTCCATCTTTTTCAACAGTTCTATACTTAAGCTCTCCTTCTACGTATACCAAACTTCCTTTTTGCAATATTCTTTGTGCATTTTCTGCAATTTTACCAAACATTGTTATATTGTGCCAAGAAGTTTCTTCTTGCTTGTTTCCTTGTTTGTCTTTCCAAACTTTATTTGTCCCTACAGACATTCTTGCTAATGTAGTTCCATTTTCTAAAACTTTAACTTCTGGGTTAGCTCCTAACCTTCCCAACACTTCTACTTTATTTACCATAATTTATTAATTTAAAATATTATTTCCTTACAAATTTAAAAAAAATATTAATAAAACAAAAATTTAATTGAAAAATTTTTTTATTGTTTTTCTAAACTTATTATTGTTTTTTTTTATTAACTTTTTTAATTCTTCTGAATCTCCACCAGCCTCTTCTCTTATTGCTGACAATTCTTCCTCTGTCATTTGATTTGGCATAAGTCTTTGTCTAGTTTTGTCTGGGGTCAAATCGTATGATGATTGAATATTTATATTATTTTTATGACAAAACTCTTGAGTACAAATTATTATTTCTTCTGTGGCTCTACTATTATAAAACCCTTTTAACTGCTCTAACTTTAATGTATTACCATTTCTTGTAAATCCTGCAGTTGCCCTTTCTTTTGTTATTAAATGAGTTACGTTGATTGCCAAATATCTTTTTTCACATATTCTATTTAGATAAGTGTATATACAATGCTTCATTTGTAAACCTTCTAAATTAAGTTTTTCAGAAGACTCTACAACTTCGAACTCAACATCACCTATTCTACAATTTAATTCAAGAAAATCTTTTACTGATGATTTATAGATTTTTGCTTTTTGCAAATCTTTCATAGCATTAAACCTAGCAGTATAATCATCATGAACCTCCTTAAGAGATATAAAATCCTTAGATTTAAATATTATCTTATCTTTTAATTCTAACAAATCTATAACTCTAATCGTATCTAAATACAAACTCAAGAAATCATGTGAAAAGAAGTTTTCACTGTCTTTAGTTGGTTTAAAATCATTTTTTAAAATATGTTCTATGTGTCTATATTCTAATTGTATATCCTCTACTCTCTTGTTTAAAACATTATTTAACAACTCATATAATTTCCTGTTATTATATTTTTGTATTAATTCCTCCATTTCATTCTTCTTCAAAAATCCATTACAATAAATTTTTGATAAAGTGTTTAAGTCATCCATATTTCTTAGAGAATTATAGATGGTAGAACTTATTTTAAATAAAGAAATATCATTATTGCAAGACCCAAATTCTAGCCTTAAATCACCAGATTTATTATATTTTAAAGAAGTTTCAATTATCTTGTTAGGATTGGTAGAGTTTTCTTTATTATAAATTTCTGGTGTTGTTATAAAATTGCTTTCAATCCATTTCTTAAAGAACAAATAGCCTTTAGTTAAGATTATAGTAGATGAAGATTCAAAACTTAAAACAGAAAGTAAAAGTTTGTAACAATTCAATGTGTTAAATAAATAATCTCCTGGTACTACCTTTTTTCTTATTAGATTTCCATCTCCAAATCCACTGTCACACATTTGATAATAATATATAAAATTTTCATTAGAAACTTCTTCTATTTTTGAATTTTCTGAAAAAATATGATTAACAAAAGGTATATCTTCTTTAAATTTTGGAAAATCTTTTATTAGATTTTTAATAAAATCAATAAACTCAAAACAACAATTTAACCCAGAATATATTATAGATTCTTTATAAAAGAAAAACTCTTCTAAAACCAATACATTAGTTAAGTCTATACTTTTACCATAAACATCATTAATTAAATTTTTGTTGTTTTTCCCAGAAAAATATTCAGATTCAAAAGGAGGTGTTAAATTTAATGTAACTTTATTTGTTTTTTTATCTAAAATTATACTATCTACATATTGTTTATATTTAATTCCTTTGTTGGAGTATTTAGCAAAATTCTTTTTTCTAATGATTGAAATTTTATCATCTAAATCTTCTAGAGAGTAATCAACTCTATAAAGCTCTTCTGAATCTGGTGATAATAAGTAAAGCTTGTTTTCCTTATTATATTCTTTTTTACAACTATGACAAGATATACTATTTATACTTTCACCATCTTCAGTTAATTCATCATGATTTAATACAATGTTTCTAACTATTTTTTGTGAATACTCTTGAGAACTACCGCAATTACAGAACAGTTTTTGCCTGTCTTCACCTTGTTCTAGATTAGAATAATCTATAATCATTGTTTTTGACAAATCTACTACAAAACTAGGCTTTACTTTATCCATTTTTATACTAATATTTTTGTTTATGATATTTATGTAATGATGTAAAATTATAAAATTATTTTTGATAAAACAAAATTATAGTTTTTTTTATTAAAAGATTTAATTTTTCTCTTTACTATTAATTAACAAAATACCTTTTTTTTGAATATTTATCATTAAAGTACTTTATAAAAAAACAAACATGAGAAATAATAGAATGCTAAATGAATCTATTAGGATGCTTGAGCTTAGTGGTGAAAGTCCTGAAAAAATTGAAGCTCTAAAAAAACAATTACTATCTAAGGTTGAAAATAAAACAATAAAAGAAAATTCTAATTTATTGTCTGAAGATGATATAGATGATTTTGATATATTTGATGTCGATGATGACTCTGACGGTTTAAGCGATGAACAGCAAGATGAAAAAATAAAACAAACAGACACTTGGAATTACTCAGATGATATCCCAAAAGAACTTAAGTTAGCACTATTAACAGACCCTTCTAGAGGTGTAGATAAGCAAAAAGCTATAAATGCAGGTTTTTCGACTAATGACTTTATAGAAAGAAATGAATTGACGACAGATAGGAAGACTGCAGGTTTAGATGTTGGAGGAGAAACAGTTTGGATAGACAAAATAGCTAGAAATTTATATAATATAAATAAAATAGAAGATTTTGAAGATGCTACTAACAAAGGAAAAGTTTTTATAAAAACTCCTGATACATCTTTTTATAAGTGGCTAACAACAAAAGACTTAAACGCTATAGGGATAAATAAAGATACTGGGAAAATAAGTAAGGAAGGTAATGCTACTCTAAACTTTTTGGCTAGAGTTTTATCTGGCAAAGGTCTTCGAGATGGAGAGCAAGGTTTAATAGAATTAGCTGGTAAAGAAAATTCAAAAAACCAAAGCTTAAAAATATTAAGTGATTTTTATAATGTTTCAGCAACTAATTTTTTACCTCCACTATTAGATATAGAAAGAACTCCAGAAAATTTAGATAATATAGTAGATGGAGTAACTAAAGGATTATTAAATCTGGCTGGTATTAGTGGTCAAAACCTTACTAAAAAAGACACGAATTGGAATGGAAATTCTAATGTTGGTCCTTGGATTTTGCAAGTTGCAAAGAATGACGTTAAAGATAAGCTTAAAAGAGATACTGAAAAGCTTGGAGTTGCAAGCCAAGGTGCTGAAGAATTTCTTAATAAAATGCTAAAAGATGAAGGAGTAATAACAATAGTTTCATCTAAAGAGCCTTCTCATGAGCATTTTGCTTCAAAAGTAGAAAAAGTTGGAAAAAAATACCATTATCTATATGATAACGTTGAGGATGCTATTGATGATTTAAAAGCTTCGAGCTCAGTTCCTGCTCACCATATGAAGGTAGAATATGTTTCTACAGTAGACTACAAGCCTCTGTATGGCTCACAAAGACTAGCTCCAATCCCTATGTCTAGAGAGATGGAAAAATCAGTGGCCAGTCAAGTTTCTGATAAAAGTTTTGGAGTTGAAGACTTTGATAAAAGCTCTGAAAATGAGGTTAAAAATCTTTTAGGAGATGCGGTAGAGTTTATGTCTAAAGATGTTAAAAAATATGGTTTATCTAAAAAACATTCAACAGAATTAAATCCAGACTCTAACGTTGTAAAAGCGGCTAAATCGAACATAATAAATTTCATATATAATTTTTTATTAGGTGCAGTTGGAGAATCAGCAACCTCTGTTGTAAAAGATACAAATCCAGACTCTCCTACTTATGGTGAAGATATACGTGTATATGATTCAAGTAAAAGTAAAAATTTAGTTAGAGACATAGAAGAGTCAGGCAAAATAAACAGTGAGGTCATGAAAACTTGGATTGATTCTCAAAACAAAAAAATGATTAATGCTTTAAAGTCAAAATCAGATAAGACCGAAGAGGAATTAAAAGTTTTAGCAAAAAAAGCAGGCCTTTTAATTAATGATGATGACAAAAGCGTTCAAAACATATGGAAAGGATTTAAAGATTATTTAGAGCAAAATCCGTCAACACTAGATAAAATAATGAGCTTAATTGGACTAACTTCTCCTGAAGGTTATGAGCAAGATGTTCAATTAGCTTTAGAACAAAAAATTAGAGCTAAAATTCAAAAAATACTTAGAGAATCTTTTATAATAAAAGAAGAAGAGGAAGATTTTGAAGATAATATTGAAGATTTAGATTATCAAATTAAAGTTTTCTCAGACAGATATGCTGATAAGTACGGATTTTCAGACAAAAAAGAAGTTTTAGATTCTGAAATAAAAAATGTAATTGATAGCGGAGATTCTAAATATGGATATCTAAACAATGCTAATGTATTCAAATATATGACTCACATTATGGCGATGTTGTGGAATAATTTAGATGAATCTAAAAAAAGAAATGTTAATAATTACATTGTAAAAAACTTGTACTCTGGTGACAAATTTAAAAACTATCTTATAAGCAAGCTAGAAAGAAAAGTTTCTCTTCCTAGAAACAAAGTAGAAGAAATTATTGAAGATTCAATGATTAGAGATAAAGAAGGTAGTGGAATATTACCTCCAGAAGCTGCAATGAATAACTTTAACCCAAAAGTAGGAGCAAGTTATTTAGATTGGTTAGCTGCTACCATTATTCAAATGGGTGGAAGTAGACAGCAAAAAGAACCAGAATTTTCTGGTGGAGAAAAAGTGTACCACACTAGCTATTTAGATGCTCCTGTAGGAGGTTCAGATGATGAAGGTAATGAAAGAACAGTTTTAGATGTTCTTGCAGACACATCTTCTACAGAGGATATCGAAAAAGTAGAAAACCCTCTAAAAAGAGCTTGGGAATATATAGGTAAGTTTTTACAAGACAACAACAAGCTAAAGGGACCTCAGTTAGAAATGTTTCCTCTAATTATAGACCCAGAAACTCAAAAACAAAGTGAAAAGGGAGGATTTAGCCCATCTATAGCCGCTAATATAATGGATATATCAGATGGTAATGCTAGAGCAATTTATAATAGAATTAAAAACTCTATAAAACAAGCTTTGTTAGACCCTAGTGAGGAACTTATTGATTTTGTAAAAGAAAAAACTGGTATCAACTTAAAGAATACTAAAATTTACAAAGATAACGTTGAAATAGTTGCTGAAAGTAAATTAAAAAGACTTAAAAACTTAACAAAAGAAAATATAGATTTATTGAGAGAGTTTTACATTAAATAAAACTAACCTCCAAAACCTATATCATAGGATTCGCTAGAAGAATAAAATTGTTTAATTATATTTTTCTGTTTGTGTTTTATATCCATTAAAGTTTCATCATATTCATACCCAAATATGAAATGAGATTCAATTAAGTTTCTTATGTGACCTATTGATAAACCTTCTACGTCTTTTGATATTTGTTTTACATTAGCTTTAACTTCCATAAAAACAAGAAGTTGTTTTACATAAGATTCTATCTCTTTTTTATCTGGGTAATCTATTAAGAAGCTTTTTTCTATATAACCTGGTTTGTCTGATATATAATCTCCAAATTTTTCTTCAAAATTTGTTGTTAGCAAATAATAAACGCCATCTTCATTTTCTTTGTCTTTAAATACGCTCGTCATAGATGATATTCCATTCTTTTCAAGTAAAATGCCAGCATCTTCAATAACTACCATTATTTTTGGCGGTTTATTAGAGTTTAATTTTATATTTTCTAATATAACTTTTAAATCAGAAGGCTCATCTGAGTATATAACTATTCCATTATAGTTTTCAACAAAATAATCAGCTACTCTTCTGCATAAATATTTTTTACCACACCCTGGCTGTCCATGTAACATTATAGCTCTATTGAACTCTAAACCATTGGTTTTATATTTTTTTTCTAATGACCAAAAAATGTCTAAATCATCTTTTATTGTATCAAATTCATTATCTAAATAGTTTATTGGAAAATCATTTTTCCATTCAAATCTAGATAGGTATTCACCAAAATCTTGAGAGTATTTTGACGTATATATCCCGCTAGGAAGTTTTTTTTCTGTATATCTGTTTGGATAGTAGTCTTTTCCATTTTCAGAAATCCAAGTTATTTTATTTGTATTGTTTTTCATACTTAAAATTTAACATATACAATATAATAAAATAATTACGAAAAGCAAACAATAAAAATAGAGTAAATTTTAAAAATTATTCAATATTTATACTTATAGCATTGTGTAAAACAAAGAATAATGAATAAAGGCGATTTAAAAAATGATTTTATAACCATAAGTCACAAACTTATGAAAGAAAGAATTGATGATATATCAAAAAGATTAGATGAAATAAATATTATCGACAAAGAAGAGTCATCAGAAGAAGAAGAAGCAATAAAAAATTGGGGTGGCGCTGGAAAAGAGGAAGAGGAATTTGATGCCTTTGAATTTTTTGGAGATGCTGGTGATGCTGCTGAAAAAGATATAAAATCAGACCCTGAAATGGGAGGAGAAGAAGAATGGGCGCCTTTTGGTACTATGGAAGACCCTAGAATGCTTAAAGATTTGCAAGAAGCTAGATTAATTATTAGAAAAATGCTAGAAGAATCAAGCAAAGGGTATCCAGCTCAAGATGGAGGAGAAACTGCAGCGGGAGGACCAGGTTCAGGATTAGATGATGCAAACGACAATTTAACGGTAGGAGAATCTTACCTAGAAGAAGAGGAGGGTATAGAAGAAGAAAGAATAACTAACCCAGAATCTAAAAAAGAAGTTTCTAACTTAGATAACTTTATTGGAAGCCATATATATGGAGAAGATTTGGGTGGTCTAGGCAAAATGTATGTAGCTTATTCTTACGGAGAGCAATTCCCAGTATATCTTAACTATAAAGGAAAGTGGTATCATAATAGTGATTCTTACATTCTTGACAATGGAGAAGTTAATAAAGCTACAGAAAAACATAAAAAAGATATGAAACCGTCTGCCAAAACTATAGGCGTTTCACTTTTAGGACTTCAAAGTATGATTAGAGCTTTTAAGAAAAAGCATAACTTAGGGGATAACAATCATACAGATGTAGAACCTGGTGAAAAAAATTAATCTTATTTTTTCTTGCCTTTCGAATTAGACCACCAATCTTGTGGTTGCTGAGTATTTTCAGATTGATTTTTACTTGTATTATTTTCTGTAATAGAATTATCGTTTTTAATATCCTCTAAAGATAAATACTTATTCATTATAGCTGAAGCTTCATTATAATCTACTTTTGCCTTTCTAGTATTGTCTGACAATTCTGTTATTTCTAAGTAGTTACATAAAGTTAAAAACATTTTTATATTATCATCTGTAAACTTAGGGTCTACTTTAGCTCTAAAATCTACATAACTAGGAAGTACATCTCCTTTTTTTACATTATCATACAAAAATAAAACATCCAATAAAGGTTCAAATATTTTTTTATCTCTTTCTAGTTTCTTTTTCTTTTTCTCTACAAAATCATCAAAACTCTCTTTCTTTTCTTCGCTAATAACTATATTGTCTAAAATTTCTTCTTCTGAGTTTTCTTCATTTTCTGTTTGAGAAATAGACTCTTCTAAATTTTCTTTTTTAAGTTCTTGCCCATCTATAAAAGGCAATATTTTTACTTCTGAAAATTCAGGTTCGGAAACACTTTCTTCTACATTTGGACTATCACTTTCTAAAACTTCAACAACATTAAATTCGTCAGAAGATGGAGTCGTGGCTTTAACACTCTCGGCTTTACTCTCCTCCATTTCTTCTGACTTTTTATCTTCTAATTCTTCACTTTCAACATCACTATCTTTTTTATTAGCTTCTTCTTTTGTTTCGTATTTAACAAAGAAATGTAAAGAAGTTAATGATATTAAAGGCAAAAATCCACCTGCCAAAAAGGCTAACCATCTTTTTAATCCAACTATATCATCTGGCTCTGTACCAAGCATTTCCCAAACTGGTGAGCTCAATTCAACCCAAGATTTGAAAAGTTCTCCATTTGGGTCTATTTCTTTATAAGAATAAAATATGTTACCTACTAGTTGAATAAATGTGACCAGCCCAAACATGAACCATATTCCACCTTTTATTCTATTTGTTGCTGCAACCAAAGCAGTTATAGCACCAACCTCTATTGCAATAGAAAGATATATTGCCCAATTGTGAGGATTTGCCATATCATAAAAAGAAACAACATGAGAAATAGAAATTATAGCAACCAAAAGTATTGGCACTAAAAACATTGCTCTGTTTGGATTGTTTTTAATCCAAGTCCAAATATTCTTCATTATTATTTTTGTAATTGTTTTACGTTGTCTTTAACAATTTTGTGAAGCTCCATCAATTGCTGACTTCTATCTTTTTCTGAAATCCAACTGTCATATTCAAGATGAATATTCATCTTCTCTATTCTCATCAATTCTGGTACGCTATCTAACTTTTGTTGCTTTTGTTTTATTACTAAATTTAAACTATCTATTTGTTCCACTTTTTCTTCTACTAATCTATTCGCTCTTTTTGTTTCTGTAGAATTTTTACATGAACGAAAGAAAAATATAACCAACAAAGAAGCTAAAATATATAGCTTATATTTTTTTGCAAAATTTATAATATTCTTCATAATTTATTTATTTATAAATATTAGGAAAAACAAATATAGCAAAAAAGACATATATTACCTAGAAAAATGTTCTCTAAATGTTTTATAAATGCCCTTAGAACTATTGTTCCCCTTGTGTCTTAAACTATCATATAATGATACATCTATTTTTTTTATTCTATCAACAAGACCTTTAGGTATATCAAAATTAACGTATAATATCATATCTCCCACTTGATGAGAATTATACAAAGGAAAACCTTTTCCTTTTAACCTTAAAGCTTGTCCTGGATAACAGTTTTCTGGTATTGTTATTTTAGCCTTCCCATGAGGCGTTTTAACTTCAAAATCTTTCACTCCTTCACTTGCATCTGCAAAGCTTATTTTTAAGTCAGAAATAACATTAGAACCTTCAAACATATAATTATCATTGTTTACTTCTACAACATTTACTAACAAATCTCCACAAATACCTCCATTAGCAGGCGCATTACCCTTTTCTCTAACTGCAAATTCCATACCTTGTCTAGCACCTCTTGGTATATTTATATCTATTTCTTCTCTCTTGTTTTTA
>Ga0255759_10004086_pt1 | contig 12685 bp, 10 predicted proteins | sample 101ome_20_FD_179959 | JGI IMG/M metagenome (GOLD analysis project Ga0255759, IMG submission 179959) | Coastal salt marsh microbial communities from the Groves Creek Marsh, Skidaway Island, Georgia - 101404AT metaG (version 2) | ecosystem: Environmental > Aquatic > Marine > Intertidal zone >...
TAACAGCTATATTTGACCATATGGTCAGCTTTCGTTCCAGATCAGAAAAGTATCAATATTTTCCCATTTTATCAGCTATTTATATCTTGAATTTTCGTAATTTATTTGACCATCTGATCAGTTTAGTAGAATCTAGCTATGATTGGCGGCTCTCAAGCCAAGAATATCGGCACGCTGAGCAGCCCGAAACAGTCTTATTGCCTGCGCTGCCCAAGAATGTTGGGTGCAGCAGTTTAATAGACTACCTGGTTCAAGCGTCTTGCTGATGAAGATATCTTGGACCAGCGCTCAATCACTCAGTTCATCAGTGGTGATGACTCAAAGTGAGTAATCAGCGAGCAGTAGTTAAAGAACATCAGGGCAATGCACGATGGGCACACTGTCAGATACACAAGCGCTACAAGACCGGCTCCTGACAGTTGCCAAAGAGGAGTTTGCCAAGCAAGGACTCAAAGGAGCGCGCCTGCAGAAGATTGCTGATGAAGCGCAAGTTCCCAAAGCTACGCTGCTCTATCATTTCAGATCTAAAACGGTGCTCTACCGGCGCGTGCTTGAGACGATCTTGTCTGCTTGGGATGAAGGGTTTGAAGAGCTGACCATCGACGCCGAGCCAGCGGTTTTTTTTCGCCGCTTGATTGACACGAAAATAGCATCCGTGCGCACTGATCCCTTGGCCTCGAAGCTCTTTGCTCAGGAGATCATACAAGGTGCACCCCACCTAGACGCACACCTTTCCCAGCAGGTAAAGCCGTGGTTTCGGCAGCAGGTCAGCATACTCGAGCAATGGATGGATGAAGGAAAAATTCGCAGGACGGACCCGACCCGCTTAATTTTTCTTATTTGGGCGGCGACTCAGCATTACGCGGATTTCCAGGCGCAGGTGCTAACGCTCATGAATCGACAGGAATTCGATGCCGAGCTTGCCACCGACACGAGCACTTTCCTTCACGAATTTATTTGTAACAGCCTTGGCATCATGGACCCGAAGTACCGATGAAAATTTGGATCAAAAACCCACTGACCATTTGGACCGGCAATGATCTGCCCAGCCCTTCTCACGGACTCCTCATTGAGGGGAATCAAATCCAATCACTGCTTGGGGAGGAGCCTCAATCTTATGATGCCGTCATGGATGCATCAGGCTTGGTCGTGCTGCCCGGTCTCATCAACACCCACCATCACTTCTACCAGACGCTGACTCGGTCAGTCATTGCAGCTATCAACAAACCGCTATTTCCCTGGCTCACCTCGCTCTATCCGATCTGGGCGCATTTGACCGAGGATGACATTCGTCTTAGCACGCAATTGGCATGCGCAGAACTCCTACTTTCCGGGTGCACAACCGCAGTCGACCACCACTACATCGTGTCGACCAACATTCCCGACCCCTTCTCCATCCAATGCGAAGCAGCCGAAGCCTCAGGCATCCGGACAGTGATCTGCAGGGGATCGATGAGCCTCGGTGCGTCGGATGGGGGCCTTCCGCCCGACAGTGTTATTCAAACCGACGAAGACATCCTGCATCAGTCGGAAGGATTGATTGCCAAATGGCACAATCAAGCGCCCGGCGCTAAAACTCAAATCGCGCTAGCGCCCTGCTCACCCTTTTCTGTCAGCGAAACGTTAATGCGAGATACGGCAACATTGGCAAAACAGGAGAACGTCCTGCTCCACACCCATCTTGCGGAGACCGAGGACGAAAACGCTTTTTGTACAGAACGGTATGGGGAGCGACCGCTTGACTACATCGAGCGTCTCGGCTGGCTTGACGCCCCTGGCTGGCTCGCCCATGGCATCCATTTCTCGCCCAATGAAATCAAACGGCTTGGAGAGGCCAATGTAGGCGTAAGCCATTGCCCGTCATCCAATATGATTCTCGGATCTGGGATTTGCCCTGTCGTGGATCTGGAGACTGCTCGCGTGCCGGTCGGGCTTGGCGTTGATGGGTCCGCCTCAGCGGACAGCTCCAATCTAATGCAAGAGGTTCGACAGGCGCTGCTTATTCAACGACTCAACTCACCCCCTGAGGCAATCACGCCGGAGCGTGCGCTTAGTTGGGGAACGGTTGGTGGCGCTAAACTGATCCAAAGGGACGATATCGGCCAGATTGCCCCAGGGTACGAAGCCGATCTGGCGTTCTTTAGTTTGGACGAACTCCGCTTTTCCGGTGCTGAAGATCCGCTATCCGCACTCGTTCTCAGCGGCGCCCATCGTGCTAAACACGTGATGGTGGGCGGCAACTGGGTGGTGAGTGACTACCATCTCAATGCGATCGACGTCGATCGACTGGCCTTTGACCATAACAGTGCTGCGAGCGCATTACTCAAACGCTCGCAGGTTTGATTTATGACGAGACCGCTCGCTCGCAGACTAATTAGTTCGTCCAGTCTTGAAGGAGTGTTTCGACCGCCGCGCGTCCTACGATATAGGCCGCCTCAATCGCTTGAAGCCCAGCATCAGGATAAGGGCTCGTGGCACTCCAGGCGGCGCTTTTTCCAGGCGGTGGCATGGTGAAGTTACTGACCGTCCGCAACACTAATACCCGATCAAGATCAGCGCGCCCCATCTGATCCAAACGACGAATAGCAGTCAGCGTTCCTGAGTCTTCCATGTTGGACGTCATAAAGTTTTTGCTAGCGTCGCTCTGCACGACAACCCAGTCGTTCGCCCACTCATTGAGCTTCTCTCCATGCCAATAAGTACTCGCCGCTAAGGTATCCCCTATGCGAACGCGAGGCGCTTCTTGGGCGCGTGGGTAACCTTCATAGAGCGCTCCCTGCTTCGAAGCACTATCGCTCACCGGCAAAGCAATATCCTTGGTCGCTTCATAGATTCGAGTCACAAGCGCTTCATTCAATTGGAACGATACGGTGTCCACCGACCACCCATCACCGATGGGCTCCCCGGGTCGCACCGGCTGCGTCGCACCGAGCGGCAACAGCCCATAAGGCCAATCGTCTGGAATTTCGCGGGCGTCGATTTCGTAAGCGAGATCACCATCGACGACCTGTCTCGCCCACACCGCCGAGCCAAGACTCACATCCAGCGGATCACCACCGGCAATTCCGGCAATGACCCAATACGCATTGCTCAGATCAAATCTCGTGTCAACGCCAAGCGCGAAAATCGAGGCTGTTGCGTTGGCAATCCCACCTCCAGTACAAATCAACAAGACACCGTCTTCACTGTACCGAAGGGGCCGCACGCCTCCATCGAAGGGAAGGCTTTGAGCAAAAGGATATCGCTCAACCCATAGCTGCATTTCTCCCGGACGATCTCCTTCCGGAGCACCATGCTCAAACATGGTCACCACCACGGCTTTAATCAAAAGCGGCTCGTCGCCAGCTGGTTGTGGGTCTGTCTCACCCCATACTACGGTACTGAAGCTAGCGCCTACCAACAGAGAGGTCATGGATAGTAACGATAGGCACTTGGCTACAAGGTTCAGGTGCGAGCCTACCCTGAACCACATGTCATAAAAACGAGTCATCGGTTTAGGTCGTCCAAAAACAATCTCCTGCATCATGATCTCGAAGATTCTCAATGAACGCCAGCACGCTAGCAGTTTGTTTCCGGCAAGCAAAAAAAAGGGCAGTAAACACTGCCCTTTTTATAACGCTATGGTCACATTTGATTAGAAATCAAACGTTACACGGCCATAGTAGTAGGCACCTTGCCAGTCTACCGTCGAACCTGAGTCATAGAGACGGCCGCAGCAGTCATCGCCAAGCTCATCTTTATCAGGGTATTCGTCAGTAATATTTCGACCACCAACCATTACCTTGATCTGCTCAGTGACTTGATAAGCCGCTTCGACATCGAGGAACGTTACCGCATCCCACTCTTGGAAATCCGGGTTAGCCCCTGAACCATTTTGGTTATCCGCTTCACCGAAGTAGCTCAACCGGCCCATGAACGACAGGTCGCCCATGTAATGGTTGTAAGTCACAATCCAACGCGTGTTGGGCGTGTTGTTGATGAAGTCGAACTTATCTTCATTGCTGAAGAACTGGGTCACTTCTGACTCGAACTCAGTTCTGTTGTAGTTGAGTGACGCTGTCAACTTACCTGATGAGTTATCAAAGTCGAAAGGCATGGTAGCCACCACATCAACACCCTTAGATGACGTGTCAAACGCGTTGGTGAACCAGAACACCCCACCGATGGAGTTAGCCCCAGCAACGCCCGCCGCATCAAGTGCAAGGAAGTTCTGATAGGCGGCAAAACCATCCTCATCAGGATCTGTTACCACCGTGGTCGATACATCCTGCGTAGTGACGGAGTTGAAACGATCGTCCAAGTTAATCACATAAGCGTCTACCGTGATCGACGCACGCTCACCGGACAAAACCATTCCGATCGTGTACTGCGTGGAAGTTTCAGGCTGTAGCGGTGTCGCTCCCAGTGCCTGAGCTACCGGCCCACCTGCTGGGAACAAACCAGTCGCAACTGGGAATCCATTCGGCAGTCGAGTCGACACATTGGTTGTACCTTGCTGACCAGGCGTTGGCGCCCTGAAACCCGTACCAAACGATGCGCGAACCGCGATCGCGTCCGAGACCTTGTAGATACCGGCAACTTTACCAATCACCTCAGAGTCGAAGTCCGAATAGTCCTCGTACCGAAGGGCGGCTTGATAAGAAAACGCGTCGGATGCATCACCGCTGATTTCTCCGTATACCGCGTAGCTGTCTCTGCTGTAGGTTCCAGAGAATGCTGGCGAATAACCAGGGAAACCGTTTGAGCCTACACCCACTACTCGGTAAACGGGATCACTGCTGTCTGCACAGTCGAGCGTTGACCCGTTAGCGATCACGGCGGCGCCCGCATCGGTCGGGTCGTCGCCATCGCAGAATCCCCATGGGTCCTGGACAGAGTAAGGGCCTGCCTCATATGAGGCTGGCTCTCCGCCACCGATTTCATATTCCTCATCAATATAAGACAGCCCGAACGCCAACGTTGCTGCGTCGCTGAGCGCGTAGGCGAAATCAGCCTGCAGCTGGAGTTCCGTGTTGGTGAGGTCACCATTGCGGAATCGAGTCTGTGTACTGGTGTCGCCGAGCGATGGGTTAATGGTATTGGCCAAGACATAATCGATCTCGTTGCTACCGTACCGAGCACTCACATCAAGCGACATATCTGAGCTCAGATCGCCCTTCCAGCCGCCAACCACAGACACGTCTGTCACTTCACCGAAGAACCGAGGAGTGAACCCTCCAGGGAACAGAGATAATGGAGAGTAGACGCTACCGTCTTGGGTGCGAAGATTCTCGATTGTTCCATTAAAGGGATAACGATAGAAGAAACCACCGTCAGCCTCACTGGTCGTGTAGTTACCGAACGAGTAAATCTCTCCATTGCTCACAGGAACTGCGGCGTTATAAAAGATCCCTGACCGCTTCTCGTTGGGACGACCCCATGGCTGAACGATACCGTCTTCTGTTTCAACCGACGCGTTAGCGAAGTTATTCACAAACGAGGCCTCCTGAGAGGCTGCGACTCGGTCTGCTCGACCATTCTCTACAAACGAGGCGTAGGAACCATTCTGACCGTCACATCCTGGAATTGCGAACCACGCCTGACAGTATTGCTCACCACGGTAAGTGGGGTCTGCCTCATAGGCCTCACCAGAAATCGAAAGGAAACCGCTGTCGCCGAGTGGTAAACCAACGTTACCGCGGACTGTGACGCTCGTTCCATCACCCTCTGAGTACTCGCCCAGGTCGACTGAAAGGGAGCCGCCTTCGCTATTGTCCTTCAGAATGAAGTTAATGGTACCCGCGATCGCGTCAGTACCATAGATCGCGCCTGCACCGTCTCGAAGCACTTCAATGCTCTTGATGGCGCTCATCGGAATCGTGGCAATGTCAGGACCCTGGGTACCAGAACCGCCGATCGTTACGAGCGCTGCTCTATGACGTCGCTTGTTGTTAACCAAAACCAGCGTCTTGTCCGTTGGCAGGTCGCGCAACGCGGCAGGACGAATAAACGTTGCACCATCACTGATTGGCTGACGGCCAATAGAAAATGATGGAACGAGTGTCTTGATCACTTCGTTAGAATCGGTATAACCCACTTCCTCCAGTTCGGCTTGGCTGAACACGTCAACGGGAATAGGTGAATCTTCTACCGTTCTGGGTTTTGCTCTGGAACCGGTGACAACCACCTCTTCCAGCTCTTCTGCACTCGCGGACGAGGCGATACCGGCAGACAGAGCGAATGCTCCCACTGCGAGCGGCGCACCTACGAAGCCGGCGAGCAATCGCCTGAGTTTCGATCTCTCGATTGGCATATGCTGATCTCCATTAATTGTTTGTTAGACAGCAACATTCCTTTGCTGATCAGCGCACAGCTGCTTGATGCTAATACCGATGCTGCGATAGCCGCTGCCCCGACGCCGATTAACTCTGGAAGTCTACTTACCTCTACGCCAGCGCCACATGAGTGGATGACATCAAGGCTCCGCCCTTTTACCAACCTAAATAGGTAATAAAAGGGCTCCAGCGCTTGGCACCAACCGTCCTTGATGGCTAGCGAAGACTACTTCCAGAGCACTGTGGGAATATTATGCGAAATACTTCCACCAAAAATCCATAGTTTGATGGAACTTTTTAGAATGAGCATATGAGTTATTGTGCGCGCAAACCAAGGCGTCAATACAGGCTCTTTGACCTCGATACTAGCTGGTGACCGGGACCAGAGGCCATCATCCCCTGCATTTGCATCAATCAGCATTCCAGGCCAAATGCCAACCCTCTCTCGACCGGTTTGATCAGACCCGAAAAGCCGAAAGCAGGGCGTCATTGACGAATCCCCAGCTCTTCTCCCTGTCAGCACTCAAGGCGACTCGGTGAGGACCAGCGGCGGCGGCATTCATAACCGTCCTGCCGCGCTGCTCGCCATCCAGCACACACGACAGTCCGCCGCTTTGCCAGGAGAAAAGCTCGGCGTTCACCATTGCAACCGCCGCACTGGAGTCATGCATCGGGAACACATCGCCCTGCCCTTTGGTCGAATAAAACTCAAGGTAGTGCTGCTTGATCTGCCACAGAAATTGACCGGCATCGCCCAACTGCTCGGTAAGACGTTTCAACTCATCTTTGGTCACAAGATTAATCAGCGTTGCATCAAGCGGAACCAAGTCAACCTCGACCCCACTTTGGAAAACAATCTCGGCGGCTTCTGGGTCACCAAAAATATTCGCCTCAGCCCACTGAGACACATTGCCCGGAACTGCGACTGCGCCACCCATGATGACCACGCGGTGGAGTCGGCGTGCAAGATCGGGATCTTGGGTCAGCGCCGCGGCGACGTTGGTCATCCTGCCAACAGCTAACACGCTCAGATCACTGATTTGCTTGGAGGCCTCGATCATAAAAGAGGCCGCATCAACCTCTTGTTCACGCAGATTGACCGGGCCAATCTCGATATTGCCCAAACCATTTTTCCCATGAACAAAATCAGGAAACTCGGTTTCATCCTCTCCTTCGATGGTTCTACCTGCCCCTCTGTACACGGGGTACGGCAAATCAAACCGCTCACACATATAGAGCGCGTTGCGGGTACAGGTTTCAATCGAAGCATTGCCAAACACAGTGGTTATGCCAACGACATCGAGCGCCTCAAGGGAGTGTATAAGCAGCAAAGCCATGGCGTCATCAATGCCAGGATCGGTATCGAAAATGATTTTTTCCATCAGTACTGCTTTCCCTTATTACTCGAACTGCGTTGCGATCTGCTCGATGGCCTACTGACCTAGCCTGACAAACCTGCTCGTTGTGAGCGACAACATTGCCATAACAACTAAGCTGCTCACTCCAAAACCCATAGCGGCTTTGGCTCCAGCGATTTCAACAATCCAGCTACTCAAAAGTGGACTAGTCGCCGTACCGGCAGTCGCAAGCAACAACAACCCAGGAATCATAGGATCTGGCAACCTCTCTACCGCGTCGGTAGCCAGTGCGATCAACATTTTTAGCGTTCCAAAATTAACAACACCCCAAACAAGGGATAGCCAAGGGAGCGCATCCCTCTGATCGAGCCCTATGAATAAGGCGCAGGCACCTGCCGCAGCACCCAGTGCACCTAACCATAACACCCTCCTGCGACCTACCCAGATCACCAAACCTACCGCCGCAATTTGCCCGATGAACATGCCCATCCAATATCGACCAACCACTTCACCACCAAGAGCCAGCGCCGACTCCTCGCTTACTAACGCAGAGGGCAACCAAAGTAAAACGGTTGTTTGACCTAGCGTGTAGGCAAAGAGAGCCCCACCGACCGACCAAACTGGGCCGGGCATTGATCGTAACCATCGCCACGACCGCGATGCACGCTCGCGAGCAGGATACCGAGTGAGCAAGGCAATGCTGAGAATCAATAGGATCACAAGAAGAATAGGCAGGTAAGCAGTAGCCCACGATTGAAACCCGATGATGGGGGTTGCAAGCAGAACCACCGTCAATCCAGCCATGACGGTGCCAGCCAAGCTGAAACTACTGTCAGTAGCCACGAGCAGCGCAGCTCGTTGATCGGCCCTGTAGATGACCGCTATCAACTGCGCCGCCACAGCGAGCCCGATGCCAAGCGTTAAACCTAGACCAGCGAGAAGAAACCAAATCAAGGTTGGCTGGTCAACCATACCCAGCGCCAATAGGATCCCGGCTGCCGAAGTATAAATCGTCATCACGATTCGCTTGTAGCTGAACCAGCTGAGTATAAAGAGCGCGAGCACCGCCCCAACTAAATTGCCCGAGGAGAAGCCTGACAGCAACCTTGCGGCCTCCACATCCGTTAGATCCAGTTGCGCCGAAATTGGGTCGATCAACAATCCCATGGGAGCAAGCACGCCGGACAAAGCAAAATAGGAGAGCAGTCCGATAATCGCGAGTAGCACTCGATCCTTCTTCGCTAAGTCACTCGATGTCATTGGAGTTCCTTAAAACCAATAGCATTTTCCCACCCAAACGACGATTGAACCTGCTCACCGGCTGCTCTTCTCAAAGCATCTGTTTTAGCAGCGGTGTGCGCCCACATTCTCGTTTGGCTAGCAGCAGTTTGCCGTCTTTTTATGACAGCTGATAAGTCATGGCAGCTGACGGACATCCCCTTTGAATCGTTCGGGGCAGAAGCACGCAAACGACCATATGGGTCAGTCAATGTTCTTACAACCTGCAGTGGGTTGCACGAACGCCTACCGAGAACGGGTAACAAACCCATTCCTGTCCTTTGTAGAGAGAGATCAACGACCCAACGTCTACTCCTGAGCAATCAAACCTTCAGGTAGCCTCTTTATGACTCTTCCTTCTGGTGCGATCGAATATGGAATTCCAGTTTTTTGTGACACACCCGAAGCTGCGGGGCAACTCCCAGTATCAATGTAAGCGAGCGCCGCAGCCAGCCGACCCTCAGAGGGCTCACCCAGAGGCTTGGTCAGATCATCTGCGACCGCACAACCCTCTAATTCCTCTCCCGGAGACAGAGCACCACTTGGCGAGAACCCATCCGTGTAATCGCCGAAGCCCAGTGCATTGACCCCCTTGAACTGAACGGTGAAGTAAGTAGTGCTGCAATTGTCTATCCCGTAGAAACCGTAGGGTTTACCGCAGGTGGTATCGCCGATCAGAACAACATCCACACCGACCCCTCTCAGACCATTGATAATCGCTTCACTCGCCGAACATGTGCCTGATCCCGAGATCACAATCACGCGATCGAGATTGAGCATGGGTATAGGTGTATCTGAGGCCACTTCAAAGCCTGGTGCGACATCGGAAAACAACGACGGAGTCAGCGATCGACCGGTGATTGGATTGATGGTGGGGTGTTGATCATTAAATTGGAGTTCGCTGAAGACTTTACCGGTAGCCGCATCTCCGGCGATCATTGAGGCCACCATCCTTGCAATATCGAGAAATCCTCCCCCGTTGTAACGAAGGTCCAAAATGAGTTCAGAAACACCAGCCTCTTTAAACTCTGCCGCTGCATCGATGAGTAGTGATTCGGCAGTTCGAATGTGGTCATTGAATAGCAAGTAACCCACCGCCGTGTCGCCTTGCTCTACAACCTGCACATTCTGAACCGGTGTCGATCTTATCTCTTGGCTTTCTAACTCAACATCAAAGGTCTCATCTGTAGCGGGATTGAGGAACGTAAACGTATGGCTTTCACCCAGCTCCGAAGGAAACAACCCTTTGTTCAGAGTTTCTGTGTCTGTTCCCTCTTTGAAATCGACGCCGTCGATCGCAATGATGTCTAATCCCCGAACCACGCCGCCATTAGAAGCCGGCGTATTTGGCTCTGTATAAGCAATGAGCCATTGTCTGGGTCGGCTGTTACTAATTCTGAAGTACTCCATCCCGTACCCCGCCGTGATACCAGACTGAGTAAGACGTTCCCATTCCTCCGTATCGTAAGTGAAGTGAAATCGATCTTTGGGATTGTTGGCAGACGTCACTTCAAAGGTCTTCATTAACTCAAAGTATTTTCGAGTCTCGGCCCAATCCTCGAAACGACTTTCAAGAACCCCCTTCGTTCTGAGCTCGGTATTCAGCGCATCCTCGTCACTGTTGGGATTGAAATCGGTAATCTCGTCATACCAGAGATAAGTATCAAAGCTGTAGGCTCGGATCCAAAAGTTTTCTAGCGCGATTGAACCCTGAACGTCGTCGAACTCAGAGGAGCTTCGCGGATTCTCGCACTGCGCAATGTAATCCGTTGTCCAATCACCGAATACCCCCTCAACCCACTCAGGCCCTGTGCTCGATGAACCACTACCAGATCCAGTTCCGCTTCCACTCGATCCGGCCGATGTCCCCCCTTGAGCAACCGGCGCTTGCTGCGAGCTGGAGCCACCTCCACCACCACATGCAGTGACAATGACAACGGTCATGATGATCAAATAGGCGCGCATACCTGCTGCTCCCGCTATACTCAACATTTAGTTTAGCCGATTCATCCTACCCCTTGAGTGTTGAGTCATTGCTCAATCGCCAGATGAACGAGGGGTCATCTCCTTAAAGGTGGTGGGTCCTCGAGTATGTCAGCTGATTCCGTCAATATGGGATTACACTCTTGTGCACTCCGACTTCCACCACAGAGCACAGCGGTGAGATTGAGTTTGCAGCAGGGACGAGGCCTTACATGTCACATGACGTATCATTCATCGACTCGGGTAAAACCGTTACCGCGCTTATTCTAATAACGGCTTGTTGTGCTTCACTTCTTAGCCCCGCTAACTCCGATCTCACTGATCAGCCCATTTCGTCCATAGGCGACATTCAGATGATTGGTAGCCACAACAGTTACAAAAAGGCCATGCCTGCCAACGTGATGGCTCTTTTAAAGTGGGTCGAACCAGCGGTCGCGCAAGGTCTTGATTACAGTCACATTCCAATCGAAGAGCAGTTAGCACTAGGCCTGCGCGTTTTTGAGATCGATGTATTCCATGACCCTGAGGGAGAGCGCTACAGTCAGCCACTCGGAAGGTGGCTTCATCCGCTCACGCCAGCATTCAATGAAAGGGAGCAAGCGCAGTTGGATGCCCCCGGGTTAAAAGTCCTGCACATCCAAGATATCGATTACCGGAGTCACTGTCTGACTCTTCGAGAATGCCTAGAGACCTTTCGGGACTTCAGCGACGCCAACCCAGGGCACCTACCTATCTTCATTAGCCTAAACCTCAAGGCGTCTCCTATTGAATTACCAGGCTCAACCACTCCACTGCCGTTCGACAAAGCGGGTTACTTGAACCTACATCGTGATCTTGAGTCGACCCTCGGGTTGGACAACCTGGTGACACCCAGCGAGGTCCAAAAGGACAGCCGCTCACTTCGAGAGAGAATTACAACCGTTGGCTGGCCAGACCTCTCCGAACTGCGCGGACGTTTCATTTTCTTGATTGACGAACCTGTTAGTAAAACTGCGGGCTACTTGGAAGATTTTGGAAAAGATGAACGGCTTTTGTTCTTAAGTGTACCTAGTGACCATGATCAAGCTGCAATATTGGTGATGAATGACCCACTGAAAGCGTTCGACGATATCAGAGCACGAGTGGCTGAGGGCTTTTTGGTCCGCACCAGAGCGGACGCTGATACAGTTGAGGCGCGCAGCGCCGATGACACTCGCGTGCGTGCCGCTTTCGCTTCGGGCGCGCACTTTATCAGCACCGATTACTATGTGCCGGATGAGAGACTTGAGAGCGACTATCGAGTCCGTTTCCCAGAAGGTGGGTATGCTCGCCAATCGCCTCGCTCCGAAGTGATCAATTGAGCGCGTATTTTACGCGCAGCTACGCCACCAACAATCAAGCGTTCGTGGGGTAGAGGCTAATCCCATCTGCTACCGCGCATCCAGCCCAAAGGAAGGGGTTGTGCCCGGATAGAACGAGCGTTTTGTATAGCTATGGCTCGAGACCTATCGAAGAGAGAGATGTCGTAGGGTTTATTTGCGTAGCGTCCGTTAGTACGTAAACGCTGCGTACCGGTGATCAGGATCAAGGCACTCACAAGAGTCAATTAGATCTTGTACCGAGATGTAACGGGCAAAAAAAAGCCTGGCTGCTTTCACAACCAGGCTTTCTGTTTGATGCCCGACAATGTCCTACTCTCACATGGGAACTCCCACACTACCATCGGCGCTAAATCGTTTCACTGCTGAGTTCGAGATGGGATCAGGTGGTACC
>Ga0255759_10004092_pt1 | contig 12676 bp, 14 predicted proteins | sample 101ome_20_FD_179959 | JGI IMG/M metagenome (GOLD analysis project Ga0255759, IMG submission 179959) | Coastal salt marsh microbial communities from the Groves Creek Marsh, Skidaway Island, Georgia - 101404AT metaG (version 2) | ecosystem: Environmental > Aquatic > Marine > Intertidal zone >...
TTCTTCACTGGTATAGTAAAAAGTGAATATGCCTGGTCTGCCAAATATTTGACCCCAAGTGCATTCACCGTGTATCATTGGCTTTGTGCCTGCTACAGCACAAACAATTTTACTGATATCCATATATGATTGGACCATTCTGTGTGGACTACTAATACCTCTGATCCAATAGTATTCACCTGCTAAGTGAATTTTGCCTTTTATAAGTTTCATTCTTCCTCGTTGGGTTCAATGCTTAGTAAGTTCCGCCGTCAATAGTATCTGTGTTTTCCCATTGACTGCTTGATGAGTTGTACACTAATAGTTCGCCATCTGCTACACTGGTAATTGTAACATCACTTAAACCATTTAAGTTGGATGCACCAGCACCACCTGTTACATTTATCCATTCGCCTAATGTGCTGTCATATACAAGTGTATCACCATTTGCAACACTGGTTATGGTTACATCGCTCAAGCCATCTAGTGAAACTAGTTCGCTGTTTGTAGCATTTACCCATTTGTTTGTGCCAGTGTCGTATTTTAGTATTTGGTTGTTCGAAGGACTGCTAATTGTAACATCTGTAAGTTCATTGAGCGTGTCAATAATGTCATTACCGTCACTAACAAAGGTTGCTTCTTGGTTGATAATAATTTTACTCATAGCGTTGCAGGATCCTCTTCGGTATACACACTTGCGTTATACTGTTGCAGTTGCACTTGTAATGTGCCATCTGCTCGCAGTGCAACATCCAACACTCTGTATAGTGTTGGTGTGTCATCTGGCAGATATGGATGCTCAAATGTTATAACATCCATAGGTTCGATTGTTTGTTTAGTGTGTGGTAGTGTTAGTTCTACAGTTGTATCATAACGACTTTGTTTCATCAATTCGTATGCAATAAGTTTTGCACGGTCTGGATCTACAACTAAATCTAATCCAATTTCTTTTTGTAAAACAAGTCCATTATCTGCTGTTTTAAATGTGCTGTTTTCTATAACTGCTGATCCTTGCTGATAATCATCCGATTCATTTGTAAAGCGAACTTTTACAGTGTTAAATCTATTTGTTTTGTCCCCGAATGACATATTCCAGTTATCTACAATATGACTTTCGTTGACGGTATCTGTACTGTTGGCTTGTTTGAAAGGTATAAGTTTATAACGCCCATTTGAGAATATAAGTGCACTATTACAACAAGCAAGTATACGCTGTGTGTTCTCATATGTGTTGTCGTCTGTTGAAAGAGCACCATCTAAAACATATCTTGCAGCACCCAAGTATGTGTGAGTGCCTTCATAGTAATCTTGTGCGTCTTGAAAACTTGTAATGTCGAGTAAATCACTGCTAAAGCCTCTGCCATAAATTGGATGTGTCAAATAATCATATACAATGTTTGCAGGATCTTTTGAATATGCTTCTGGATTTGAAATATTGTCTACATCACGGACTTTACGACCTTTTACTTGAAATGTAACTGTAGGAAGCCCACTAAACGCTTCTCTGTCATACTTCAAACGAACATAAGCATAAACAATACCATTACCTACATGAGCACTTGTCCATTCTGAAAATCTACTAACCAAAACAGGATCTGCTGTGGTTTGGCTACCATCGTAAGCAATAATTTCAACTATTCCACTGTAGTCTATACCATCCTCACCTGCGTTCAATGCAATACCAGTTGTGTTGTCAAAATCTGGATCACTTGCACCTATTGCACTCTTTTTGAAAATTAAAAGATCATTGAAAAACACTTTTGTAATATCTTCAATTGGACCTTCGCAAATTGTGTACACAATGTGCAAGTATTCGTTTGATCCACTTGCTCCATCTGCACCTGCACTACGCATAAAAGTTCTTGTAGCACCTACTCTGCGTTCACCATATACAATTGGAATTGGATCATTGTTTGAGTTCTTGTTAACAAGCATACCGGGATCTTGTCTACCAGCACCTGCTTGTTTTGCTTTTATCATTTTGCCTACAAGCAATGCACCGCCAACAACAATCAATCCGCCAATTAAGATTGCTGTAAGTGATGTCGCTGCGAGACTGATACCAAAGAAGCCTGCTGCACCTGCTCCTAATCCGCCTAGTATTGGTAATGCTACTGCCATATTATGGTTTCCATTTTATCTCTTTAAGCACTTCTTTGGCAAACTCGAAAAACAAATCGCCGGTGTAATAGAATTGCTGCTCATCATTGTTTGTGCGTCTGCCTGCTGTTCTTTCAAAGTCGACAAACTGATTTGACGCAGTTCCACCAACTGTAAGTTCTTCGCCCGAATCTTCTACTGCGGCGTTCTTTAGTCTACCTTCGAATATTTTGAATGTGCCTACAACACCATCTTGGTCATTCCAAAGTTGTCTATAAATTACAACTGTTCTATCGATAAAGTCTGTGTTTACAAAATACCCAAAGTCTTCTTGTCTCAAGCCAGTTAAGGTGACCGTCACCTCTGCGATTTGCATTTGGGTATTTTCTTGTATGTCTGAAAAACCTAAAAAGTTTCCAAGAGCCTGGTAAGTATTGCCACCATAAGTTGCATCCCAGGGGCCGTTGGTAAAACGATAAGTGCCGTCATCTAATTGTAACTCCAGTAATTCAAATCCAGTTATATTGTTCTTTGCAACCTCTGTTTGGGTTGCATTATCCATATCACGACCCGACATTGTATCTCCAAATCTTAAGATCAGGATGATTGATGTTAACTTGATTGCTTGGTATACTCATATAACCGTGATCTGTGTCCATGCTGTGCATCCTGTTATAAGCATATATATGCCCGCAAACAAAACCATTTTTTACGAATGTGACAATGTCACCATCTTGTAATTCTTCTACTTGTTCGAACCCTTGTTCTTCAAGCCCAGCATCTAATTTTTTATAATCTCTTGTAAATCGAAATGCACTTTTTGCATCCCAGTACTTGCCTTTGACTTCGCTGATTATGTTTGTGCCTTTTATCCAGTCTACATATTCTACAATAAAAGTATTGCAGTCATTGTGTCCCCATTCAAATTTATTTGTGGTAAATCTTAAAACATACCACTGTAAATCGCTAAAATTCATTTCATCTACATCTACTTGTTCTGTCATTATACTACATCCAAATCTACTTTAAAACTAACAAAATCACCTATTGGGTGGAAATCATATTCTACTTCATCATCTGCTAACATACACTGTAGGTATGTCCATCCTCTGGTCGGAGTTATACTGTTGTTTAATGCACTCAATGTATTTTTGAAAGGATGTGTAAATCGTATGATTGCTTCACCGAATTGATTTGTTTGAAACTCACCGCCTGCAAACCCAACATTGTTTGCTGTATAACTATCACGATATGTATGAGCAGCGAAGAATACATCGTTAGTTCTGGAAACAATGCGTGTATTTGTTCCTGGTGCTGATCCATCTGCTTTAAAGCCTGTGAATGTTATTTTTGTATCACCTGCTGAAACAGGTTTTGCAAGTGCGATTCTTGAAGCCTCCCAAGTGTCTATAGTGTCTTGGCTACTATCAAATACTCTATAACCACCGCCATCTGTATTATTGAAATAATAGAAATGGAATGGTGCAGTTGCTCCACGCATACCTTTGATAAAGCCATCAAACTCACGCCACGCATCTTTTGAAATATTGTTGTATGTCAATGTCAATCTATATCCATATGCACCAGTACTGTTGGTATAGCGTGTTAAGTCTTGTCCGTATGTTTTGCGTGTTGGTTGAATTAACTGTATGTCCATTTTAGCAGGGCTAACTGTTCTTGGCCATACTTGATCTGCACTACCAGCATTTGTTGTAGATAATGGTTGTGGATTGTAGTTATCAAAATCACTTCCTAAACTATCACCTGTGTAACTTGGTGAAAATACACCATCACCTTGCAAACTATTATTATCAAAGTCTGCCATATCACCCGCTTCAGGTGACCCAGTATATGCTGAAAACCCTGTGCTGTCAACTGGTGAAGTAAAGTTATGGTCATAGTATAATTCAGCAGTGTTGTGTCCTGTTGATTTTAAGTATACCATTAAACCGTCGAGTTCTGTCATACCACCAACTTGACGGAATGTTTTCATTGAAAATTCACTTGTTGCACTTTGGTCAAATACACTATTTGCAAATGTAACAACTGCTGGATTTGCTTGTGTAACATTACTTAAGAAGAAGGTATATCCTGCGGCTGGATCACTGTCTAATGTTGCAACACTTAAAGCACATTCTTCGCCTACACCATCAAATGGATCAGCGGCTGTGCCTCCACTATTAAATCTACCACAGAATTCTTCATCAAATGTTACGCCTGTTACACAACCATTATTACCAACACCTGTGTATGGCAATCCATCACCTGCACACTGTATAGTTACGCCAGGCAAATATTGACTGTCATACCACCATTCTGCATAACTTGCATAATCCATTGGTAAATTACTGTTATAGTTTGGTGCTGTTGCAATTGGCTGTGTCTTTACATAAAAGAAAGGTCTTGCGCCAACTATGTTTGCACCAAAGTTGTTGTTTACACTGTTGCCATAACCTGAATAGTAATCTTTGTCATAATATGTAAACACTCTATTGCCACGATCAACAAAAGTAACATTTATAAGTTGATATCTATATGTGCTGTCATCTGAAATAACATAAGCATTATTAAGGTCGTGAATATATGCACCCCAGTTTAAACCACTTGGTCCAATGTTTACTGGTGTTGTATAACCACTGTCTGTGTATACTTCAACAGTTTGTGAATTGATAACTTTCAAATAAAAGTATGTACCACCATTGTCTGCAAAGTTTAGGTAGTTGCCCCATTCACCAGGAACACTTGTATCATACCCTGAAAATTGAACTTTGATTGGATCAAGGTTGTGATACGGTGTTATTGAATTGCCTAAACCGTGTGTATCTGGACTGCTTAAATTGATAGGAACTACTTTTGTTGGATCACCACTGTTGTTTGGGTGACTGTTTGCATCTCTTTTACAATTAATTCTTAATGTGCCTGTTGTAGGCTCTGGGTATGAACTTGTTGATCTACCTTTGATTTCGTGAAAATAACAGTCAATCAAACATTCTGTGTAGATACTTTCATAACTTGGATAATTGTTTGAATTTTTGTCACTAAAATGTCCATAGTATTGTCTATGCAAACTAACTTTCTCCAACATTTTAGCAGGTGTGCGAGGATTTAATCCTGCAAATCTGTCTGTTGTTGCAGTTTCTCCAAGATACTGTTTTGTATATGGGTAATTTGTATTGTCGTGATTTAAGTAGTAGTTTGCTCTTTGTAGTGCACCTAAATATATGTCACCTGAATTTATCCAACTATAAGGTTGATAGTATGTATTTGGATATTTGAAAACATTGCTCATATTATTATCCTAATGGTCCTGATTGGCCTCTGGTGTTGTACGCTTGTTGAATAACACCTGTAATTTGTTTTTTGTTTTTGAGTATAAACTCTGTTCCTGATTGTGTGTCGATTGCTTGCAAGTTAAAATTAACAGTAAGTGGTTCATCTCTTTTTGCTTGCAAAACTTCGCCCTGTTGTCTTTTATTTAATATAACTTCTCCAGGGGTGGCTAGGATAGGAACACTGTCACCTCTTGTTGGCATACCTGGGACAACACCACCGCTTGCAAAGCCAAGGAAACCGCCTAATAGTCCAAACAGACCTCCGCCTCCTCCAAATAGACCGCCTAACAATCCGCCGCCACTCATTCCGAACGCACCAACACCGCCCATTCCAAATGCACTAAATGCTTGACTAAAGCCTGCTGTCATACTTTGAATCATTGGATTAATAAACGCTTGTTGAATAATCTGTGTAAGGATTGTTTCAAGTATACTTTGCATAAAGTTTTTGAATGACTTCATAATACCTTCGCCTCTTGCAATACCTCTTGCAAGTCCTTGTGCTAGACTGTTGCCTGCATCTGTAAATGCATCTACAAGTGTAACACCCATTGCAATACTGCGGTTTTGAATGTCATCCATTCCTGCACCCATTGCTTCCATACCAATTTTGAATTCGTTTAAGTCATATTTTCCTGATACAAAGTCTGCTTCTAGTAATTTCATACCATTTGAAACATCTCTTTGTTCTGTGTGGAAATCTTTAATTGCTTTGGTTGCTTGTTGATATTTGGTTAGCATACCTTCAATTGCTTGTGTGTTATCAGTTATTGTATCTGTTTGCTCTTGTACTGCAGTGCTTACAGCACCAACACTATCGCCAAATCTTTGTGCACTTTCTAATGCTATTTGCTCCATATTGATACGCTTTTGTTCTTCTGCTTGATATTCTCTATAATCTAAAACAAGATCTTCAACACTAGCACCAATTTGTCCAAAATAATTTGAAATACTGCTTGCAAAATTACCTAAGTAATCAGTGTCAAATATTTCGCCGTAATCAACATCGAAATTAACATCATTGAAACTGTTGCTGGCTGCTTCTGCATAACTTGCGGCTTTATCTCTAAATCCTGATGCGGCATTTTCTGCTCTAATAACACTTGCTTCAAAACTACTTGCCCAGGCTTGAATACCCATTGTATCGACTGAAAAATCAAGTCCTAACATTTCAGCGGCTTTGTTAAACACACTGCCTGTCATTGCAACAAACTCTGCAAACTTGGTAACCATAAAGTTAATCAATCTTGCAAAAATTGCTTGTAAGTCTTTGAACCAAGCAGACATTCCATAAAACCACTGTGCACCTTTGTTAAGCATAAAGTCAAATGCACCTGCTGCGGCTGCTGGTATATTTCTATAAACTTCTAAAACAGTTTCATGATATGCCATATAAAGTTGAATAATGAAATTCAATGCTTTATTTGTTGTTCTTGAAAACCAATCAAAAAACCCATATATTGAACCAGCCATATCGCCTTGGAATATACTTACTATACGATCTTTAAGTGCTGTCCACCAGCCTCCGGCACTTTCAACTACATATTGAATCATTTCACCGGCTTTCCACCAACCTGCTCTTAATATTTCAGTAAGAGTTGTTTGTGTATTGCCTATTTGAATTAAATGATCTCTCGCAAATGCAAGTGCTGCAACTGCTGCACCTAATCCTATAGTTAGTATTCTACCAATCGGGTGCATATTTGCAATTGTAGAAATTGCACCGCTAAGTCCTAATAAACTTGCTATTGCACGGGGAATTGTTAGTGCAAAAGCAGTGATTGCTTTACCAGCACCGCTGAAGAATCCTTTAAATCCTTTTGCATTTGCTGTAAAACTACCAATTTTAGCACCTAAGTTAGCAACACTTGTTGCAAGTCTTGTAAATGCAACTGCGAGTATAGCATCTCTGATTAAATCAAAGTTTCTTGCAAGAAACCTAATTGCTTCTGCTGTACCTTTGATTGCTTCACCTAATCCTACACCAAATTGTTCTACAAGTTTTTCATTGTTGCGTAGTAATGCGGCTGTATCGTCTACAACATCTTTCAATGCTGGTCTTAACTGTTCACCAATTGTGACGGCTGTTTCAAATATTGCACCATTTAAGTTACTGAAACTTTGATCCAGTGTATCTGCATTGGCTGCGGCTGCTCCGCCAAATCTACCACCTTCTTCACCCAGTCTTTGCAACTGTCTTACAAGGTCTGTGGTTGAATTTGCTACTGCAACCTGTTGGTCACCAATTCTTGCAACAAATTGATCATTTTCTCTTGATACTTTGATACCAAACTCTTTAAGTCTTTCAAACTCACCAGTAAGTGCATCAGCAACTGCTTCGCCGAGTTGTGTAAACGACTTAGCGTTAGCAGTTGCAATGTTTGAAAATGCTTTTAGTGATTCACTGCTTGTGTCAATACCATTACGCTGCAAAATAGTAAATGCTTGTGTAATGTCCTGCAAGTCTTGTGGCAAACTATTTGCTAATTTTTGTAGTCTATCAAGTTCAGCGTTGGCTTTTTGACTGCTACCTAAGAAAGTTGTTAGTACAGTTCTGTATTTTTCAAACTCTCTGTATTGGTTAACAATACCTCTTGCAATATTGCCAGCAGCCAATCCAGCAAGTGCAGCACCAACTGTTTTTGCTGTTCTTCCAACTTTTTGTAAACTCGAATCAATGTTTCTTAAACTTCGACTACTTTGGTCTACTGTTTTTACAATTAGTTCGTATGTATTTGCCACAGTTTGCGTCCTTTATTTCTTTTTGGCGGCTTTCTTTTGTTCCTCGTGTTGGATTCTCAAAAATTCGCCCCATCCTCTAACTTCAGTGGCACTAAACTGCATAACCTCTGCGACACTTTTACCTAATTCCTGTGCTATTCTGTATAGCATCATTAGTTCTGTGTCGCCTCTTAGTTTTTTAGTGCAACCTCTTCAAGGTTTTCACCATCATACTCATCTTCGTCATTCATACCTTGAATAATACGAAGAATAACGGCTGGATCAACCATACGCATTAGTGCTTGTTTGTCTCCAAGATTAAAAATGTGTTTACCATCTTTGTCTAATGCTCGGTTGATTAGTGTTTGAACCAAAGCCTCTACTGTCTTACCTGCTTGCTGCAGTTCGATGACTTTGGACTCCTGATGGAATGTTGTTGCTGGCTTATACCATACTTCTGTTTCCCATTCAGGCACGGCGATAGGACCTTTTAGTCCTGCACCGATTTTATCTCTCATGTGTGATTTTGCTTTTTCTAATACTGTGCTCATAGTCTTTTTCTATACCTTCTCTTAGATAGTTTTCTAAATGCTGGATCTGTCATACCTCTGGGTGCTTGACTGCTTGATCCTTCATCTAATATCCCGACATAAGGAACCTTGTTTTCTATAACAGTTTGATCGCCTTTACGGTCTATGTTATATTTACCCGTTTGTCTCCAGCCCCTTTTTGCACGGCCTTCTCTAACAGGTGTAGTCTTTTTTACTTCTTTATAGAAATCGTCAAGAAAATGATTGACGACAGCGTTTAGTGAGTCCTCTATGTCGGCACTTGCCGCTTTTGCACTTCTAAATTTTGCCATCGTCAATCTTATTTTATTAAGATGCAGTGCCGTATGTTAATACGCCATCACCTTGTAAACTTAGACTTGCTTCAATCAAGCCATCGTATGAACTAGTAATTGTTTTACCAGTTACAACTGCAGATCCTGATAGTTCTGTGTCACCTGTTGTAGGTACACCAAATGAACTACCTGGCTCTGGGTAAAATTTAACTGTTACGCTTGAACCAATTGCTAATGCAGTTTGTGCAGTATCATCTGGATCGTATAAAACATCAACAGTTGCAGTCCAGTTATTATATGTAGTCGAAAATGTTCTTGTTGTATCACCTGCTACAGTAGTATCGATTGTTTCAGCAGTTTCTTCTACTGACCAACCTCTACTTTCACCTACAACATCAGATCCAACCATTACATATCCATCTTTACCTAAGTATTCAGCCATTATGCTTCTTCCTCATTATGATTGATCTCTTCGTGAGAATCTTCTTGAACCTCTTCAGGTTCTATGGTTTTTGGAGTATCTGCAAGTTTGAATCCTCTGTTAAGATTTCTCTCAACTTTGTTTTCAGGAATATCACAAACATCTCCGTTAGGGCTAATCATTTTAATCATTATGTTGCTCCTCTTTCATAGCGATATGTTACAAGATATACTATACGCATAGTTGCGTAAGGCACCGCTTCACCTGGATCAATGACTTCAACAATAACAACTTCGCCATCTAATGCTTTGCTGTCTCGTCTTACATCTTCTTCTAGTTTTTCTTCAATTGCTTCAATCAACTTATTACGGTCGCTATCACGCATATCTGACTTAACTAGGATATCCAAGTTATATGATATTCTACCGAGGCGTGCGGTTCCAGCAGTAAACTGTTCACGCTCCTCGTCTGCACTTTCTACATATACTGCCGGGATAGCCTGGCGACTAATTTCTTCGATAACAATCGGTTCTCTAGTCACCAAACCTAATCTCGGTGAGGTAATGTTTTTGAGTGCTTTTACAATATCATTTGCAATGTCTTCTCGTTTACTCATTATCTTACCAATCTATCCTGTACAAATTCGTGTGTTTCCCCTTCAGCGTATGTGCCGTCGTTGTTGCTATCGTACTTGATACCAAACCCGAATTCTAAGTCTAATTCTTCATTAAACTTTTCACGATAAAAGTCAATTTGCTCACGGAAAGCATCGCCCTCTGGACGGAAGTTACTCAACATTGGAAAGATGTAGTTTGCAAGTGCTCTGTAAACACAACACTTGGTCCACTGTGTTTCATCTAACTTTGTTGCGTCCCATTCCGCTCCAACTCTGTGCAAACGGTAGATTGTATTGCTTGCATATTCCTGATCGAACCAACGCACTTTGATCATCTTTTCGATGTCCGTTTGTGCTTTAGTCAACTGGTCATCAAAGTTCTCGATACCGTTTTCTACAATATCTGGAACATATTCTACCAAGTCTGCTGTTGTTGCGAATGCCATAGTATTATCCTTTTATATCAATTAAAGAGCCGCATCACCTGTGATTTTAACGCCTTTTGCGTTATCAATGATTCCTGCACCCCACGCTGCTGATGCAACTACTTCAAAACCACGAAGTGATTCGTCACGCTGTAGAGCAATGCGGATATCACGCTTAAGAGCCATACCAATTGCCGCTGGGTGGAATACTGCACCAACTGCGTCATCACCTGCATCGATTGTTGGGCTTGCTGATTCGTATACATCGATACCTGCAATACGACCGATGAAGTATTCACGGGCTGCATTGTTCGCTGCGTCTGGTGATGCACCAAATGTTCCGCCTGCGTTCAATAGGCCTTTCTTAAGGTTGAATGCTTGGAATGGGTGTAGCACTGCTACAAGACCTTGCATTGGGACACTGTTGTTGCGTAGTGTTGCTGCCGCTTTCATTAGTGTTTCAACAGTTACTTCGTCACCTGCAAGTCCAACATCAGTTGTGAATGATCCAAATAGACCTGTTACACTTGTGTCCATTGCTGCTGCTAATGCGCCGCCTAGTTGACGACCTACATCTGCACCTACATCACTTGGTGATGCTTCAACAACGATGTCTTGGATTGTTGACATGTTGCCGTATTCTGCTGCAGTGATGTCTACTGCTGTTACTGATGCCATTGCACTATCGTTTGATAGGTCAGTACCTGCTGCTAATGCTGTGACCGCAGTCGCTGCGGGCCATACTGGAATACTTGCTGTTAAGCCTGGTGTGCCTGTCATATCATACATTGTAACCAGGTTACGAAGCATAGCATTTTCTTGGAATGTGTATTGAGCCGCCATTGAGATATTTTCATATAACTCGCCGCTTGCTACACCTGTGTCAATTGCGTCTGTTGTTGGCATTTTAATTTTCCTTTGCTATATTAAGACGAATAAAACTTACGAGTTCTGCGAGGATCCATCATTTCTGCATATATCTTACGGTGTTCTGGATTTTTCATATCAAGGTCACTCATTGATAACTGCTCTGTTTTTACAGGCTTAGGATTTGCTTGTGTTCCTGCACCTGCTGGATTGCTTGCACGGAAGTATGGCTTGTTATCTAAAAATTCTTTAACTGCCAACTCTACTGTCATCGGTTCTGCTGTAGTAGGATCATATCTGACATTGCCAGTATCATCTAATACAACAGGATTACCAGTTTCGTCTAACTTGATACTGTTTTTCATTAGTTGTGCAACATCACTTGGGCTTACAGCACCATATTTTGTTGCAGCATCTAAAACAGCACCATCTACTTTCACGCCTGTTAGTTGTGAGCGTAGTGTGTTGACTTCCTGCTCGTATGTTTCTTTTTGTTGCTTCAGTACTTCTTCGAACTTCTGCTTGCGGATCAACTCATCTCTTTGAGCCTTTTCCTTTTGTGCTTTCAGTTCTTGATATTCTGAAACATCGATGTCTCCAAACTTCTGTTTGGCCATCTTTTCTGCTCTTTTTGCGATCATAGCATTTACTTCTTCTTGAGTAAACATACGCTCGCTTGGAGCCTGGTCCTGGATGATTGTTTCTTCAGCACTTGTGGCTTCAACTCCAGTAGTTTCGCCTGCTGTGTCCAATGTTGTTTCGGTCATTGTCCCGTAACCTCCTATTGAGTAGTGTTGTTATTTATAGTGGTTAAATCTGCTGGTTCAACCACGGTTTGCTGATCGATTGCTGTCAACACTTGTTCCAGTGTTTGTTCATCTTCAATCAACAGTTTAGCAACTTGGCGTTGGATTTCTTTGCCAAGTTCCGGCACTGTAACAAATTCATTTGCTTTACGCAATAATTCTAAATCACTGTGCTTATCTCTAATATCGAAACTCTTTTCATATTCAATGGCAAAGTCTGCATCCGGTTGAATGTTTTGCCAATGGAACCAGTGTTCCCATATTTTATATTCTGCTTCTTGTAGTATTTCTGCAAAGTCTGAAAGTCTACTGTTTAACATTTGCATTTCAGTTTGCAGTGCAACGCCTGACATTGGGCTGCCTACGCTACCTCTAATACCTGATACATGTGCCATCTTATCAATAGCATCTACATCCATTTGAATACTGTCTAGTATACTTTGGATTGTAGCACCACTTGGCTGAAGCAGGTATGGATTCTTATCAGCGGGTAAATCTTCTGGGACAGTAATCACTGCACCTGCTCCAGCCGCTGCCTGTGTATCCGCTGTCTTCACGAGCGTAG
>Ga0255759_10004093_pt1 | contig 12676 bp, 22 predicted proteins | sample 101ome_20_FD_179959 | JGI IMG/M metagenome (GOLD analysis project Ga0255759, IMG submission 179959) | Coastal salt marsh microbial communities from the Groves Creek Marsh, Skidaway Island, Georgia - 101404AT metaG (version 2) | ecosystem: Environmental > Aquatic > Marine > Intertidal zone >...
TAGAATAATGGAAGCTATTGTAGCACTTGGATTAGCTCTCGGAGCATATCATGTATATGACCATGTAACCACAAAACAAGAGACAGCAGTTTATGAAAAGCCACACGTAGAAGTAGTCAAAACTCTACCGTCTGTGGGTATTCATCGCTATGACTACAAAAAACCCACAACTGCGACAAATGTGACCTGGGTTTTTACTAACTAAAATGTTAAAATCAGAAGAGATAGAAGAAATGTGTCGTATGTTTGGTTCTATACCAGACCCAGATTCATATCCAATCACATTTGAATACTATGTTCAAATGTACCAGTATTTTAAACAACACAAGAGGAAACGAGATGAGAGACCTGAGAGATGAATTGTTACAAGCTACATACGACCACGCAAAGGGTCATGTAGAAAAACACAGGCTTAATGTAGAAGTGTATCTCGCTAATCCAGCAGGAATTGGTGAGCATTCTGATATCATTGAGGCGATTGAAATTGAACTCACTGAAATGGCAAAATATCAAGACCAAATCGACATGTTAAAGGAGTACTTCGATGCTGAAGAGGTTATTGATATGCGTGACTCTGATTTCATTTGAGGCTCAAGCTACACCTGAGTGGGCGTCTAAACCAGTGCAGTGTGCTTCCATTATTGAAGTCAATCAGCGCCAAGCTGAAAAAGGACTCACTCCGTTTATCGCAGGAGTGACAAAGGCTCGTATTGAAAATCGTATGTATGATCTGCCGTGGATCATGTTCTATGACCAATCAGAAGACGGATACTATACGATTGTCGAGTATAATATAGATGCAGACTATGCCTGCCAGGTTCTTGTAGGCGCTGGCTTGGACTTTAGTGTCATGGACGACTGGGAAGCAGACTCAAAGCTAGACGGAAATACAACTCCTCGTTCTAAATAAATTTTGAATTGGACTATGCTCTTCATGTATGCTAATTTATATGCGTTAGCTGTTAAACGACATAAAACGCTGGCGAACAGCGCGGCACAGGCTATCGTTTCACTGTGCGACCGTAGGGAGCTAGTGGGGCAACGGAGTTGCCTAGAGTGAGGCCAGAGTTGCGTCCAGATTTTATTCCTTTACAACCTCCTACACAACTTCATTATATTGATACTGATTTAGCATACTGGCAGTGTGGTGAACATGCTTCATTGTGTGCTTCTTGGTTATTAAATTATTGTGACCCTGTACATATTATCACTGTATTTTTTAATCATACTTTTAACCATACAGTTTGTTATGTAAAAGACTGGGGAACTTTTGACTTAACTAATAATCGTTACTTTCCCAACTTTAGATATGGGCAAATACCTAGTTTAAGTGAGAAAGAATATTTTGAAGCAACACCCCTAACCACCTGGATTCATCCACCGCTCCATCTCACAAATAAAAACAGAAGATTTTATACTTATAAAGAAGAAGATATTGACTATATCAAAATTAATAAACTATCCTCTTTCAAGGTATGAATACCACTTTTAACTTGCTCTTATCCCTTTTATTTGATATATTATTCAAAGATAAAGTTTTAACCAGATTTATGGAGTAGGCAATGCCAAATTGGTGTAACAATACCCTCACAATTACCTGCGCTTCAAAAGAAGAAGCAGATGAACTTCACAAACATTTAGAAAATCAAGAAGCTGAAGACTGGACTTTCTTTGGATTCTTTGTTCCAGAAGATTGGAATGAAGAGGACTGGTATTGGTCTCGTGTTAATGCTTGGGGAACTAAGTGGGACGCCTCTATCTCTCACTATGAGTGGGTAGATGACTATAATCTTGTGATGGATTTTGATACAGCTTGGGGACCACCTATTGGTGTGTATGAGGCTGCCCACGAACAAGGGTATACTATCATGGCTGCTTACTATGAGCCTGGCATGTGTTTTGTTGGTTCATGGAATGTTGGTGATACAGAACACTACGAATACGCAGAGTGTGAGACCGCTGATGACATACGTGAACACATTGGTGACGAGCTTGATGATATGTTTGGTATCTCTGACTGGTTCCGTGAGATAGAAGAAGAGGAAACCCTTCATTGATCTACTTAGATGTTGATGGTGTGATCGCTGACTTCTATGTTGGGTGTTTAGCTCTTGGTTGGGAAGGTGATTTGTTTGGTGGAGACGGTAAGCTCGAAAAGTTTATGGCAGATAACTACACTCAAATATTTAGAACTTCACCTCCAACTAAGAACATGGAATTTTTCAGAAAGATGTATCAAGTTGAGAATGCATCTGGTTTTGAAAAAAATATGAAAATTCTCACTGCCATGGGTTCTCACTATAAGAAAGAGCATGTTAACACTGTAATTGAGAATAAACACTTCTGGTTGAATCAGTTTGGGTTTAAGAGTGAAGATATTATCATTGTTGAACAGTCAAAAGATAAACTTCCTTATTGTAAGCCAGGTGATGTGTTATATGACGATAAACGTTGGACTATCCAAAAATGGAATGAGTTGGGTGGTATGGGCTTTTTAGTATATTATGAACATTCATGGGATAAAAACTGATGGATATTAGAGATCGAATTATTGAAGCAATGGAAGACGGTTGGGTAGAGCCTTATTATCTTGTGACATCATTGATAAAATATATGACTACAGATGAACTTGCAGACTGTATGAAAATTAATGAAATTGACTTACCAGAGATTATGGAGGACGAAGATGATTATTAGTAGTTATTTTGGTGTTGAACAGTATGAAGATAGAATCGCTCACGTTTGTAAAGATGACAAAGGATTCTATGTAGATTTATACTATCAAGATGCTTGGTTAGAAAAACGAGAACTATATGATCACAGTATACGTTATGCAGAAGACTGTGCTGAAAACTTTGTTTTAGGCATATTTGACGTTGACAGAAAGGTACAAAGTATAGATGGCTAAAAAAGACTTTGGAGAAGCAGTAGGCAAGTGTTCTGTTTGTACTATCAATCTATGGGACGCATCAGGTGGAGAACCTGCTATCTGGCCTTGTAATGTAAAAGACTGTCCATATGAGGACGCTGAACATCAGCACGCACATCATGGAATAGTTCATGGTTCTCCTTTTGGATCGGGGTTAGGCCAAATTGAGTTTTGATCAAGTACTAATAACTGATATTCATCATTATACTGACAGGTTGTTCGGTTTTAGAACTGAACGACCTGCTTCTCATCGTTTTACCGCAGGTGAGTTCAATATGCTAACTCTTGATGGTAAGCTAAAACGAGCATATTCTTACACTTCTGGACCTTATGATGAATATTTAGAATTTTACTCAATCAATGTTCCTGATGGAGCCTTCACTTCTCAACTTTCGCAAATGGAAGTTGGAGATGAAATCATGATAGGTAAAAAACCTACTGGTTCATTGGTGATGACTAACCTTGAACAACCAACTGAAGGTATGAATCTATGGTTATTTGCAACTGGGACTGGCATCGCACCATTCATCAGTTTGTTAAAAGATCCATACACTTTTGAATTATATAATGAAATGAATGGTACAGTCTTTGTTGTGTGGTCAGTTTCTCACAAAGCTGATTTACAAGCGTATGATGCGTTTTTAGGCGATGATGAATTTGTTGACATACTGTACTACCCAATCGTTACTAAAGAGCCTTGGTATGACAATGACAGAATCACTTCTGTTATCGAAAAAGATAATATAATGAAATACATCACTCCCGATAACGCTCGTGTGATGGTTTGCGGTAACATGAGTTTCAACGAAGATATGAAAATAATTTTAGAAGGTAGAGGTTTTAAAGAAGGTAATCGAAATGATCCAGGAACATATGTCTTGGAACGTGCATTTGTAGAATCATAGGAGGTAATCATGAACTGGCAAGATCACACTAAATCTACTGAAGAGACATTGAGAGATGCTCTTATGGAAAAAGAAGGACAGATTGACATTTTAAAGAGAAATGTAAATGAACTTCAAACTCACCTTCAACAATCATATAAAAAGATCGAACAAAAGAGTCGCGAGATTGAAAAGTTGCAAGGAATGCTAGTGGAGGCCGTTGTTGAAAAATCGTAGCGGCTCTCACCCAATTAATGATTATTTTGATCCTAAGATGCAGAATAAAACTCACGAATCTCGTAAGCGTATCAGACTAAAGCAAAGACTTAAGGTATTAAAAAGAAAGTTTAGAACCTCAACAGGATTAATAAAGAGATGAACATAGGATACTTTGGTAAAAATACAATTCTTTCACAATATTTTTCTAAAGATGTAAACTATATAGATGTCGATATCTTTGATGAAAGCACTTGGAATCAAGTAGATAATCTTGATAAGATGTTTATGTACATTCCGAAAAAAGAAAATACAGTGGAGCAGACTAAAGAATTTTTATTGTATTGTGCAGACAAAAGCATTCAACACATTGTTAAGCTTGGGTCTCTTGGTCCTTACAGAATGATTCATCAACAGCTTGATTCATTTGCAGAAGAGGCGGGGCTGTATGTTACTACCTTAGCTATAGCCCCCTTAATGAACGCTATTTTTTATGAACAGTATTGTGATAAAGTTTTGTATGATTATCGTTTTGGTGGATCAGCTCCTTATTTAGATCCAGAAGCTCTTGCTCATGTAATTCACTATACATTAACTAGTAATTTTACTTGGAAAACACCTCTGCACATTACTGGTGACGAACAGTATACAATATATGATATTGCATTATTCATGGAAGATGTTGGTTATGATGTTGAAACTATAACTGATCGTGTATATACAAAAACTCATGATATTGATTCTAGAGACGCAAATGAAAAGCTATTAGCACGCCTTGGTGAAAAATACATGCATGGGTGGTTTCCAGAAACCTCTAACTCTGTGAAGACACTTTTTTATTATTCTGGTAGATCATTTCCACAGTTTTTGGTTGAGGATAAAGATAAGATTGCCATGCAATTTGAAGAGGATAAATGGTTGTGAGTTTTCCTTATTTAGGTCATCATGACTATCTTCCTTTTTGCGAGATTTTAGAGGACATGAAGGCTGTAGGTTATAGTAATCTGAAACACGTTTGTAGTGCTGTCAATGATTATGCTTTACCTACCCGCTCTGAGAAAGAACAACAATATCAAAAATTCTATGGTTGGCATAATAATGTGAATGCTGGTCTTGATGTCACTGATAAAAATTACTTTCCCATTAGATGGTTCAGAGAATTAAACTATGACCCAGATAAAAAATATGTAGCTAAAGTTGTTTGGACTAAGCCAGGCAACTTTGAGCCCCCACATGTAGATTTCTATCCTTCATTCTTAACACAGAAGAAACCTGACGGAACGCTATACAATGAAGCAGAAACTAGAGAGATTGGAAAAGGCATTATGAGGGCTTGGATACCTCTAGAAGATAGTAAGTTAGGTCATATCTTTTACGGAGAAGGTTTTGCTTTAAACTCTTGGAAACAAGGCGATGTTTTTAGAATACCAAACGGAGTTGAGCACGGATTCGTCAATGCTGGACTAGATGATAGATTTTTAATTGTTTTTACTGGTCATCTACTAAAATAATAAATATAATATAAACATAACTGGAGTATGCAGGTACTCGTTATTACACATTCTTATTTGCATTTCTCCATAAATTCATTGCGAAGGCGATATTTATGGTTAATTATAAACAACTATATGACTCTATTGAAACCGTACAAGACTACTTAGATTTATGTAATAAGTATGACCAGTTACAGTTGGAGAAAAATACCTCAAACTGGGATTACTCATCTTCATCGTATACTTATCTAGGAAATGTTGGACGTAATTTTGATTACTTGATACCTCCGTCTGAGAGTAGAGTTGGTATTCAATGCACGTTCAATGAGGTTGAAAATCAGATACATGTTCCCCTAAATTACACACACGGTTATGACAGACATCAACCTGATGATTTTTGTAAAAAAGTAATTAAGTTTCTTAAATTTGATGGCGAATATCAAGCTGATGTTAATGTACAACCTCCTAATGTACTTAAAGTGTTACATTATGATAATATGAGTACTTTATTCTTTAACAATCCTTCTCTACATTCTTTACCTTTTGATAAAGAAAGACGACAACCTGCGCACAAGTATGATTTGAGACGTATTTTTGTTGCCTTGTCTGACTGGCAAGATGGTTGGATATTTCAGATGGGTACTAAACAATGGGCATGCTGGAAAAAGGGAGATGTTATAGATTTTCATTGGAGAGGTCAGCCTCATTCTACTGCTAATGCTTCTTTTGAATCCCGTGCTCTTCTTAAAATTTCTGGGTTCAGTGATATTGAGTATTTTGGAAACGTTGAACTTTAATGAAAGGTCTTGTTTGGCAATACCAAGGCACCAGCTACGATAGAAAATTTAAGGCTATTGAAGCTGCTGGGAACAATGTCTTTGATATAAACTGTACTCTTATGCCTGATTCTTTTATGAATTTTGATTTCACTCTCGAACCTACCGAGTCATTTTCTAAACTAGTAGACGAGAGATGTAGACAAATTAGAGACAAGTATCCTTACATAAAACTATGGTTTAGCGGGGGTACCGATACTACAACTATATTAAACGGGTTTTTAAGAAATAATATACATATTGATGAGATAGTAATTTATATTCAATCTCTTACTGATGATTTTAGTCATACAGGTAATTATGAATTGAATACTTTTGCTTTTCCCTATCTTAAAAAACTATCTAAATATTTAACCAAAACTAAGTTTACAACTTATTATGTCGGATATGATGAGTACAGAAAAATTCTTAATGATATGTGGTTTGAAAGGAAAAACAATTTAGATATTAGAACGATGTTCGCTCCTAGAATCAGAGGTAATAACTATTGTAATATATACGGTGATTTTTCTCCTTGTATTGAGAGGGTTGGTAATCGTTACTTTGACATACAGTGGGATACTACAAATGTAACTGATTACGTGCATAAGAATGTTGAATTATTTTTTACTTCAGCAGATTTGCCTAAATTACACTCAAAACAATGTCATATTATGAAAAATCACATCAAACATAATAATGATACACGTGATACTAAGTATATTGCCCGTGAACTTGTAAGAGACGTGCCTATTGCTAATGAACACCCCTCAATGGTTAAACTAGATCGTGGAGATTCTACTACTAGTTTTACTACTAAAAAAGCGCTAGCAATGATGAAAGAAGCACCTAATAAAGACTTGTTAGATAGATATAAATTTTTATTAGGTACTACAATAAATAATAAATCAGTTCTAAAACTCAATGTAGGATTTAAAGTTTTTGAACTTGATCTAGGAGAGTAATATGAATAAAGAGGAGTATCAATATCTGTTAAACTATAATGTATCTCATTATGAGCATGAAGCTGTTGATTTAATTAAATTACCTTTTCTTAACTTAGATTCTGAGTTATTCATTGATTTCACTGAGGACTATTTTGATCTAGCAGATCAAGATTGGGAGCGACAAAAAGATCATTATCCTGAAGAAGGAAATATGAGAGTTAGGCATAATATGAATCTCTTATATGGTAGGCATAATACGTTCTTACTTAAATATGGAAATAATGGTGATACTAATGAACGATTAAAAGAAATATTTGGATACGGTAATTTAGCAAAACTTAAACTTTTACCAGATACTGTTTTGATGAGGTTAATAGTTAAAGTACCTGGTCACGGTATTGCAATTCATCTTGACGACGCAAGCACGTACATACAAAAATTTTCACTCGCCCACAAAGAAAAAGCTAAGAGATTGTGGTTTCCTGTCTCTCAATGGGAAGATGGACACTTTTTTCAAATATCTGATAAAGTCCTATCTCATTGGCAAGTGGGTGATGGTTACGAGATTCCGTGGGGCATTCCACATCTTGGAGTAAACTTCGGACTAAAGACCCAATTTACATTAAATATTACAGGAGTAACTTATGGATAAATTAACACCTAGTCAGACTAACGCTGACTACAGCGAGATTCCAGAAGATATTGAATACTATATCAAAGAAAGTGTAATGGCTAAACAGCCAGAACTAACCCTATGGGATTTCCTTGAAACAAGACCAGACCGTGCTTATGAAGAGTGGGCTATCAAGATTGGTAGTACTCTGACTGAGACTTATGAAGCTAAACCATATGCTCGTTTAGAAATTGATGAGCAAGAGTTTATACATTATATGATTAATAATAAACACACTTGTCAGAAAAAATACTATGAACGAAGACCTTATCATGGAAGTGGGGATAGTGAGCTTACCAGTAATTATCCTATGAAGTGTGGGTATAACGCACGAAACACAATTGAATACAACTGGGGACTTTATGGAGATTCAAACGATCAAGTAAAACAACTGATTGGTGATAGAAGTGTATGGGATAATATCTTGAAAATAGATTATGACACTGCTCTAGTCAGGCTACTTGCCTATCTCCCTGGACAAACTCTTCCTTGGCATCATGATAATCTTGGTAATTGGTGTAGAAATAATAAACATCTTAATCCAAGAGTTGATGAACAGATGTGTGATATTGGTCCAATTGTGCGTGATCTTGTAATGATTACTGACTGGCATTGGGGTCATGTATTACAGATTGAAAACTCATACTTTCCTAATTGGAAGAGTGGGGAAGTCTATAACCTACCAATTCCTAGACCTCATTGTAGTACTAATATGGGAATGAGACTTAAACTTACTTGTAGTATTAGTGGGGCAAGAATACAATGACATATCCAATAAACGCAAGAATAGACTCTACTATTAGTCCAAAAGATGCTATTCCTGAAGAAATTCTTAAACAATCTCCTTGGCATTGGAATGCTCAGGAACAGAATCACAATGACGGTAATTCGTTTATGTACAAATCTGACCATGTAGACTGGACAGAGTTAGCAAATTGGGCAATTGCTAGATCTAATGAAGTTAGGATTCCACAAAAATATTGGCACTGGCACGATGGTCACGCTATGCATGCTAAAGAATCAGTTAATCACTGTCCCATTTTTGATACTTGTAAACAATGGATGGTTCAAAATGATTATAATGAACATAATACTAGATACTTTAAGTTTGCTAATAAAGAACTTGATAGGTTTTTTGAACCTCTCAAAGCCATGTTTGAAGATACACTTGAAGATATGACCATGAGTTTATTCGTACAACCTCCTGGGCAAACTATGCCTGGCCATGTTGATACTTATTCTTCTTATATGAGAAAGACAGGAGAGTATCCTGACTATTCTCGTTTACGTAGATACATGACTTTTGTTTCTGACTGGGATTGGGGACATTTCTTTCACTACGGTAATCATGTAATGCAACCTTGGAAAGCTGGTGATACGTGGGATCTCGTAGGAGGCATTTATCATGGTAGCGCTAATTGCGGTGTTACACCAAAAATTACTATGCATTGGAGTGGGAAGTTAAGATGAGTATATATGAGAAAAGAGATTATTATCAAACATTCTTAGATGAACAAAAAATTTCATTAGATAATCATTTTGAGATCAGTCCTTTAGAAACTCAATTAAACCTTAAATGGCGGTGGGAAGCAATTGTTAAATGGGCTGACCAGAACAGAGATAGTGCAATACACAAATCTATCACTCCAATCAGACCTTTCGTATCAGATGAATCTATGCGCGAGTCTGTAATGTCTATGTGGGCGGGATACAGTGAGCATAACACACAAGAATGGAATTGGGGTTTTAAAAGTGATGCAATCTTAAAAGATTTTATTGGAGAAAAAGCATTCGCAACCATGGGTCTTGATATGCAAACAAGCATGGTTAGGCTACTTCAATATGATCCTGGACAAATGCTTCCCCTTCATACAGACTCATACAATGGTTTTAAAGATCGTTATGGTGATGGAAATATCACTCGTTGGTTTATAGCAGTCACTCCTTGGGATTGGGGTCATTTTTTACAAGTTCATGATAACTTAATATCAAAATATGATTCAGGTTATGCTCTCCAAATTCCAGAAGGTGTATATCATCTCAGTGGCAATGCGGGTATTAATCCAAAATATACTTTTACTGTGACAGGTTTTATAAAATGATTGGTATAATCGGGTCTACAAGTTATTTAGGACAACATTTAGTAAATCAACTTGATGGTTACGCATTAGATGGTAGATTTGAATGGTCATTAGAGGAGTGGAAAAAACTAGCACGTGCATACTCCTATCTGAGGAGTATTGTAGTTCTTTCTCGTGCGTGTAGAAAGCAAGAACCTCGTCGTGATGTTGATACCATGACCTCTGAAGTAAAAGGTTTAGCTAACATTGTTTCAGCCTTTAATAATAGGCGCATTATATATACTAGCACAAAGGCTATCTGGAAAAAAGAACAATATAGTCCGGGTCGAGTTGATAGAGAAGACATTGGTTTAATGATTGATATCGCTAGTCGAGGACATCTACGAAATAAAATTATAAATATACCTACAAATAAAGATGGAGGTAGAGTTTATGCTGATGAGTTTGATGGAGAAAAACCAATAGACATATATGGAGCCACTAAAATATGTGGTGAACTACTCATTAGAAATTGTTGTAAAGACTACACAATATTTAGAATTTGGGATATAGCGTAATTTTTTACAATGCGTTATAATAAAAATCTGAGAAAACTCAGTAAAGGAGAAACAAATGACTGAATTAAAACAGTATAAGCCAGAGGGGTACAATCCTTCTACTGGTATTTATGCAAGTTCATATATTTTTACAGGAAACTGGGATGATGAACTTTCAAATCTTAACTACACTCCACGCACTCAAGAAAGTCAAGACGAGTCAATTAGACAGTCTGATGACGAAAAAGGTATCCACTCTGGTTATCTATATAATTCTTTCAAAAGTGCTACTGGAGAATCTACATTTCATGATACACTAGGTGATGATTTCTGGAAAGAGGATGTTCCTTCCGATTTTAGTTACACAGATTCATACTACGCTTCGCCAAAACTTGCAGCAATCTGTGACTGGTTTCAGTGTGAAAAGTCTCGTATTAGAATTTTCCAACAACAGCCTGGTCATCATATGCCTATTCATACTGACTTTGATAATACAAAAGGCACTGAGTATGGTGAGACAGTTCGCATCTTTGTACAACTCAATGATATGCCTGGAGGAGCTTGGTTCCACTTTCAAACAGCTGATTCTCAAGTGTCTATCAACTTACAAAAAGGTCAGTTTTTAATTTTTAACCCTGATCATACTGGTCATGGTACACAAAATATTACATCAATTCCTCGTAATACATTTATGCTTGTTGTGAAACGTAATGAGTGGATTGATAATCTATGTCAAAATGAAACCATGCAGTTTATTGACATTGATGAAATGGTTCAACTTAAACAGGCTGCATAATGCAAATCATTACTTACCCCAGTGATCGGTCATCAATGGCAGATTCTGGACCTTTTCAGCTTGGTAATAAAAGGTTATTTGAATTACAAAAGACTGCTGTTGACCAGTACAAAGATGAATGGGTTAATAAAAAAGGACTTTTTGCTCCTGGTGGGGTAGGTAGATTAACCAATTACGCTCTGTCACTAGGCCTTGATGTAGATTGTATGGATGCTTCTTCTGTTTGTGAAGGTATATGCAAACAAGAATATCCCTCAGTAAACTACATCAAGGCTAATTATATGGTTCCACTTCATGGATATGATTACATATTTTTTGAAGATTTAGTGTACACATTACCGATGATTTCTTCTGTCGCTCATGCGATTAATAATTGGCAGACAATGATGGTACAGATTTATCCTAAAACCAAAACGTACTCTATATACAGGTTTAACTCTGATTATTTAGATGATTATTTCTATCAATATGAAGAAACTGGTGTGAAATACATTAGAAATCTTCTATCAAATGGAACTGTAAATATATGGCTTGACCCTGAAGAATTACAAGAATTAGAAATAGAGAGTATTGATCTTGACTTGAACTTTCCCCTTCCAAAGTTTGAACACTTACCTAAAAACAATCTTAAATACACTGCAATCGCATACACTGAATCCAGAAAGGATAAGAGTGTCAGGCTTCGATTATTTAACGCAGGTTTCAGTAAAAATTTTCAAACAAACCAAGAAGTCATCCTCCCTCCAGCAGTCCCAGAACGAGCAACTTACAGAACATCAGGTTGGATTCAAGAAACTTCATGATTTATTAGTAATAGTTTTTATTTCTAATTTGCTCTTTTCTCAATTTTAAGATATATTTAATCTCTTGAAAGAAAAAGGAGCGAATTTTATGATTAGCAAGTTTTTCAACTTAAAAGTGATTGAAGCAAATGGTGTCTGCCATAAAGCAACATGGAAAGAGCGTTTTCAGTGGTTGCTACAAGGTTGTCCTCTTCGTGATAAGAAGGTTGTCGAAAGATACCAAAGGATGTTAAAGAATCACTAAATTTTACAGGGCAGCTTCAAAAAATTACAATTTGCTGTTGCTCTTTTCTAAATTTTTCTATAATATGTTTTTACAAGATGAGTTGAGGCATCATCCTCTGGGCATAAGAAGTTCCTCGTGGACATACGTGCTAAAGGTAAACCCAGTTAATGATGCAACGGTGGTGACGGAATCGCCCACAGCCTTCATACTCTCTTGTCCCTTCCACTGGGTGAGGTGGCGTACCTAAACGATATATTGGCATCAGGCACGATGTAGA
>Ga0255759_10004097_pt1 | contig 12666 bp, 3 predicted proteins | sample 101ome_20_FD_179959 | JGI IMG/M metagenome (GOLD analysis project Ga0255759, IMG submission 179959) | Coastal salt marsh microbial communities from the Groves Creek Marsh, Skidaway Island, Georgia - 101404AT metaG (version 2) | ecosystem: Environmental > Aquatic > Marine > Intertidal zone > Salt...
GCTATATTAGGTGATGCAACAAGTACTAGTGATGATAAAATTTTTATCAGCAGCACAAACAGCCAGCGACCTAGAATTATATTACAAAATGATCAAACAAACAGCTCTTCTAGACCTGAACTGCATTTTCAAAGAACTACTGCTAGTGTATCAGATGGTATGGATCTTGGAATGATTAGATTTGTAGGCAAAGACAGTGTAGGCAATGACACACTGTATGCTCGCATTTTTGCTGAAATGAGTGATGTAACCAGCGGATCAGAAGATGGCAGATTGGCATTCCAATGCTTTAGCAACGGGTCAAGCACGGGTGCTGGGTTTACAATAGACGGCACAGGCGGCAATGACGACCCTGATCTAGCTAATTTTGAATTTATTGGTAATAATACTGGTTACATTATGCATGTGGAACGCACTGTAATAGATCAAGGCAACAGTGGCGCGGTACTGGGGTTGAGTTTAGGCGAAAATACTGGACCAGAAGATGATCCTTGGATTGATTTTATAAACTATGGTTCTACAGGCACAGACGGATCTCCAAGCACAAGCGGGGATCAAAATATAAATGGATCAATAAGCACTGTTAACGGCAATCAAGGTATAGTTGTGTTTGGTCAGGAAAATCTACTGCTAAGAGCTCAAGATATTACCAAAGTTAACGGGACAGTTAGTACTATAGGATATGCAAATGGTATTGATATTACTACTGGCATGAACACACTCAACAAAAGTAGTTTTACAACCACCAGAGAAAAAATTACAACACTGACTGGAGCAACAGGTGTTGTTGCACACAACTACAATCTTGCCCAAGTGTTTTACCACACAGCACCAGCAGCAGACTTTACAGTAAACATCACAAACATGGACACTACAGACAACTATGTGTACACAGTTAGTATTGTTGTAATACAAGGTGCTACACCTCGTATTCCTACCGCACTGCAAATAGATGGTGTTGCAACAACTGTTAACTACAGTGCTGGCACTGCATTTAGTAGTTCAAATGCAAACGGTGTAGATGTTTTTGTTTACAATTTATTTCGCATAGGCAGTGCTTGGACAGTAATTGCTAACGAAGCGGACTATTCATAATGGCACGTTTTAGTCAACTGGCATCCGTAATCAGCAGAGTACGAGGACTACCTAACAGTAGTTTTTACATGAGTCTACACAATCCGCCAAACAGCTACATTGTAAGTGAGCAAGGATCTATAGCTGTTAATCGCAAAGGTATAATTGCTTTAGCTTGCGAAGATATTCCCAACTTTCATTTTATGTTAATATTAATGGATAGATTTGGAAATATACTAGAAAGAAAAAACTACAGTCATTTAGGAACCAACTATAACGCACAGATATATCATGACGAAGTCACAGATGGATTTTGGATATATTCAAAAAATTCTGCTCCTGGATCAACAGGCGACACTTATTTGATGTTAATAACAGAGGATGGTACTATAGTAGATCAAATTGAACTAGGCGGAAACATTGAGTATTCAAATGTGAACAATACTGGTTTGGGTGTAGCACTTCACTATGCTGGCTGTACAGATGATCTTTATTTTTATCTTGGAGCATATGATCAGACCAATAATGAAATGTTTGTAGCAAGGTTTAGTAGCAGTACAGGATCTATTGTGAGTGATCGTCCACAATCTTTTGCCACTGGTTTTAGCAGTGGTGTTCACAGACCTATGAGTATCGGAGGTAACCGCACTGATGGGTGGATTATCATCAGTTTCAATGACAACACTGGCAATGGCAATAGAATAGAACTTACTACCATGGATGCTATTGGTCCTTATAGTGTTTTTGGAGCCAGCACGTCGGCAACAAGTTTTGCCAATCACTGCATGTTTGTGGGCAATCAAGGAGATAGAGTGATTTTTGACTGGGATTCTACAGCATTTGGAGGAACTTCATATATTAGTATTATCAATGAAAGAGATCCTTCTACTAACGATAGTAGACAAATGAAATTTTCTGCCAGTACAGGTCCAGGTGCGCCTGTGATTGGAGACATTATACATCCTAAAATTTTTGCACAGCGTAAAGATGCAAAAGCTACTAGTACTGAACTCAATTGGGCTTATGGATGTACATATGATCTGATAGGCGGTACACAATATCAAATAATCATGCCTTTTAAAAGCGACTTTAGTATTAGTAGTATGGATAGAGATTTTATATACATTGAAACTCCACAAAACATGAATCCTGCGGGTATGCATTTTGATTTTCAAGGAAATGTATATTTGTTAGGCAGTGGTACAGATGGTATTAGTTTGTTAAAATTAGATTATGATGCATTGTGGGATAACACAACCACTAACATCACTTATGAGGTAAACACCACAACATATACAATATATCCAAGGCAAACTGGAACACAAATAAACACACAATACAGTACAGGGTACTTTATGTCACAGACCACTACCTCCGCTGCCAATCCTCCAACAGGTAGTATTACTGCTACTACTAGTACTAATACAGCGTCAGATGATCAATCAAACATTGCGGTAGAATATTTTGTTGGAACCAATACACTACCATTTGTAGCACCAACTTGGGCTGCAGAACTTACACTAAACAACCCTGATGTCGAAACATCTAGTTCTGCAGATAACTTTGGACGTGGTGTAGATATGAGTAATAACTATGTTGTTGTCTGTGCCTCTGCTGAAGATTTAGGAGGAACCAATGCTGGTGTAGCTTATGTTTATGATTTAAGTGGCAATCTACTGTATACACTGCAAAATCCAGTTCCATCTTCTACAGGTTTTGGTGTCAGTGTTGCTGTAGATGGAAACTATATTGCTGTAGGTGATTACGATTATAACTCCAACGGTCGTGTTTATGTATATGATATAACAACATTTGGCAGTGTTGGTAGTACCATTACCAGTGCAAATTATACAGTAGAATCTTTTGCAACTGCACCAGATGGTACAACACAAAGCGGCAGTTCGAATTTTGGATGGCAAGTAGCTATGCATGATGGCTGGCTTGTGGTAGGTGCACCAGCAGCTACACACGCTAGTCAAGCATCACATGGTGCTGCTTATTTGTATGATATTAGCACTTTTAGTACAAGTTCAATCACTAGTGCAACTTATATAATAGCAAATCCAAATGTACCCAGTGGTACTGCTGATAGAATGGGATACAGTGTTGCTATAGATGGCAAATGGATTGCAGTGGGTATACCTGGCGCAGAAGACAATCCTAAAACATACGAAGGTGCAGTTTATGTTTGGGACAAAACTACATTCGGCGCAGTAGGTACTCAGCCAGCACACACTTGGGAGTTGCCTAATCCAACCACTAGTACTTTTTTTACACGAGGAAACACACCACAAATTGCAATATCTGAACAAGCCGGTCATGTACTAATAGGTAGTTATAATCAAGACGGTCCTGCTGGAACTGCACAAGGTCGTGCGTATCTCGGTGATTTGACCACAGGTACTATCTCTCATCAATTTGATTCACCTTTAGGTGTGCCATCTGGTAACTTTGGACAAGGTGTTGCACTGGGTGCAGATGGTAGATATGCATTTATAGTACAAGAAGATAATGCTGGGTCCAATGGTTATCTTTATATATTTGATACTGACAATTTAGTTGGAGGAACGACAAGCACCGCAGACTATTCGTTTGCAATGGGAAACAATCGTCCTTGGGCTGTTGCTGCAAACAGCAACAGAGCTGTTGTAGCAAATAACTCAGCATTTGGACCAGTACAACGTATCACTCAACACAAGAAATAATAACTAAATACATATAACTAATATAAGGTTATAAACATGACAATTGGACAAATCAATCGACGAGCATTAGGTACTGATAGTGTTGATGGCGATGCTATTATAAATGGCGAAATAACAGCCAATCATCTACACACCACACTTGATCTAAGCAGTAAAACAATGACACTGCCAGAAGCAAGTATCACAGCACATCAAGGTGCTTTGGTTGTTACTACTTCTCAAGTAAGTGACATTAGCATTGACACTGTACTCAATGCAGGTTCTACTACAACTAGAGCATTAACAGTTGGAGATTTGACCGTGACAGGAACTACTTCAGGAAGTCTTGTTAGTCAAAGTCAAGCCATTGCATTTAGTATTGCACTAGGATAACAGGAAAACACAATGGGTAAGAAATTATATGTAGGCAAATATACATTTGACGCTTCAGCTAACAGTATTACAGTAAACAATAATATTGCTGCTGAACGTTTGTTAATTGTAACAGATGTTACTAACAATAAAATCCTATATAACTTTGCAGATACAACATTAGGATTTAGTAATAGAACTTATGATTCTACAAATAAAAAAACAACATTTGTGTTGGACGCAGATTGCGTAGCACTTGGTTGTGCTGATGCAGACAGTTTACAAATTTTCATTGAAGAAGAAGCACAGGAAGTTGTATTCAGTGATGCGTACTTGGACCCTGTTAGCAAGATACGTGTTAGCAATCCTGAAAACTTGATTGACACTGACTTTGAATACGGACTACAAAGTACAAAATGGGAAACACTAGAACTTACCAATAACATTCCTACTTTCTTTAATAGAGATGGAGATTTTGATATTGAATTATCTAGTATGCAAGTAAATTCAGGAAGTGATATTGTAACTGTTACAACAACTATAGCACACAGTTTGCAAAGAGGATCTCCTATTATTATTCAATCTAGTGGTAATGTTGCAGCAGATGGTGGTTTTATTGTTGCAGGTATTGTTAGTGATACAGTTTTTAACTTTAAAGCTAAAAATATTTTTACAATTACTGATGATATTAAAGAAACATACACACAATTGTTTTCTGCAAAAATTTACACAGGTACAGAATTTAAATTGAATCAAATTGGCGGTATCACCACTGATGCGGCAGATCCTAGTACCATCACAGTAAACACGATTAACCCTACTAATTTTACCAATGGAACTAGTATGGCTATGAGTAATACTTTTGCAAAATCTACAGTAGAACTAGAAACAGACAATGTTATTGTTGATAACATACAAGACATTGACATTAGCTATACCAGTGCTACACCAACAGGAGAAGATGCCAGTCAATTCAATATAGGCGGCGTAAGCAGTATTAATTTTACACCAGAGGATACAACATTTTATTTTGAAGAAGGTGATTACACAGTAGATACAGCTAATGATACTATCACATTTAATACACCACACGGATTAACCAATCATCCAACTGTATCTAGTTATGTAAATGCTTGGATGTATCTAACTGACGAAACTACAAACACACCTATTGGCGGCATGTTTGCAAATAGAACGTACTGGATTTATGTTATTGATGAATACACAGTTTCAATACACTATTACTTTAGCACTAGCAACGGAGTAAACTATAAAGTAAATCTAACAGGTCCTGGTGTAAGTGGAGGCATCAATAGAAGTTGTTTTACTAGAGCTCTTTGGGTGTACTATACAGATGGTAGATATGTATACAGTGATAGACTTAATACCACCTGGTTAAAAGGCAACAACGTAAACACAGAATTTGGAGCCCCAGGTGTAAGAAACAGAGGATTGTTCTCACAATTTCCTAATAACAATGCAACCTGGCAAACAGGACCGTATGGTGCAAATCGCATAGATTTAATACACAACGGAAATTCAAGTACTTATGATTATTGGTATACCACTTATACTACCAGTCAAAGTTACCGAGCTAGAAGGTACTTTGAAGGTGTAGGCGGTAGTTATTATGCATCATATTACAATCGGGACGTTGATGCTGGTTGGACAAATATCAAAGAAGAATCCAAAAGAAGTAGTTTGTGGGTTCCCAATCATGGAATAGCACAAGAAGGGCAATTGGTAACAGTTAGTGCTACAACAGGAACATTGCCAGGCGGACTAGTAAGCGGAACAACATACAAAGCTGTGATTGTAAACAGCAATCGTTTAGCATTTGATACTGTGACAGGCACTGCTATTAACTTCACAACTGGTGGTAGTACAGATTTAGTTTATCGTATACAGTCTACAAATTTACGAACTAACGCAAATACAATTGATATTCCTGGCAATACTCTAGCAGATGGAGATCTCTTAACTTATGATATCAATGGCGGAACTGCAATAGGCGGTTTGACAGATGCAACAACGTACTATGTTGCATTTAGATCAGGAAACAAATTCATGCTGTCAACCACTGCTAATGTATATGGAGTAAGTGATTTTTTGACCAATCAAGCAAGTTCTGCTGAAGTAGATTTAGTCAATAACACAGTAAATCTAGGAGCAAGTACGTTTACTAATGGAGATGCAGTTGTTTACACATCCGGATCTCCTATTATTGGCCTTATAGCTGGAGCAATATATTGGGTAAGAGAAGTTACTACTAATAATTATGGTTTTTATAATAGTCAATCTGACGCAAATGCAAATATAAATCGAGTAAATTTGGCTGCATATGGTAGCGGAGGAGGGACTATTACTAAAGTTAATGTCATTGATTTTACCAGTATACCCGTAACTAACGAAACTCATAAGTTTTCAGCAGACTTTATTGGTGCAGCAGACGGATTATACGAAGTTGCAACCACAGCATCAAACGGTTTAAGTTTTACGTTTGATGCAGGTAATCAAATCGAAGCTAGAACAAAAACAGCAATAGCGCAACAGTCTGTTGTAGCTGATTTTGATGCACTAAGAATAACAAACCATGGATTTATCACAGGAGATAGTGTAACTTTAACTCTAGCAGGAACCACTAATATTACAGGACTTAGTAACGGCACTTACTATACAATTAGGGTAAACAAAGATTTTCTAAGACTAGCAACCAGTGAATCTAATGCAATTAGTAATACGTATGTTACAATCACAGAAACTGGTACTAGTGCTACTGCTCTAACAGGTACAATTAGTTTACAACCAACTACAATTGTTGGTAGCTTTAACGGTACAGGCACAATTAGTTTTGATGCAGAAAGCAATTATGTTACAGGAACAAGTACAGCCTTTACCAGTTACTTTAGTAAAGGTGATACATTTTTTATCAATCGTCCAGAAACCACTACCAGTACAGAAATAACTGTAGTTAATACTACAACGGATGTTTATACAGCAACAGCTCACACTTTGGTAGACGGCGACTTGGTAACACTGTCAGGTACTGCGGCACCTACTGGATTAAACTATACGGATTTATATTATGCCAAAGCTGTAACTGTTGACACATTCAGTTTGCACTACACAAGAGCAGATGCTATAGCAGGATCGAACATTATTCAACTCACAGATATTGGTACAAGCACAAGTGTTAATAGAGTGCAAGATGCTGGCAGTATTATTGAGCGTGAAATTGACTATGTAAATGGTGACACTAAAATTCAATTTACCACGGCACTGCCTTCAACAGCACAAACAGATGTAAATTACTTACAAAATACAAGTTTGTTAATTAGACCTGACGGCTTTGCACTGCACAGACCGTATGATGGCGGAGTTGAACTTATACCAAGTACAAATCCAGACAGTACAATGATACGACAGACACGCAAATACTTCCGTTATCAGTCTGGTAAAGGTATTCAGGTATCGTTTGCTGTTAACTTTAGTCCTACCAGTCAAATGGATACATTCACTAGAAGTGGAACTGTAGGAACAATTACTACTAGATTCCCTCACAGATTGAGTGAAGGATTGGAAATTGTAACCAGTGGTAGTACCAATGCAGACGATACATTGGGTACTATTAACTTGGACGTTACAGTAGCACCGGATCAAAATGGACAAAATAAATTTCAAATTGACGGAGAAGAAATATCTACTTATACATTTTATGAAGGAAGAACCTATAGATTGAATCAAAGTGATTCATCTAACAGTGGACATCCTTTGAGATTTTCTACTACTGAAGATGGAACTCATGGCGGAGGTGTGGAATACACAACAGGTGTAACTACAAACGGAACTCCTGGAAATGCTGGAGCGTATACAGAAATTGTATTAGGTACAGGTGTTCCTGATCTTTATACTTACTGTAGTGTACACTCAGGAATGGGTTTTGCTGTCACTACACCTGTAGATCCCGCTAATAATAGAGGAAATCTGTGGAATGGTACACTAACAGTTCAGAGTATTGTAGATGACTTTACTTTTACTGTGGCATTAGATGGTACACCTAGCGATTCTAGTGCAACTGGAATTGTAGAATATTATGTTAAAAATTGGGAAAATAGTTTACTAAGATGCGGATTGTACGATGATCAAAATGGTATTTTCTTTGAATATGATGGTGCAGACTTAAAAGTTTGCCGTAGAAGTAGTGTTAAACAGTTAAGCGGTTATGCAAACCTAACATTCAGAGACAGTTTAGTAACAGGTATAAACAGTAAGTTTTTAAGTCAACTTAGTGTTGGAGAAACTGTGGTTATCAAAGGACAGAGCTATAAGATCAGTAGAATAGACAGTGACACACAAATGTATATTATCCCTGGTTACAGAGGAATTACACTTGAAAAAGCAGTTTTAACAAAAACTGAAGATACAAAAGTAAGACAAGAAAATTGGAATTTAGATGTTTGTGATGGCACCGGATACACAGGGTTTATACTTGATGTTAACAAAATTCAGATGGCTTATGTAGACTATAGCTGGTATGGTGCTGGTAAAGTTCGTTTTGGATTTAAAGATCAACATGGTAATGTTAAGTATGTACATGAGTTTATTCACGGTAACGAAAAAACAGAAGCATACATGAGAAGTGGTAACGTTCCAGCACGTTATGAAATACAAAATGTAGGAACTCCGACTTATGTTCCTGCGCTAGCACACTGGGGTACCAGTGTTATCATGGACGGTACGTTTGATCCAGACAAAGCATATATCTTTAATGCAAACAGTAAAAACTTGACACTTACTGGTGCTAGTCAGCTAACAACCAGTGCAAAAGTAGATTATACAGGAGTTTACTATACAATAGTAGGTAGATATTTCCGTACCATTGGTTATGCTATAGAGTTGGACAATGCAGATAGTACACTCAATCAGGTAACTGCAGGTACTGTTGTTACCGGTGCTGACTTACAAGCAAATACATCGGCTAAAAATCCAAGTAGTGGTTCTGTTAGTCCTTATCAGCCATATTTGCCTAGTATTACTAGTAGACAAGGATTTAGCAGCTCGACTGAAGCTACTAGAAACTTGTTGGTAATAGACAAACCACCTTTATCTACAAATACATCAAGCACATATGCAATTGGTGAAGCAATTGCTACAGGTGTAAACGTTACCAAAGATATACCTTTGATTAGTATTAGACTTGCTCCTAGTGTGGACACAAGTGCTCCTGGATTCTTAGGTGAAAGAGAAATTATAAACAGAATGCAATTGATTCTAACAACAGTAAACGTTCTTTCAACTCACGCAGCTAGTGTGCAACTTATACTTAACGGACAATTGAGTTCAAATGCATGGGAACGTGTTACACCTCCTAGTTTGAGTCAGTTGTTGCTGCACGAAAATGAAGACACTATTCAAGGTGGATTAAGTGTGTTTAACTTTGAGGCGCAAGGTGGAACAGGTACCGCTGCACGTACACCTGTACTAACAACAGAAGCTTTGGGAGACATTGCTACATTGGGTAACAGTATTCTTGGAGGGGACAATGTGTTCCCAGATGGACCTGACGTACTTACACTGGTTGCAACACTGTCAGAAGATCCAAGTACAGTTAGTTCAAGTAATCCATTCACAGTGTCTGGACGTATTGGTTGGACAGAATCTCAGGCTTAATCCGATAAATATGTGTAGCAGATAGGAACACATATTATGCCAGTGAGTAAAAATTTCGAGCTAGCTCAATTAGCTAACGGTCTAGACGTAGATCAGTCTACCGGCGAAGTAATAACAGTAAATTTAGATACAGATGTTGTTACTGAAGGATCTACAAATGTTTATTACACAGATGCAAGAGTAGCAACTTTTCTTTCAGGAGGAACACTCACTGGAGGAATCAAACTCGGTGACAATGAAAAATTACAATTTGGAGATACAACTACTCCAGACTTAGAAATATATCACGATACTAATAATTCAATTATTGCAGACACAGGCACAGGTAATCTAGTTCTTGACTCTGAAACAGTTGTTGTACAAAGCACAGGTGCTTTGACTATTCCTGTGGGTACAACTGCACAACAACCTACTTCGTTACTTCAAGGTATGATTCGTTACAACACAGATGACAGTACATTTGAAGGATATGATGGTGCAGCATGGGGCAGTCTAGGCGGTGTTAAAGACACAGATCAAGACACTTATATCGAAGCAGAAGAAACAACAGACGACGATACACTGCGTTTTTACACAGCCGGCACAAGTAGAATGACAATTGGATCAACCGGTAATGTAATTATTGCTGGTGATCTACAAGTAGACGGAACTACAACTACAGTTAATAGTACAACAGTAACAATTGATGACCCAATTTTTACACTGGGAGGCGATACTGCTCCTATAACAGATGACAACAAAGATCGTGGTATTGAATTCCGTTGGCATGATGGTACAGCAAATACTGCCGCAGGTAGTTTTGTCATCGGTGTTGAATATGTGATTATCACTTCAGGTGATACAGACTTTACATTGATTGGTGCAGCGGACAGCAATCCAGGGACAGTGTTTACAGCAACAGGTGCGGGTGATGCACTAACAACTGGTACTGCGCTAGCAACATCTGCTCAAAAGCTAGGATTTTTTGGCTACGATGACAGTATTGGGCAGTTTACATTTATTCCTGACGCAACAAATGCTAGTGAAGTGGTTAGTGGTACTAGTGGAGATGTTACGTTTGGTAATGGTACTTTTGACGGTACAAGTGCTGTTAAAGTTCCGGTGGGTACAACTGCACAACGTCCAGGCGAAGCAGGAGTTCCACAATCAGTAGCACAAGGTCAAATTCGTTATAATACAAGCGATAGCACATTTGAAGGTTATGATGGAGCAAACTGGGGAAGCCTTGGAGGCATAAAAGATGTAGACCAAGACACATACATTACTGCTGAAGAAACAGCAGATGATGACACATTGAGATTCTATACAGCCGGCACTGAAAGAATGACCATTGGTTCAACTGGTGATGTTAATCTAGCAGGAAACTTGATATTCGAAGGAGCAACAGCAGATGACTTCGAAACAACACTAACAGTAACTGATCCAACCGCTGACCGTACAATTACACTGCCTGATGCGACAGGGACGGTTTTATTACAAAACACTGACCAAACTGTTACAATAGATGTTGGAACAGACGACAACACGACGAAACTCTTTTTAACTGGAAGTGATGTACTTGTCCAGTTGGGGAATTTTGGTTCTAATAATGGCCCTCATGGTTTTCATTTTGGTTACGATAGTGGTTCATCTGATGGCATGTCTATATTGTATCGAACTGCTAGTGATGCAATTACCTTTGAAGATAGCTCAGGGCTTTCTGGCAACAGGGTTATGTCTGTTCAACAGGATGGTAATGTTCTATTTACAGGCGATCTTATCTTTGAAGGAGCAACAGCAGATGACTTCGAAACAACACTCACAGTAACTGATCCCACAGCAGATAGAACTATTACTTTTCAAGATGCCAGTGGCACTGTAGCACTACTAAGTGATATTAGTGGTGGTGGAAGTGCTAGTTTTAGCACAGTTAACTTAACAGGTGATATTGTATTTGAAGGAGCAACAGCAGACGACCACGAAACAACACTCACAGTAACTGATCCCACAGCAGATAGAACTATTACACTACCCGACGCAACTGGCACAGTTGCAGTAAGTGTAACAGATACCACAACAACTACACAGGGCGATTTAAATCTAGACTTTACTTTAAGTGCAGCTGGTAATGTAAGTGCAACAGGTGATGCATATGGACTAGCAACAAGTGATAGTCCGACATTCGCTGGACTAACAATTAACGGATCAAGTTTAGTATTTGAAGGAGCAACAGCAGATGACTTCGAAACAACACTAACTGTAACTGATCCAACCGATGACCGCACCATCACCCTGCCTGACGCTACTGGCGAGGTTGTTCTTAAAGACAGCAGCGATGTTGTTACTATTACGTCAACGGATGACGGTGCAGACGAAAAGCCCACTCTTAAATTATTCCGTGATAGTTCTAGCCCCGCCGATAATGACGAAATCGGTGAGATTGAGTTTGTCGGCAAGAATGATGCCGCCGAAGATGTGACTTACACGCGAATATTTACAAGCATTCAAGACGCCTCTGACGGCACAGAAGACTGTAGACTTGAATTTAAAGGTCTGACTAGCGGTTCGGAAGCCACCTACTTGCAAATGAAGCAAGGTGTGAACTTCTTCTACCGGGACATAGAATTAACCACTAACCGCAATTTAAAGTTTGAAGGTTCTACATCTGACAACTTTGAAACCACATTAACTGTAACTGACCCTACCGCTAGCAGAACTATTACGCTTCCAGATTCAACAGGTACTGTAATACTAACAAATACAGAAGACAGTGCTAAAACTATCACTGTGATAGACAACACAGCCAGTGCTTTCCAGTTTAGTGCAACAGGCAAAGCAGGCATATTAAAAATTGACAGTACCGACACTGCTGAAGGTGTTGCAATGA
>Ga0255759_10004100_pt1 | contig 12663 bp, 9 predicted proteins | sample 101ome_20_FD_179959 | JGI IMG/M metagenome (GOLD analysis project Ga0255759, IMG submission 179959) | Coastal salt marsh microbial communities from the Groves Creek Marsh, Skidaway Island, Georgia - 101404AT metaG (version 2) | ecosystem: Environmental > Aquatic > Marine > Intertidal zone > Salt...
TTCCTTCGTCGCTTCTAACAGCGCTCCCATTTTTTCGCTGTTTCTTCTACTTCTTCCTTCTTCTGTCTACCGTTTGCTCACTTAAATTTATTTGCCAGCAGCTTTTTAAATGAGCTCTTGGACCCCTCCTATGGGTTGAATTTTACGGACTCGAGGCGCGTTCCTCTCGCTCTTCTTCTTCTCCCTCTTCTCTCGCGGCGACGAAAGGGTCGACTCGATTTTGTTATACTCGTCGTCGCGTTATACTCGTCTCGTCGCAGATGCCCCTTCCTGGTTATTTCAGCGTTCGAACTCTTCCACGGTTTTCTTCAAATCGGTCGACCAAAGGATCCGCTCAAGAGTTTCGAAGGACAGGACGGAGTGGGTTCGAAACAGTTTTTTTTATATGCAAAATTTCTTTCCTCTCTTCTGCTCCTCCCCTATAGCTTTTTGCGAGAGATTGAGCGCGCGCGCGAAAAACGCGACAAAACGCGCCCAGAGCGCCGAGGAGGACGCAGAACGAAACTCACTTCTTCCGTCTCTTCTCGAGCCAGAAGAAGAAAGCGAGTGTTTTTTTCTTTTGCTTTGAAGGCGATGTGGGTCTTTTCGAACTTATCACTTTGGGGGGTCGGAAGGTCGGGAAAAAGGATTTTTGGGTCGAAACTTTTTTATTTTTCGTGTTGTGTCCCTTCGCTAAAAAAAGGTGTGTGTGTGGCTATTTCGTGCTCTCTCACTCTCTCTCTGTCTCTCTCTGTCTCTCTGTCTCCCTCTCTTAAAAATTTATCTCTCTCGTGTCTGTTTTACATGATTACTTCTCTCTCTCTCTCTCTCTCTCTCTCGGTTACTTTTATGCGCTACTACATCAAGTTACAGCACTGGTTCTGCTTCCTCGCTTGCTTGTAAAACATCTGACTCGCTAACGACAAATCCGTGCTCTTATCGACGAGATTATCCAGCTTCTCTCCTCTCGCCAACACGCTGTCTATGGTTTTGTGCAAAACGACTTTGGTATCGTCCAACTCTCTCTGAATCTTTAAAATTTTATCCGCTGCCATGGGATCTTGATACCTCACTATCGCGTCTTCCATAATTTCGTTCCCTTTCGTATCGTCCTCGGTTATCGTTTTCCACTGCTCTTGTCCAAACTTGTCGCAATAATCGTCGCATATTTTCTGTAACACACAAAACGCAGATCGAGACGGATATTCCTTATCCATCACCGCTATCGCCGCTAACCCGTTCCTGTTAATCACGTGCACTAAATATTGATCCTGTTCTACCGATTGTCTCTGTCCCGGTTGCGTTCTCGCGACTATGGTTTTAGATATAAACGTGAGCATCTCCCGCACCGACGCTCTCTGGAAGTAGCCGAATTCTTCCACGTCTTCGCTCTTCCCTAAACATATCGGGTCCGCGTTTTGGCCCTGCCATTTCCACACCGAAAGAGCCGTCACTTTCATCTCCAGAGAAGAAAGAGCCTACTTTACTTTACGTGTGCGTGTGTGCGTGTGCGCGTGTGTCTGCTCGTTTTTATCTTCTTAAACTTCTTCTTCTTCTTCTTCCCGCGTGCGCGTGTGGTTCGCGTTTTGTGTTTTGTGATGTGGAAAAAATAAAAAAAAAGGAGAAAGTCGACATCGAGAGGACGAAACACTTCTTTCTTCACACGTGTTTACCATACACGTATATTATTATTACACATATATATGACATCATCGATACCCGCCGCTGCCACGACGCGTACGACGAGGAGTTCTTCAAAGCCGTGGATACTTTCGTCGCGACGTAGGAGCAGTAGTAGTGGTAGTGGTAAACGCCATTTCCAATTCCAACGAAATAGATTCACGACAACAACAACAACAACAACAACGACGACGACGAGTTTTAGAAGTAGAAGTAGAAGTAAAAGTTCGACGAAGACGACGACGACGATGAGTGCGGGCGACACCCCGAGAGAAATAGACGCGGCGCACGCGGACGAACACGGCTACCCGCACTTGATCGTGTTTGATTTAGACGCTTGCTTTTGGAACCAAGAGATGTATCAGTTGTACGATATTTGCGACTCGAAAGATAACATCGTCGACGAGAAGACCGGGATTGTTATCGGAGCCGTTTCCGGGAGAACTGTCATACGAATGCACGAAGGGAGCAGGAAAGCGCTGACGGAGTATTACGAAGGGAAATATCCAGGCGCGAGATTAGCGACGGCGTCGTCCGCGGACACGCCACTCGCCGTGAAAATTGGACAGTCCGCGTTGAGAAATTTAGAAATTGCGCCGGGAGTGAGTGCAGCGTCGGTGTTTGCGATTGGTTGGGAGAAGGAGTTCGACGGCAACATGCAAATAGGGCGAACGCCGCCGTTGAGCGCGAACAAAGCGCAGACGCACTTTCCGATTTTACGGAAGTTTACGAACATAGAGTATCACAAGATGCTGTTCTTTGACGATTGTAATTGGGGCGATCACTGCGCGGCGGTTGAGAGTCAGTGCGTGGAGCCGAAAGCTGGCTTAGGACCGGCCATACAGAGGACGCCGAGAGGATTAGGAGTGAAAGAATGGGAGACGGCTTTGGCAAAGTATAAAGCGCGACACGAGCAGTACTTCACATAATGATGAATTACTTATATATTGTACAGCATACTAGTATTATCACATATTAAATAAACCCCCTTAATCCGACACGTCGTCGTAGAAATTTAGTTCTTCTTCAGTCATCGGGCCTCTGCTCTTGGTATTTCTATTTCGCCGCTTCCCGCCAGTCAGTCGCGAACTCCCTCGCCCCGCCGTGCCTCTTTCCATCTCGCTTTGCGATAAACCGCCTCCCCAGAACGCATCGTCTCGCATCAACTCACCCGCGGGGACGTTAGAAATACCTCTCAAAGCTTTCTCCTTATTCTCAAAGGCTTTCAAAACTTTCACCGAGGATGTGTTCAACTCCAACGAACTCACCGGCTGTAAAGATTTGTACTGCGAGTACGTGTAATACCCAAACAAAGAGAATATGAACACAATGGCAACGCCAGCGTGCACACCGGTTGGTATTTTCTTAAAGTTCGCCACCGCGTGTCCGGCGCCGACGTTAACGGCGTTCATGGTACCGCGGGCAAATTTCTTTGAGTGGTGCGCGCCAAATTGCGCGGCTTTATTCAAAGGATGTTCTCGATCGTACATAACTTTATACTTGAAGTTTGAAAGCGCCTCCACCGCGGAAACTCTGCCTTTTCCACCGCTTGTACTTCCTCCAGAATCACCGGTAGCGTCCGAAGGCGTCGTCATCGTCGTCGTCGTCGTCGTCGCGGATGTCTTGGAAAATTGGCCGGCAAAAGCGCTTCCTTCGCTTCCAGGTCCTTCACAATCCCACCAGTCGTCCACGCAACTGCGCGTTTTCGGATCGGACGCTTTGCACGATTCAGGAAACGAGCCGAGCAACTCCGCAAACTGATCCGTCGTCGTCGTTGTCGTCGAAGAGGAATCGTCTCGCGTGCACGTTTTACTCCCAGTAGATGATGACTCGCAGTATTGATCGCTTTCCTCCATCCATACTTCCACAATCGCCTTGTGCGCGTTGAACGCTTTGCGATGCGCCTCCTTGACGCCGTCTAACCACGCCGTGGATTGTTTATACAACTCTTCATCCACTTTGTTCGATTCTCTGAGTCTCTTCAATACTGCTTCTGCTTCATTGGCCAAATCAACCGAGATACCCATTTCTTTCCTCATTTTATTTATTTTGGAATCTTCCTCGTTCGCTCCATACGCTAAATCCGAGATAGCGAAACCGCTCATAAACGTGAGAGAAATCAAGCCGTCCAATCCAGAGTCCGCAGGGATTATCGCATCGAACCTTTGCGCGATCTCTTTCGCAGACGTTCCACCACCGAATTTGGTCGCTTGCGGGTTGTTCACAAATCCATCGCACGCGGTCAACACGGCGAGCTTTGCTTCGTCTTTCGCATCCACGTTTACTTTCACCGTTTTGCCGTTCTTTCTGTCTTCTCGAAGTTGCGAAAACATGGCATCAAAGACGTCGCACTTCGCGAGTTCTGGATACGGGGACTTGTTCATGATTGAATAAAACGTAGCATCCTCGTTTTCTACATCCGTTGATATGTAATACTCAACAGCTGCATATAAACGCTCCAATCCATATTTTGCTGGATCCGCTATTTCTCCTATCCATCTCTCCAAGTTCAAATCTTCGTTGTATACCAAAGACGCGTCTGAAATGACCGAGATACCAGCATCGACGCCGGCGTCTTTCAACGCTGTACTTTGCTTTTCCAGAGAGTCCATGCTGCTCCCACACGCGCCGGCGCACTCGCACGAACCTGCGCAAATGCATTTACCTGGACGCGCAAACGCGTATCCCAGCCTTTTGGAAAAGCGGAACGCCGCGAAAGATAAAGACGGATTCGTGAGTGGTGATGCGGACACGACGCCGAGCGATTTTGGAATACCACCGAGAACTTTTGTTCCTTTTGTCGTAGAAGACGTTGTGATATTTGCATCCCCGTCGCTGCTTTTGTCGGCGCTCACGATGGCGTCCGCAACCGCTTCCTCACTTTTTTCAGATTCCAAAAGTGCCTCGTATACGCCGTGCGATTTATCCCAGTCCTTTTCTTGTTCGGGTTCTTCTTCTTCTTTCTTGATCGGTGCATCCTCTTGCTCATCTTTCTTCTTCTCTTCTTCTTTACTCGATTCTAGTTCATCCGATGGGGCCACAACGGGAGTCTCTTCACTAGCGACAACAACTTCTTCAGAAGCTTTCTTCTCCTTTTCCTCCGCTCCGTCGGTAGTCGGGGCAGCATCATCGGAAGTAAAATCCATAGAAAGTGCGTCTGCTTCTTGCATCGGAGCGTTTTCTTCGACTTGCGCCTTCTCTTCCTCGTTGTCTTTAATGAAAAGTGGATCGTGCGTATCGGATTTTCCGCCGAATATTACCTCTTTTTCCGTTTTTTGCGAAGGAGCGTCCTCTTCTTCCTTCTTCTCTTCGTCCAGCGGTTGCGGTAACTCTTCAATCTCTTCCGGCGTTTTTTCTTCTGCTACTACTGAACCCTCTTCCGTTTGCTCCTGAGCTTGCACGCCGTCCTCTTTTGTCTTCTCCATCTTCTCCAGTTCTTCTTCTTCCTCCTCCTCCTCCTTGATTAGCGCTTCGTATTTAGAGAGCTGGTCGTTTGCTTTTTCATCAGATTTTTCTTCGTCTTTTAAAATTTTCTCCTCCTTCGCTTCACCCAACTCTGGCGCCGCGACTGGTTCCACCGACGGTTGTTCCTCCTCTACCCCGACCGCAATGTCACCGTCAACCTGTTCTTTTTCTTCTTCTTCTTCGGTTTTTGTATATACTTCTTCTTCCGGAGGCACGATGGCGTCGTCGATCGCTTGTTCTTCTTCTGGAGACGTGGTTATTGGTGCTGTTTCGCTTTCACTAACGGTTCCTCCTCCGCGCTCTTCGTTCTTCGAAACGGCATCAAAATCGGTTTCACTGGGAGAATCGGTTCCCAAATCCCCGATTGACAAAGCGTCCGACTCTTGAACTTCCACCATTGCTTGTTCCTGTTCCTGTTCCTTTTCCTCTTCACCTTCTCCTCTGTTTTTGACCTCTTCTTCAACCGGACTCGTCTCGGTGGTCGTATCCTCCTCTGCTTCCTCCGGCGACGACGACCGCGGAAGCGCTTCAACCTCTTCGGATGGAACTTTCGCCTCCGTCGTCGTCGTCGGTGCTTCCTCCTCCTCCTCCTCCTCCTTCTCCTCCGTCGTCTCCTCGGGAATGGATTCCTTCTTCTCTTCTTCTCCTCCTCCTTGTTCGTTGGGTGGTTGAAACGACGAGTGCATTTCGCTCGCTCGTCGTCCTTCTTTTTCCTCTTCTTCTTCTTTTGGAGGAAGAAGTGCCGCGCGGCTTTTTTTCTCCTCCTCTATCGCCGCGCGTCTCTCGTCTTCCTTTTTCTGTATTCGTCGTTTCTTCTCTTCAATCTCTCTGTTTTGCTGTTGCTTTTGTTGTTGACGATGTCTCGCCGCCGTCGTCGTCGCCGCTGGTCTTCGAGCAGCAGCCGCCGCCGACGACGAAGGTCGTCCTCCTCCCGCGCGACTCGCGCCGACGAAAACAACGCCAACGACGTCGCCGCTTCTTCTTTTCGCACCGTCATCGTCAACAAAATCGAAAAAGAGGAGGATTAACGAGAAGAGGAAGAAGAAGAAGATATTCTTCGCGTCGTTCGCGCTCGTTCTTCTTCTCGTTCTTCTTCTTCTTCTCGTTTCTTCTCTTCCGTCCAGGAGCGTCATTATTATTATTTATGTTCGCTTTATTCTCTTGTCGTCAAAAGTAGAAGGGACGATGATATTGCGCGCGCGCGCCCCCTCTCTCGCTTCTTTTTTTTTTGGTGATGTGTGTTTGTTGTTTTTTTTTTTTTTTTCTTGATTTTTTTTTTTGGGAGAGAAGAAGAAAAATGACGACGACGACGAGAAGAAGAAGGAAGTCGTCTTCGTCTTCGTCTTCGTCTTCCTCGTTCTTCTTCTTCTTCTTCTCGAGGAGAAAAGAAGCGCTCTTCTTTTCGCTGTTTTCAATCCTGTTCGTTCTTTTCTTTTTGAAAAACGTGCGGAAAGCGTCGCGGGAGCTTAAAGCAACGACTAAAGTTGAAGAAGAGATTTTTAAGAAAAATAACGGGAAAAGTCGTTACGAGGAAGAAAAAGAAATGACTTCTTCTTCTTCTTCGTCGTCGTCGGCGGCGGCGGTGATACGAAAGAGAGAAACGCTGACTAGCGGACCGATGAAAACGCTGGACCCGTTTCTATTTTGTGTTTACCACGTAGATTTATACCCTCCTGGCGACGAGGAGATGGGCGTGAGAGACGAACGAGGCGACGGGTCGCACTTTCATCCTTCGGTGCCGTATAGATTCTATCACGGCCATAGGATTCCAGGTTTTCCGCGTCATCCTCACAGGGGGTTCGAAACAATAACGGCTACGATCGATGGCATCATAGATCACGTCGATTCGGTCGGAAATGCCGGTCGATATGGCGGCGGTGATCTTCAATGGATGACCGCGGGCTCTGGAATCCAGCACGCCGAGATGTTCCCTCTCGTCAACGACGACAAAGCGAATCCGTCCAGATTCTTTCAAATTTGGTTAAACTTACCGAGCCGGAAAAAAATGAGCGCTCCAGATTTTGTGATGCATTGGAAAGACGACGTGAAGAAGATTAGGAGCAAAGGAAACGAATACGAAATTGTCGCGTGGGTCGGGCAATTCGGCGACGACGACGACGAGGCGAGTTCAAAAAATTCGACCGCGAATAGCGCGAACACCCCGACGCCGAAGAATTCGTGGGCCAGCGACGAAGCCAACGACGTCGGTGTTTTTTACGTGGAAATCTACGCGGAAAATGGCAGCGTTTCTGTTCCCAGAGCAAAGATTGGGAAAGAAGCGAATAGGTATTTATATTTCCTCGAAGGCGAGGAAATGGTGATAAATGGCAGAGAAAAGATTAGAAAAAAAACGGGAGCAGAACTCGATGCTTCGCAATCGTTCACCGTAAAGTGCACAAAAATAGAGAGCACTAGTAATAGAAATAGCCATAGCGATAGTAGTAGCAACGGCCAGGAGGGCAAAAACAAATGCTGCGCGTTTCTTATACTCTCTGGAAGGCCGATCAGCGAACCCGTCGCCTCTCACGGACCGATGGTGATGAACACGAACGCCGAGCTTAGACAAGCGTTTCAAGATTTCGATCGAACTCAGTTCGGAGGATGGCCTTGGAAATCGAACGACGTCGTCTTTCCGAGAGAAAAGCCGCGGTTCATGAGAGTCAACGGGAGGGAGATTTTCGCCCCTTCGTGAGTTTGATTATTTAGTTTATTAATTATACATCGAAAGCACATGTAAGACGCACACGAATCACGAAAAAACGAGAACTTCACAACCATCAAACAACAACAACGAAAATGCAACACTTTCTATCAACTCCACATCTTTCCCGCGCACGCTTGCGCGCGTAAAACGAAAAAAACGACGAGAAAGAGAGAAAGAAAGAAAGAAAAACATGAATGATGTGTCTTTTATTATGACTGTGATATAACAACGACGCTAACACCAGCGAGTTACGCGAAGACGGAGAGAGCGATGGGTCTCGGGTATCCTCTTTCTCCCAAATCGCGAAGCGGCGACATCGTGGAGAGCTTTTGGCACTGGGTCGAAACGCTCGGGACGTTGATTCAACCGAACGCGACGAGGAGACAGAGTCGGAGAATCGGTCGGAGAATATTGATGTGCATATTCCTGTTGAATCTGTTCATTTTCGTGTGCAACGTGTTTTGGTTGAAGAGAGATTTGATGAAGGAGGAGGACGAGTCGGTGACGAGATTGAGTTTAGAGCGCGCGCGGAAGTTGGCTTTTAGTGGTGATGAATCTATGATGGATACGCCTCAAAAGCGAGCGCAACGCGCGATATACGAACGACGCGAAGGGATTTACGATCCTGCGAAACAAGCGCAACAACAACGCGCGATTATTTCCGTGCGCTCGTTCGACATCGACCCGATATCCGGCGAGTTCGTGCCGAAGAAAGAAATTCGGAAACAACCGGAGAAATATTTCGTGACGCACCCGGTGCTGGTGTCCGGGGTGTGTTCAAAGACGCTACCTAGCGTGAGAGAGTTAGTAGGGAGCTTACACTTTTGGCACCCGGAAGTAGTCGTTTGGTTGTACGAAGTCGGTCCATTGTTGGAGAGCGAGAGAGACGAAGTCGCGCATTGGAGAAACGTGTATGCGAAGAGAGGCGTGGACGCGTTGCAATACGCGCTTTTAGACGAGAGTTTAGATTTAGGATCTGGGGCGATGGGAAAAGTACAGCGAGAAGTGAGGACGAGGACGCGTCAGGGCGTTTTTGAGAGCGGAACGTTGCCGACGTTCGCGCTGGCGGAGATTGAGCGGTTGATGTTGACGCAAACGTTCGAGGACGAACCAGATTTCGAGGAAGAGGTGGACGAAAACGGGTTCCCAATCAACGGTGGCGAAAAAGATAAAGTGAGAACGAGAAGCTCCGTATTAAAACGGAACGTTGGGGAGATTGATATATTGCCAAGTTTAATATGGCACGCCGTACACGAGAATGGGAACGCGTTGTTTGTGCATCACAATGCGCACGCGAGAGGGTGGATCGACAACGTTTTGAAGGCGCTGAGCAGAGATAAGCGTTTTTTCGTTCAGGAAGAAACGACGAGAGGGGGCTGTAATCCAAACGTGCAAGGATATTTTCGCTTCAACAATGCGACGGAGGATATTCTAAAAATGCACGTGCAGTGCTCTTTAGGTGGCGCGTGTCCGAGAGCGAATACTCTAGTCGGGGAAGAGAAATCCGCGTTGATGCCGGGCGAGGTGCCCGAGTTCCACAATTGGTTTGGCACGAGACCGGATTTGCACGGGTTCACCTGCGTCGATTCCAAAGCGTCTAAAATATCTACGGTGGAGAGCTTGAAACAACTCGCGGATGAAGGAGACGAGGTTGCAAAAATTATGCTCAAGGAACAGTATCACTGCAGAGTTCGTCACAAGAAAGAGCCGCCGGAAATCGTCTTTGAAACGAAAGTTAGAGAACAGTCTTTCGGTAATGACGTAGCAAAAGATAAATTTAAAGCCGTGCACGTCGTTTTAGGCGTCCCGAGTTCGACTTTGAACACGAAATTGGTCAATTCCGACGCGTTGCCGTTGGTGAACGTCTTACTACCGTCGATATTAGGAACGATCGATAAGAGCGGGAAACGAACGAGGTACACGCTGCTGGTTGGATTTGAGCAAGGCGATATCGTTTACGATTCTGCGCCGAAAATGAAGCGTTTGCAAAAACGAATGCAAGTGTTGATAGGAGATTACCCGGTGACGATAAAACTCGTGCGATTTCACGTGTCTCTATCGACGACGTACGTTTGGAACGGTCTTTTCGATCGAGCTATTGACGTCGAGAAGTGCGATTATTTCATGACGGTGCACGATGATTCGGAATTCTACCCTTCGCAAGGTCAATATTGGGCGGATATTTTGATAAACTCGTTGCTAAATAACAACTTGGCGAAGAATTTCGGCGTCGCGAGTCCCGAAGACGTGAGAGATGCGAGGAAAATCACGCACGCGTTCGTGCACAAGACGCACCGAGACGTCTTTGGCGCTTTATACCCGGAGCAACTCTCGAACGAAGAGCACGCGATTTGGATTTCGCGCGTATACGGCTATAAAAACACTTTTTTACATCCAGAAGTACAAGTTTACAACTCTGGACGGTTTTCAGGTCGATCGCTGAAATGCGTAACGAGAGAAGAAATCGTAAATCACGAGGTGTACATGTCTGCAGACTTGGTGAAAACGTGGGCGATGGAAAATTTAGGCGCGTATTCAGAGCATCTTCACAACGACTTGGAAGGTATCGGGGCATCGTCAATTGTTGGCAATGGCTAAAACAAGGATAGCAGTAGATATAATAGCAGTAGTTCTAGTAGCAGCGATTTGTAACAGTATGACAGTGTTACTTTAATAGAAACGAAAATAGAACACGTGTTAAATATCGAGTTAGGTTTCGTCCCAATAGGTGTTTGTATTCCATTCTCTTCTCTTCGCGTTGTAACACTCGTGCACGTATTTGAATTCAAACTCGTACAACCTCTTTTCTCGACCTTTTTCGGCAAACGTCGCCAAAGTACCGATAAATACGGTGATGAAACCGAAACCGATGAACACGTACGGGTACCAAAAAGCCACCGAGCCTTCTTGATGGTCAGGGACGTAGTCTCCTAATCCGACTGATGTAATGCTGATGACGGAAAAATACGCAGCCTCTAGAAAATTCCAATCCTGGAAAGCCTTGAAGTAAAACATACCGGAAACAACAGCAAGAACAGAAAATAGCAAACAGTGGACTAGCTGAACACCGGTCGAAGTTAAACTCGCTTTGCTTCTGATGACTTCCAACAATAAACGAATTTCTTCCAAGTTCAAAACAGATTCTTGTTCTTCTGTTTCTTCTGCTTCGGTCGACGTATCCTCGCAGTTAGTATTAATTCTCAGTCGCAGTCTTTGACACGTCTCAACAAACTCTTCTTTGCTTAAAAACACCTCACCTTTGTGCCGTTCGTCTTGTGTGTAAATTTGATTAATTCGGACGTACACTTCCGACATCGGCCAAAACGCTTCGCCAATTAGATGGTACGCCAACACATTAAAATACTCCTCCAGAGTGCATTTTGACGGTATCGTTATGTCGATCGGCATTTTATGTTTCATCCTAAAAAGCAAGCGCTTGTGTAATAGATTCAAGCTGTCTATAATTGGTTCGGCTATGGTAACTATTGTAATCAGTGATATGGCGAGAACCGGTATAGTCGTGAGAAGCACGACTAGTTTCCCTTCGTTTGTTCTTGGGGTCATGTTGCCGTAACCGATAGTTGTGAACACCGTCACGACAAAGAAGAACGCGCCTTTGAAATTCCACTGTCGAAGTTCCATCAAATTCTTCTTCTCTTCCAAATCTTCGCGGTAATGCATGTAAATCTCCTCAATGGGAAAGTAATATTCATCTTTCGCCGAGAAAGCAGCCAGCTTTTCCATGGCTTCTTTCGCTCTCGAGTACTCCGCAAAAGCTATTTCTCTTCTCTTCTCCTCTTCTCTAGATTCTAAATGTACCAAGGTTTGCGCTAAAATCGCGCACAGAGTGAAAAGAATAAAAATCATCACGATGATTTTAGATATCGTCGCGCGTATCGACGTCTTCCGATGCAGGAGATGCGTTTTTTTTCTGCTCGTATTTTTTTTTTCGCGTTTTTTTCGATTCTCCGCGCGTTCGATCTCTTCTTCTTCTTCTCGTTCTTCTTCTTCTTCTTCTTCGGGGAAGAGCGCGCGCCGCAACCACTCGCCCGCTCTTTTCATCTCGAACTTTCTTTTTTGTCCCCTCACCCTTTATCGCACACCAACGCGTGCACGGAAAAATAATATGAATGCGCGCATGTGTCTGATTTGGAAAAAAAAAATTTCCAGTCATCATCGCCACCTCTCCCTTTTGAGTTTTTTTTTCTCTCTCTCTTGTTGTGTGCGTCGTCACAAAACTTTTTCTTTTCTTCCCCAACACACATATCCCTTTCGTCATCAAACCATCATGCGCGCAACGACGATACCATCGACGACGAGGAACGCGTCTGCGCTACTCAGAGGAGGAAGAGCAGCAGAAGAACAAGGACGACGACGACGACAACATCAGGGAAGGAGCGCGCGGAAGGTGACTACTGCATCGAAGAAGACTTTGTCTTCGGAATTAGATATCGCAAAAACGAGCGCGACCGGGAAAACGACGACTACTCGAAGAGAACATCTCCAGAACTCGCTCTCTTCGACGTTCGTCGCCGCGCTCGCGTTTCAGTTATCTGGTGCTTTGTTACCGTTTCCAGCAAATGCGGTGATGGGATCTATCGCCGGCCGCGTGCCAGGCTTTGGAAAAGTTGAAGAAGACGGTTCGATGCTCTACACGAGACCTGAGGCTAAATCTGGCGGACACGGTATCGGTTGGACCGAGATCACCCCGTATTCGTTGAAACTCAGAGAAGGGTGGGAAGAAGTCGCTGTGAGCATCGCCGATCCAGGGGGAACCGAAATTGATACGAGATTCAAAAACGAGAGCGAAGGCGAGGTGAAGATTATATTGGCGC
>Ga0255759_10004113_pt1 | contig 12643 bp, 11 predicted proteins | sample 101ome_20_FD_179959 | JGI IMG/M metagenome (GOLD analysis project Ga0255759, IMG submission 179959) | Coastal salt marsh microbial communities from the Groves Creek Marsh, Skidaway Island, Georgia - 101404AT metaG (version 2) | ecosystem: Environmental > Aquatic > Marine > Intertidal zone >...
TATTGATCTGCGCGATCAGATAAACGCTCATACTTTTCCTCTCTCGTTAAAAAACTGCATCGCTCAAGTCAACTGTCAGTGGGCGACTGGTACCCAGCCGTGACTATGGCCATGGCTGATCTCTTCAGGCGTGGCATCACGCATGTCTTCAATCTTAATGTCGAACGTTACTGTCTGGCCGGCGAGGGGGTGGTTGGTATCAACATCAACATTGAATTTACCGACTTTCGTCACAACCACGTCCCTTGGTCCGTCTTTCGTGTTCACTTTAACCGCCATGCCGGGCTGCAGACGTTTCTTTTTGCCGAGGAGGTGTTTGATGGGGATGCGCTGGACAGAGCCCTCAACCCGGTTACCGTAAGCGTGCTCAGGCTGCAGGGTGACGGAAAGCGCTTCGCCTTTCTCTTTGCCAGTCAGCTGAGCTTCCAGCATGGGCAACAGGTTACGGTAGTTACCATGCAGGTACACCATGGGGTCTTCGGCGTCACTGCGTTCTATTTCTTCACCCTCAGCATTCTTTAACACATAGTAAAACGCGACGACCTGATTCTTCTCAATGGGCAAAACTGACTCCTGAAATCCTGACGGTAGTTGATTGCTGCACACACATATAATACTGTATATATGTACAGTTATTGAAAACGGCTATCCGAACTAGCCGTGTCTTATACGAACAATGTCTTATACGAACAATGTCTTATACGAACAATGTCTTATACGAACAATGTCTTATACGAACAATGTCTTATACAAACAATGCCTTATACAGAGCTACATTGTATAAGTAACTATTCCTTTTTAAGAGGCGCATCTCACCCTGAAGAACTGGTTCGCCAGGCTGCCAGCCTGGGCTATCACGCTATTGCCATAACAGACGAATGTACCATGGCCGGCGTCGTCAAGGCGCATGTGGCGGCCAGGGAACACGGTATCAAACTGATTATCGGCAGCGAGTTCATGCTGGACGAGGAACTGCTGCTGGTACTGCTGGCACCGAACCGGGTCGGTTATGGCCAGATCTGCAATCTCATCACCATTGCCCGACGTCGGGCCGACAAGGGCGAATACCGGCTGTCCCTGCGTGATCTCGAGTTTGCGACCGACCAGTGCCTGGCTATCTGGATACCTCGAGACCCGGTGCCCGGCCGCGAGATGTCGCCTCAAGAGCAACATGGGAGCCAGCTGAAGGATATTTTCGACAATCGCCTCTGGCTGGGCCTTGAGGCCTTCCCGGATGGCAAGACCGTCGGGCGTTATGACCAGGTGTTTACTCTTGCCCGCCTGCTTGAGCTGCCCATGGTAGCGAGCGGCGGCGTCCACATGCATCATCCTGATCGCAAACCGCTGCTGGACGCGGTCTCGGCTGTTCGCATGCGTCAGTCAATCCAGCTGGCAGGGAGGCTTTTGTTTGCCAACCGAGAGAAATATCTGCGTCCCCTACCCCTGCTTGAAGCGCTATACCCTGCCGGCCTGCTCGAGGCCAGCTGCGATATAGCTGATCTCTGTCACTTCTCGCTGGACGAGCTGCGCTATGAATATCCCGAGGAGCTGGTACCGCCTGGCCTCACACCTTCAGCCTACCTGCGTCAGCTGACCTACAGCGGCATAGAGAAGCGCTGGCCCGATGGTGCGCCGAAATACGTGCTCGACCTGGTCGAGAAAGAACTCGGGCTCATTGGCGAGATGCATTACGAGTACTACTTCCTGACCGTGTTCGACATTGTCCAGTTTGCGAAGAGCGAGCAGATTCTTTGCCAGGGTCGCGGTTCGGCGGCCAACAGTGCGGTCTGTTACTGTCTCGAGATCACGGAAGTCGACCCGGCGCGCATCAACCTGCTGTTTGAACGGTTCATCTCGAAGGAACGCAACGAGCCGCCCGATATCGATGTCGACTTTGAGCACGAGCGGCGTGAGGAAGTAATCCAGTACATCTACAAGAAGTATGGTCGGCACCGCGCTGCTCTTGCTGCCACGGTCGTCACCTATCGCCCCAAAAGTGCGATTCGCGATGTTGGCAAAGCGCTGGGGCTGGACCTGCAACTGGTGGAACACCTGGCGAAATCCCTGTCCTGGTGGGACCGGCGTGAAGTCCTGCAGCAACGCTTTGAAGAGGCTGGCATCAATCCTCGCAGTATGGTGATTGACCAGTTTCTGACACTGGTGAACGCCATTCTCGGCTTTCCGCGCCACTTATCGCAGCACGTCGGCGGTTTCGTCATTTCCAGCGGACCGCTGGCACAGCTGGTACCGGTGGAAAATGCCGCCATGGTCGACCGGACTATTATTCAGTGGGACAAGGACGATCTTGAATCCCTCGGTCTGCTCAAGGTGGATGTGCTGGCACTCGGCATGCTGACGTCCATCCGCAAAAGCCTCGATATGGTAAACAACTATCGCAGTATGGCTCTCGATCTCGCCAGCATTCCTGCGGAAGATCCGCTCACCTACCACATGCTGCAGCAGGGCGACAGTATCGGGGTGTTTCAGGTGGAGTCCCGGGCGCAAATCTCAATGCTGCCGCGGCTGAAGCCGGCGAATTTCTATGACCTGGTGATTGAAGTTGCCATCGTCAGGCCCGGCCCGATCCAGGGCAAGATGGTTCACCCCTACCTGAAGCGGCGTAACGGTGAAGAAGTCGTCACCTATGCCAACGATGCCATACGCGGCGTTCTTGAACGTACCCTGGGCGTGCCCATCTTCCAGGAGCAGGTGATCAAGCTGGCTGTCGTCGCTGCCGGGTTTACCCCTGGTGAGGCCGACCAGCTAAGACGGGCCATGGCTGCCTGGAAACGTCGTGGCGGGCTCGATCATTTTCAGCAAAAGCTGATTGACGGCATGCTGGCACGAGGCCACGACCGTGAGTTTGCCGAGCGCATCTTCGAGCAAATCAAAGGCTTTGGCGATTATGGCTTCCCGGAATCCCACGCAGCGAGTTTTGCGCTGCTGGTCTACATTTCAGCCTGGTTGAAACGGCATGAGCCGGCGGCCTTCTACTGTGGTCTGCTGAACAGCCAGCCCATGGGCTTCTACTCGCCCTCCCAACTGGTACAGGATGCAAGGCGCCACGACATCGAGGTCAGACCAGTCGACATCAACCAGAGCGAGTGGGAATCCACCCTGGAAAAACCTCTGCGCATGGGTGAAATCGCCTCAAGCCAGCCGGCGATCCGTCTCGGTTTCCAGCGCATCAAGGGCCTGAAGGAAGATGCCGTGCTGCGCATCATAGAGACAAGACGCCGGCAGCCCATTCGCAGCATTCAGGACATCGCCCGCCGGGCCCGGCTCGACAAGGGCGACCTTGGTCGTTTGACGGAAGGCGGCGCCTTTAAGTCACTCACCGGTCATCGCTACCAGGCACACTGGGAGGTTGGCGGCCTGCTGCCCGAATCGCCGCTGCTGGACGGCGAGGCCAACCCGGCACTGGCGAACGTCGCCGAACCTGCTGCAGCCTACGCGAGTGAGACCCCTGTCATTCTGCCGCCCCCGCTGGAATCTGATGACCTGCGAGCTGATTACACCAGCCTCGGTCTGACGCTGGGACGTCACCCCATGGCGCTGCTCAGGGAGCAGCCGGATTCACCGTTTTACCGCTGCAAGCGAGCCAGTGAGCTGGAGGTCATCAACCATGGCCGCTTCGTCCAGGTCGCTGGCATTGTCACCGGGCGCCAGCGGCCGGCTTCTGCCTCAGGGGTGATCTTTCTCACACTGGAAGATGAAACCAACAACATCAATGTCGTGATCTGGACGCGGGTGCTGCAGACCTTTCGTTCCGCCGTCGTCCAGGGGCGTTTGCTCAAGGTAAAGGGCGTGTTGGAACGAGAGGCTTCAGTGATTCACGTGATTGCCGGGCACGTCGAAGACCTGAGCCACTACCTCGAGCATTTCTCGCTGCGCTCGCGGGATTTTCGCTAGCATTGCATCACCCTCAGCAAAATATGACACTAGGTGAAACGAAGGAAGCTGCATCGATGAAAAGAGCAATCGTCCTCATTCTGCTGGCGCTGGTCGCAACCAGCAGCCTGCAGGCAGATGTCGAAATAGAAACCTACGGCGTATTGACGCTGGATACAGTCCCGCCCCACACCCTGGCCATCAACACTTTCAACGACCAGGTGCTGATCTACGATGCGGCTGCCGGCAAGGTCCTTGGCACCCTTTCTACCGGCATAGGCGTTAACGCGCTAGAAGTGGACCGCAGCAAGGGCGTAATTTATGCGGCCGAAACCTATCTCAGTCGACATACCCGGGGCACACGGACCGACGTCATCACAACTTACGACATCAGGACGTTATCCGCCATTAACGAGATCGAGATACCGCCCAAACATGCGTCGGGTTCACCCATGCGACATTACTCGGGTCTGTTGACTGACGGCGTAACTGAACTGATGCTCGTGGTCAATATCACGCCCGCCGTGTCGGTCTCAGTTATCGACCTGACCGCAGGGGAATTCCTCAGGGAAATTAACACTGCCGGCTGCGGTCTGATTTATCCGCTTGATGGCCTTAGATTTCTTCAGCTTTGTGGCGACGGAACAGCCCAGCTCATCAGCCTGAATCCTGATGGCAGTGAAAACGCCCGGATAAGATCAGACAGCTTCTTTGAACTGACCGAAGACCCTCTGATGGAGAAAGGCGTTCGAACGCCTTCAGGCTGGGTCTTCAATACCTTCAAGGGCCAGGTATTCCGCGTCAGCGCTTCTGCGAGCAAAGTCTCAGCGCAAAAGCTTTTCAATATCACAGCACCAGCAGCAGCCGGAGAGTGGCGCATTGGCGGGATGCAGCCGCTCGCTTACCATCAAAGCGCCAACCTGCTGCTGGCGCTGGTGCATGCGGGTGGAGATGACACTCACAAGGACCCCGGCACACATATCTGGTACTACAACCTTGCCACCGGCCAGCAGGTTCACGAATTGACCCTGGATAAGATAGCATCCAGCATTCAGGTGAGCCAGGATAACGCAGCGTTAATCTACGCAGGCTCTTACATCACAGACACGCTGGACATCTATGACCTGAAAACAGGCACATTGCGGCACACGCTGTCGAGCCTGCCCACTCCCAACATTCTGCAGAACCTTTAATCACATGATCGACCCTGTCATTCAATATTGCCTACTGGGTGCATTTGCCCTGATGTTCGCCCTGTCAGCAATGGAGAAATACCACGACCGCGCTGCGTTCGCGCAACAGGTCGGCGACTATCGCCTGCTGCCTTTACCCCTCGTGACCAGTCTGGCTAACGTCATTATCATCCTGGAAATCGTTGCCACCACACTACTCATTACCACGGCCTACCAATACGGTGCGGGTATAGGCATGGCCCTGCTGCTGCTCTATGCCATTGGCATTGGTCTGAACCTCATTCGCGGCCGGACTCACATCGATTGCGGCTGCCTTGGGTCAGCTGGCGAGGGGATCAGCTGGATTCATGTCCTGCGTAATCTGATCATGACCGGACTGTTGGCCTTGACCCTGCTGCCGACAGTTGTACGTACCCTTCTCTGGCTCGACTACTTTGTCATCATCACCTGGCTCGTCGGCGCGATCCTGATCTATATCACGGCCAATCTGTTGCTGACGAGCCATCTCAATCAGCGTAGCTGGTGGCAGTCATGACAACCGCCCTCGTCGTCTCCAACATCGTCCTCTGGCTGATCGTTATTGCTCTCCTGCTGATCGTGTTCGCCCTGACACGACAGATCGGTGTGCTGCATGAGAGGGTTGCGCCCGTTGGCGCATTGATGCCGATGAATGGTCCCAAAATCGGTGAGAATCTGGGTCCGATCCAACTGCAGACAATCAGCGGCGAAAGCATCACGCTCGGCCCTGGTCCAACACCAACACTCATCTACTTTCTGTCACCAGGCTGCCCGGTCTGCAAATCACTGCTACCAGTCGTCCAGTCCGTTGCAGAAGATGAGCAGGCTTCAATACAGATTCTCTATGCGTCCGATGGCGAGACCGAAGCGACTCATCAGCGATACGCAGAAGAACAGGACATTCCAGCTTCCCGCTATGTGCTGTCAACGGAGCTGGGCCTGGCGCTGGGTGTTAACAAACTGCCTTTCGCAGCCCTGCTCGACAGCGACGGTGTATTGAAAGCCCGCGGCCTGGTGAACAACCGGGAACATCTAGAAAGCCTGCTGACTGCCGCAGAAATGGACGTCTCTTCACTGCAGGAGTATCTTGGCATCGATGAGGAAAAACATGAAAGCTGATGCACTATTGAGCCACCTTGATCGCTGGGTGACCCGTCGCTCGCGTACATCAGCCCGTCAATTGTCACGCCGCCACTTCCTGACACGCCTGGGCAAACTGATGGTGGGTGCTGCTTTGGTGCCGGTGCTTCCAGTTGCCCGCAAAGCCCAGGCAGAAATGAACCTGACTGAAATCGGTGATCCCAAAAGTTGCGATTACTGGCGTTATTGCGCCATTGATGGCTATCTCTGCAGTTGCTGTGGCGGGAGTGAATCACAGTGCCCACCTGGTACAGAACCTTCACCTGTCACCTGGGTTGGCACCTGTGTTAATCCTGCTGACGGAAAACGCTACGTCATTTCCTACAATGACTGTTGCGGCAAGGGTGACTGTGGTCGCTGTTTCTGTCACCGTAACGAGGGTGACCTGCCGACCTACTATCCACCTAAGAACAACGACATCAACTGGTGCGTCGGCACAAAAACCAACGCCTATCACTGCTCGACGGCTGTGGTCGTGGGTGTCGACGAGAGCTGATGCGCAGGCTGATTTTCATTCTCCTGCTGGCAGCTAACCAGGCTGCAGCAGACCCCAGAAGTCACTACATGATTCACTGTATGGGTTGTCATCTCGCCGACGGTCGCGGTCAGCCGCCCGAGGTCCCTGCGCTGAACGCTGAACTGGCGCGCTTCACGAGCACTGATGCTGGCCGGGCTTACCTGGTGCAGGTGCCCGGCGCGGCCCAGGCGCTCATCAATGATGAAGAGCTGGCAGCGGTGATCAACTGGATGTTACAGGTGTTCAGTGGCGACGATCTGCCTGGAGAGTTCAGGCCCTTTACCCGGCAGGAGGTAACGGCTTATCGCCAGCAGACACTGACAGATCCGGCCAGTTTTCGTGCCACCCTGACGGCGAAGTAGCGGTACACGGATGGAGCACTTTCGCAATGCTATGGCCTTCAGCGATCCGCTGACGCTGAACGGGGCTGACAAGCGCACACCAATGCAGACAATCGCCGCCGTGCTGCCTTTCCTTTGGCCGCGAGACAGAAGAGATATGCAGGTGCGGGTAGTGATAGCCCTTGGTTGCCTGTTGCTGGGCCGCACCGCCAATGTCTATGGACCGATCGTATTGAAGGACCTGATCGATGGCCTGCAGGATCTGGCCGGTAGCACCGCTACGTTCAGTACATCCGATGCGTTGTCCGGGCTGCTGGGCCTCGCCCTGCTGTACGGACTCATGGTGCTGTTGCCCGGCGCCCTGACTGAAATCAGGGCTGCCGTGTTCACACCGGTCTCGGAATATGCCCAGCGCGTCATTGGCCTCAAAGCCTTCAGCCACCTGCATGACCTCAGCATGCGCTTTCATCTCGATCGGCAGACGGGCGGACTGTCTCGCGCAATCGAACGAGGCACAAGGTCTCTGCAGCAGATTATTGGACTCTTCGCATTCAACATCGGGCCAACACTGTTCGAAATCGGCCTCGTGTCGATCTATCTCGCAGTTGCATACCCGATCAAATACGTCGCCGTCATTCTGTTCGCAGTAGCGGCCTACATAGCCTTTACGCTGCTGTTTACCGAATGGCGTACGCGCTTTCGTCGCGACATGGTCAGCCAGGAGTCTCGTGCCACTTCTATCGGGATCGACAGCCTGCTCAACTTCGAAACGGTGAAATACTTTGGCAACGAGAACTACGAGGCAGAACGTTACAACGACGCACTGCTTCGCTACATGGAAGCCGCGATCAAGAGTCAGAATACATTAGGCGTACTGAATGGCGGTCAGCTGGCGGTGCGGGTCATCTGCCAGGTCATGATTCTTGTTCTTGCAGTACAGGATTACGCTGCCGGCAACCTGACAACCGGGGAAGTTGTCATGCTGAACACCTTTATGCTGCAGCTGTTCATCCCGCTGGGCTTCCTCGGCTCCAGCTATCGCATGATCAGGCAATCGCTGGTCGACATGGAATACCTGTTCCAGCTGCTCGACCTCAAACCCGAGATCCGAGATCGCGCCGGCGCGTCGGAACTTCAGGTCAGTGCGGGCACAGTGCGTTTCGAGCAGGTGAGCTTCAGCTACGAACCAGAGAAACCGGTTCTCCGTGACGTGAGCTTCAGTATCGAACACGGACGCACGACCGCTGTCGTTGGCCCCAGTGGCGCCGGCAAATCCACCCTGGCGCGGCTGCTGTATAGATTCTATGAACCGGGCAGTGGCGCAATCACCATTGATAATCAGGACATAACAACCATCACACAGGCCAGCCTACGCCAGGCCGTGGGTATTGTGCCGCAGGATACCGTGCTGTTTAACGATACCATTCGCTACAACATCCGGTATGGATGCCCTGCAGCGACCGATGCAGAAGTCGAAGCCGCAGCAAAGCTGGCCAGCATCCATGAATTTATCGTCTCCCTGCCCCAGGGCTATGAGACCCGGGTAGGTGAGCGTGGCCTGAAGCTCTCTGGCGGTGAAAAACAACGCGTCGCCATCGCCAGGACTGTGCTGAAAAATCCTGCCGTGCTGGTCCTGGATGAGGCCACCTCCGCGCTCGACATCAAGACTGAGCGCAATATTCAGGCGGCACTGACCGAGGTTGCCAGGAACCGTACGACGCTGGTCATCGCGCACCGCTTGTCCACCATCGTTAATGCTGACGAGATTCTTGTCTTAAACGATGGCGTAATTGCCGAACGCGGCACTCACTCTGAACTGGTGGCCGCCGAGGGCATGTATGCCGACATGTGGCGTCGACAGAAAGAAGCAGCTGACGAGATAGAGAAGATCCAAGAGATTTTTTCCGGCGATGAATTCAGGGATCTCAGAGTCGAAGTCGAGAAAGACAAGGGATAACAGCGCGGCATAGCGTAGTATTCATGCCTGGTGGCAATCTATTGTTTCGAAAATCGACCTGTACAATGCCGGCCACATTAACTCTTTAAACCCGTTGAGGAAGACATCATGGCAGAGCAGCTACAGATTCATTCATTGATCACGAAGGAAGGCATGCTTGAACTTTCACTGGCCAGCGTGCCGGTGCCTGAGCCAGCAGAGGACGAAGTTCTGGTCAAGGTCGAAGCATCGCCAATCAACCCTTCCGACCTCGGCCTGTTGTTTGGTATGGCGGACATGTCGTCGGCCCAGCAAGGCGGTACCGCAGAACGACCGACGATCACCGCGCCAGTCCCTGAGAAGCTGAGAGCCGCCGTTGCAGCCAGGGCGGGCACACCGATGCCTGTCGGTAATGAAGGTGGCGGCGTTGTTGTGACTGCCGGATCTGGTGAACTGGCGCAGTCCATGATGGGTAAAACGGTTGGCATACTGGGTGGTGCCATGTACAGCGAGTATCGATGCATCAAGGCAAAACAGTGCTTGGTGATGCCCGAGGGTGTAACTTCGGCCGAGAGCGCATCCTGCTTTGTGAATCCGCTGACGGCACTTGGCATGGTAGAGACCATGAAAGTGGAAGGTTTCCAGGCTCTGTGTCATACCGCCGCAGCGTCAAACCTCGGTCAAATGTTGCAGAAGATCTGCATTGCCGATGGCATTGACCTTGTTAATGTTGTGCGTCGCGAGGAGCAGGCTGAACTGCTGCGCGGTATTGGCGCAAAATACGTCTGCAATTCATCCGCTGACAGTTTTCGCCAGGACCTGACGCAGGCGATCGCCGAGACAGGCGCTTATGTCGCTTTTGATGCCACAGGCGGTGGCGTCCTCGCCGATCAAATTCTCGCATCGATGGAAACCGCTGCACAGCAGACTGCAACCGAATATTCCCGATACGGTTCTACTCAGCACAAACAGGTCTATATCTACGGCGGCCTGGATCGCTCACAAACAACCCTGAATCGCAGCTACGGCATGATGTGGGGACTGGGTGGCTGGTTGCTGACGCCGTTCCTGCAGAAGATCGGCCCGGTAGCGGCCGAGGAGCTGCGTCAGCGCGTCGCCCGGGAAATCAAGACGACTTTCGCGAGTCATTACACGAAGGAAGTCTCGCTGGCTGAAGCGCTGACACTGGATGCCATCAAGGATTACGGCCAAATGGCCACAGGTGAAAAATACCTGATCAATCCAGCTAAACAGCCCTGAGCGATCAAAAAAAGCCCTGAGCGGCAGTTGTGAACAGCCCTGAGCGGCAGTTGTGGAAAGCCCTGAGCGGCAGTTGTGGAAAGCCCTGAGCGGCAGTTGTGGAAAGCCCTGAGCGGCAGCTGTGGAAAGCGCCTAACGACCTTTCCACTCCGGGGCCCGCTTTTCGATGAAGGCGAGCGGGCCTTCCTTATAGTCTTCCGTGCTGGCGAGTGAAGCCATCGCCTTGCCACTGGCGCGCCAGAGATCGTCATCGCCGTCCATATTGGCTCGAGCCGCGACATTGCGACTGGCAAAGACAGCCAGGGGTGCATTCACCAGGATACGCTCGGCCAGCGCTTTCGCTTCATCCATCACCTTGTCGGGCTCGACGACTTTGTTCACCATGCCCAGTTCATAAGCTCTTTGAGCGGGCAGCGGGTCGCCAGTCATAATCACTTCCATGGCGGTCGCCATCCCCAAAGCTCGAGGCAAACGGAAGAGCCCACCTGCTGCAGCGACCAGAGAGCGCTTAACCTCAGCCAGGCCAAACACTGTTTCAGTCGAGGCCACGATCAGGTCACAGGAAAGTGAAATCTCACAGCCCCCTGCTACCGCGGTGCCTTTGATCGCCGCAATCAATGGCTTCGTGCGTTCGCGTCTGGTAATACCTCCAAACCCGCCTTTCTTGGTCGCAAGCGCGGCACCGTTACCGGCTGAGACTTCCTTCAGGTCAGCGCCGGCGCAAAACACGGTACCTTCGGCTGTCAGGATCGCACACCAGAGTTCCGGATCGCTCTCGTATTCATCAAGGCAGGCTTCCATTGTTTCGGCCATCTCGCCATTGATGGCATTTCTCGCCTCAGGACGGTTCAAGGTAATAATGGCCAGGTGGCCTTCTTTCTTCAGTTCGACCGGCATGGGTCCTCCCTAGTTGTTGCTTGTCAATTAGTCTTGGTAAAACGATGTGTTACTGGTCTGATTCCCACCATGGATAGAAATCCGGCATCGCCGATGCTTTTGAGGTAAATGCCGGGTCGCGTTTCTCCAGAAATGATGCAACGCCTTCCTTGCCGTCACCGGTACTGCTGTAAAACATCGACAGGGAATCGATCTCATGGGCTACCCTTGGTGACAGCGCCGCTGAATTGCGGTACATCATCTGTCGCGCCAGTGCGATGGCAACGGGTGATCGATTAGCCACAAACTTTGTCGCGAGCTCGCGTGCCGCAGGCAAGAGTCCGTCAGGCGGATGCACTGAGCGGACCAGCCCCCCGCTTAACGCGTCCTCAGCTGTCAGGATATCGGCACTGTAGACCCACTCCAGCGCTCGCTGCATACCGACAATACGCGGCAGGAACCAGGTGGAGCAGGCCTCCGGTGTCACACCGATTTTGCCGAAAACAAAGCCGATCCGGGCTTTCTCTGACGCCAGACGAATATCCATACCCAGCGTCATGGTGGCACCGATTCCGACGGCAGCACCATTTATTGCGCCGATCACGGGTTTTCGGCATTCAAAGATTGCCAGCGACACCCTGCCGCCCGTGTCGCGTACACCAGTCACCATATCGTCGTCGTTATAGCGTTTGTGGATCTCCTCGGCCGTCGGTTGCATGTCTTCATCCAGGCCAAACACGTTGCCGCCGACTGACAGGTCCATGCCGGCGCAGAATGCGCGGCCGTTGCCGGTAACGATAATGCAACCCACGTCATCATCCATGCTGGCCTGATTGAACAGATCAACCAGCTCGTTCGCCATCTCTACGGTAAAGGCATTCATCGCCTCAGGCCGGTTCAACGTGATTGTCAGGATACGGTCGCTGAGATCTGTGTCTACTGTCGTGTAACTCATGGTGACTCCATCATATGAGGCTGTTTAGTGTTATTTCCATCATCTCACCGAGCGACGTTTCCCGTTCTTCGGCACTGAGCTGCTCATTCTTAGTGATGTGATCGCTGACGGTGAGCACACAAAGCGCCTGCCGGCCCTGTTCCGCCGCAATACGGTAGAGCCCTGCAGCTTCCATCTCGATAACGACGATCTTGAGCCGCGCGGCAACGTCGTAGATAGTGTTATCAAGGTGGTAAAAAGTATCCGTCGAGAAGACATTGCCGACGGTCACCTCGGCGTCTCTCGCCTCGGCGGTCTCAACCCAGCGACGCAGCAGGTGGTAGTCAGCGATAGCGGCGAAGTCGTGACCCAGAAACCTGAGTCGATTGACACTGGAATCAGTTGAGGCGCCCATCGCGACAACGAGGTCTCCGAGGTTGACATCCGGGTGAATCGAACCGCAGCTGCCAACTCGGATGATGTTCTGTACATCAAAGAACTGATACAACTCGGTGGCATAAATCGAAGCGCTGGGTA
>Ga0255759_10004132_pt1 | contig 12617 bp, 15 predicted proteins | sample 101ome_20_FD_179959 | JGI IMG/M metagenome (GOLD analysis project Ga0255759, IMG submission 179959) | Coastal salt marsh microbial communities from the Groves Creek Marsh, Skidaway Island, Georgia - 101404AT metaG (version 2) | ecosystem: Environmental > Aquatic > Marine > Intertidal zone >...
TATATGTGCTCTTAGATGCATATCGGCATACCTCTGTGTATCCTATATCTTACTATGAATAGTTATAACATCGGTATTCTGTCTGAAAACCAAAATCTGGTATGGAATTTGCTATCACCTAACTAGGCTAAGATACCTGAGAACAATTGTTTGGAGCTTTGAATCTAATATGCTGAGGCAAATTATAAAGTTCACGGTCCTTTTGCATTTCACCATAAATGCGTTCGCTTTATCTGTTTGGGCTGACGATCGCATTGATTGCGATACGAATTTGAAACATAGTTTATGCGAAACTAGCCAAATACTGAACGCTCCGCATAGAAACGAAGAAAAGATATTCTCTACTGGTGGGATACTAGCCCAAATTCGCAAAAGCCAGGAAGCTCCAATCAGTTTCCAAAATGAAGAAAACAGACAATTTGGTCAAATTTTGAGTAAAGACTACGTTGCTAACATGGTGCATTACTTGGACGAACAGGGAAAATTTGACCTGCAACAATGTCTGAGCAATTACTCATATAGTATTAATGAAAACTATGGTTCTGATTTCTCTGAAATTTTAACAGCCACCTTTCCTCATCCATTAAGCGCAAAAAATCAACTGGATAGTTACTCAGAACGCTCATGCAATGAATTGTTCATATTGCTTTTTGAATGAAAATTATTTGGCAATTAACAAAATTTGTTTAATAATTCCGTCGAATAGAGCGGTTTTAAATAGTTGGGAATAATACATGTCGGAAGAACAGAAAGAAGAAGAATCCAAATCCGGATTACGAAACGTCGTTCGCCTATCAGAAGAAGAAAATTCCTACATAGCGAGCGCTAAGGAACGAATGAATGACGTGATAGAGATGTTTATCACGAATTCTGAAGGCTCGATCACTCTTAATGACTTCTCCCAAATATTTAAAACAGTTACAGTTTGGATAAAATTTAGGCCGCGAAAACTTGGACAATATGTCGAAGTCATGAAAGAACGCACAACTGCAGAAAATGTATGTGTAAGATACGGTGATGAAATTTATGTGCCACACATTAAAGAAGTTTTAAAAGAACATCGTCTCAAAATAACATCGACTGAACCTAACATAATTAACTGCAAGCCACCCCGACCGAGTGACCAAGACATTGAGATTGCAATTCAGAAAATAAAGGTTTTAGCGAATACAGCTCGAAACTCACTTGCTCAAGTAAAAGCCGACTCCATTCAACGTTTGCAGGCAGCACTCAAAAACGAGTACCTGGAAGCTAAAGACGTTAAGCATGCAATTTCAAATATCGAAAAAGTAGAAGAAAAGTTTTCTGCTATATTGACCTTCTCGAGATTGGAGGCTGAGAAAAAACTCGGGGGTAAGCTTTTTAGATACGACTCTCAAGAAGCGAAAGACGTCCATATGGGAGTCCTAAGACGTGTGAAGAAAAATTCTTATGTGGAAATTTAAGAAACTATTTTTTTACACATTCCTCATTTCTTTACACCTTGTCAGTTCCGGTGGTCAAACTTTCGCTGATGGTTTTTTAAAGAAGTCAGACATAGAAGATGTCAAAACGATATGCAAAATCGAAAACTATGAAGTAGTATTTTGTTCGAGTGCGCAATTAGAAGGCAATGTGATAATTGTAAACTTATCATCGATTAATTCGATTTTGTTGGCAAATGGCTCACACGCATTTCGAGTTTCGGCAACCTTAGAGAACTTGAGCAAACGAGTTGTTCTAAATTCTAAGGTAAAGATAAGTTTTGGCAACGAACCAGAAGAAGCTTTAACCGTTATTTTACCCGAAAAAGTAATCTACAAAGCATCTTCGACATCAAAATTGTCTCATCTAGTGAGGTCGGACATTAAAAGCATGAGGCGGCTATATGAGAAAATAAACTTTGCATATTACAATGCTGACACTAGTGAGATAAGTCTAGAAATAGCTGAAATCAATTTTATCACAAATTAGTAAGAAAATCCTAAGACCTCACAATATTGTACTGAATTATATTTTTTTAATTGCGAGTTAACAATTTCTGTCCACTTTTCTATTCCAAACGCATTAATGTAAGTACCGTCGACTTTTTGCAGTATTCTAGAACACTCGCCGTAACTACCCGGTTTTATGCCGTTTAGATCGTTCATGCATTCGAGATGCGTGTTACCGACGACGTTCATAGCTCCGTCTTTGTATATTATTGATGCTCCTGAAACATTTCTACCGGTAGGATTTTTAATTTGTAGTGTGATAATATAGTTTGCAACCGAGCCAGTGGATGTGCTGTCAAAAATTAAATCTACTCCGCACCGCCAACTATTTTCATTCGCCTGCACCGAAAAAGCAAGTAAGAGTAAAGAGAAACCAAAAGTTCCCCAAAAACGCAAAATTCTTAAAAATGCAGTAATGACTATTTCCAAAAATTGCTTACTAAACTGGACAATCATTTTTTCTCCATTTCTAGCACTTTCTGTTGCTCGTTTAGATAAGCTTCAAATAGCGCATTTTCTGATATAACGCCGATCACGAAACCGCTATTTGCATCTACGATCGGTATAAGCTCGCCAACAAAATCAGACGCAATTTCCATTGCGGCTTTCAGCGATGCATCATGATAGATCACTGTACATGCCTTATCCACATATGGTTCAAGACTCATCTCAGAATTTATACCGATGAGCGCTGCTGCATCAACTTTACCAACGAAGCGTTTATCTTCATCAACAACAACGAGTTCTGTAGTTTGATTTTTTGACATCAATGTTTGTGCTTCACCAACATTTCCTAATAGCGCGACTTTTTCGAAATTTTGCTTGGCAAAAGAAATTACTGCTGTTTCCTGTAAATACAAACCCATACGACCTTCAGCGATATCAATACCTCGTTTTAACAACTGTAAATCAAAGTAAGAAGCTCCATATCGAGTGTGTGTGAAACCGATCGCTACTGCGAGACCTACTAAGGAAGACAAACCGTAAACATAAGATCCAGTCAGCTCTATAACCAAAATAATCATGGTTATTGGAGCCCCAATAACTGGGCCAGCAACAGCTGCCATGCCACAAATGACTAATGCATATTCAAAATTGAATATCGTTCCGATATCTACTAGCAAAGAAGAAACGATCGCACCTGCACTAGCACCTACTAAAAGTGCGGGAGAAAATATTCCTCCAAAAAAGCCAAAATTTAATGATATTGAGGTTGCAATTATTTTAACAAGTAAAATTAGGATTAAAAACAGGGTTCCATAGCTGTTATTAAAAATATCAATAACAGTCTGCGTTCCTAAGCCCATTGCACTTGGGAAATAAACACCTATCAGACTTAGTGATAAAATGCCGATAATCGTTTTGTTTACAGTTTCGAGCTTGATTTTTTGAGCAAGCTTCGAAAACGTGAATAATGATCCCATATAACTAATTGCTACAATTCCATAAAATGGGCCTGCAATTAAACTGATCGATATTATTTCGATTAACTGAAATTGGTAATCCGGGAATCCAAATACCATTGGATTATTCCAAATATGTTCAGACATCGCATAAGCGACACCCGCAGCTGTAGCGATTGCTAATAGCGACTTATGAGAATAGTGACGTAATATCACTTCATGTGCGAAAAGTAAGCCAGCAACTGGGGCGCCAAACCCTGCAGATATCGACGCCGCGACACCTGCACCAATATATAAATCAGAATTAAATTTAAATGGGAGTGTTTTTTTTAATAAAGCTCCAAAAGTGGCCCCAAAATGAACTAACGGGCCGTATTGCCCAACGCTCGCTCCACCACTAGCGGAGACAAATGCAGCCAATGTACTTAAAAACCCTGCTCGAATATCTGTATTATCGCCAGATTTATGAGCAAAGTAAATACTATCTGCGACGCCATGGAACGGTTCAGAGTTTAGATTTTTTCTGATTATGTGTACCAAAAAAGCTGAAATTGATAACGTAATAATGTAAAAATAAAATGGGGGTAGATTTCCTAGAACACTAACTTCCAATGAATTAATCCAGCTGATCCCATGTCTAAATAGGTTCGCCGTAATCGCCCCGATAAGTCCCAAGATTATGCCGGTTACAATTGAAGCAACAATATACTTTGACGTTTCGAATAGACTGTAATTAGACATTCGCAAGATCCGATTTTGTACATCGATGCCACAATAACACAGAATTCTGAGTTTTAATCATAAAGTTACTGAACAGAAAAATCTCACTCAGCTTCGTTTATGTCTGTCATAATTACATTATCCATTGTCTTCGTGGACCAGTATCTATGTGTATGAAATTACGATAGATCCCAAGACCACCAATAGCGTGCTTTTTTGCACTTATCTTCATCTGATCGTCATCCACACCTACCAACCTAAAATCCAATGCTTGCCCCTTTATATGAAAAGAGTTCTGTGCAACCAAATTACTTTTACGCCTCAGCATTTCATTTGTACTTTCCGTTCTAAAACCTGAGAGTATTTCAACGTTAATTGGTGCATTAATCGAATGAAAGTCATGGCAAATTCTGCTAAGAGTTTTTAATAGTTCTGGGTCCATAGATGTTTCTTCATCGCGTCGCCAATCACGACAGAAGTGATTAAACTGCTTAAGTTCTTTTACTGAAAACTGAAGTGATCCAGGCACATTTAATGAAAATTCTTCCTGCGTATGCACATTCTTTAGCGCTAATAGGATGGTCTCTCTGTTTGACTTAGAGTAAATTCTTGGTGAAAAAGGCTGATCTATGATTGGGTTGAATTTAGGTTCTACATCAAAATATTGAGGAAAATCTGCAAAGCCTTTTTTCTTGTTTTGCAGGTCAATGATCGGACTTTGCGTCTTAGTGATATCTATAATGGGCTGCGACGCTTCAACCGCACCAGATGCTAAAATACCTAAACAGAAAGTACGCCGATTTATGACTAAGTTGTTTTTCATCCAAGAAAATTGCAATCATTGTGCCAAGGGTCCTGAAATTGATTGCTGAAATTGAATTATTTTTATGGTACTGATTTTTCAACGTGGGCAGAAGAACTGAGCGATTCATGGAAAATCAGGAAAAAGTTTGCGAAAAATGTAAATATGTCATTTCTGAGACTGACCGCCATGGGGACGTAACATATAACTGTGGCAGATATCCACCCGTGATAATTAGTAGTTCAAGCCCTGCCATGTTTCCACGAGTAAAACCGACTTGGTGCTGTGGTGAATTTGCACACTAATTTTAGTAAGCTCAATCTCCATTTATCAATTGATACTGGTAATAAATATGGTTCTATTTATTTTCCTGTATAACTAACATTACTCAAATATGGTCGTTCGATGAATTATGGATAAATTTTTAATTGTTCTTTTATCTTCATGGCTCTTCACCTTGCCGGTACATTCTCAAACAATGTTTGGGGAAGCAAACACTCGCTGTATTGATTTGTTGGAAGAGAATAAACAAAGTGGTAAGGTGACCAGGGTAGAAAATTGGCTGCAAGGATACTTCAGCGGCCGCATTAGAGAAACACAGCGAAACTTAATTATTATTAATGACCTCAATATACCAATTTATGATCTTTTAATTAAGGCGTGTCAAAAAGAACCCATGCTAGTTTTGCACAATGCTGCTGACGTGGTGTATTTTGAAATTCCCTAATTGGCATTAATTGGTTGCTAAAATGACCGCATCTTGCGCCGTTATGCTATGTTAACGTCACAATTGTTCGGAGATGTCCTATGATAAAGATGCTAAAACTCAGCGGTGTTGTTTTTTTCATTTCGTTGATAGCAGCGTGCCAACCTATCTTGGTCACAACACCCAGTGAGGCCAACGCTTTACAAACCAACGCAACCACATTGACAGTAAATGAAGCATACCCAATCAAAGGTTCAGAAAAAGTAACCGTGCATGCATATTCTTATCTTCGAGTAAGTCAATATTGCTCTCGCACAGTTGCAATTCAGTTCCGGAGCTTATTAGCTTATCCTCAAACTTTGATCGCACTTCGTAATCGCGCAATGATAACTGGCGCAAATGCTCTCGCCATCACCGACTGGAATGAGCAATCCGGATATACTACACTATCAGCCCATTTCTTCGACTGCCATTCAAAGCGTGGTCTTTGATTTCAACGTCATATATACGAGCATTTGGGTGGCGCATAAACATGGCGCCACTCCAAAAAATCTATTTCTAAGCTCTTTAATTTCTTACAGTGACTGCAGAGCAATTGCGATGATTTATACTTGCACTAAAGCTCGAACTTCTGAAATAATCTCATCGAGTACTTGACGCTTATTCGATTCTTCGAACATGAATACTTTATTATTAGTGAGCCATGGGATTTTTATGAAGCGCTCTTCAAAAATATTCCCTAAAGCTTTGTCAAAAACATATGATGTATAGGAGATATTCTTAACGTCGCACGCATCAGCGTGGGACATTATTGCTGAGGTTGGAGATACAACGACATCCAAGTTTTTCAGGAGCGCTGATAGATTTTCAAAGTCGTTTTTTAAATCAAATTCAGGATCAAAAACTTTGTCAAAAAGACTTTGTTCTTTTACGGTAAACTCTTTTTCATTTATCCCGTATTGTAAGTTTATAACTCTTATTTTCTCATCCAAAATTAACGATTCCCAGTCATTCAATTTAGTATAATTAAGATTTCGCCTGAGCGTGCGAAAACCGCTCTCCCAAGCCAAACCGACATTAAGTTTGTCAGTCGTTATAACATCTGACCAGTAATTTTTTAAATCTGTTTCTGTTTTGATATAGGGTGCTGCCAAATTACTTTTTGTCTTATCGAACATTAGTAATGGTCCAAAGTCTCCTAACGGAAGATGAAAATCCGCCTGCACACTACACTTCTCATCAGCATCATCTTCCAAAAACTCAATTTCTGAAAATGAACGTTGTAATATTGTGAGTAAGCGAGGATCACACATACATACAAGGTTTGCCTCACTTACTTTATGAAAATACGCAAGAAGACTATATGAAGTGAGTTGATCACCAACACCTTGCTCTGGCCAAATAAGTAACGTTTTACCCTTGGCTTGATCTAGGCGCAGAAGACGAGGAATTTTATAATTTCTCCATTCAGACGTAAATCCTGGTGCGTCAAATCTTCTTTGATAACGTTCCCATCCGCTCTTACAATCTCCCTCTGAAAGCAACACAAGACTATAGTTAAAATTTTGTTGCGCTAGGTTCGATTCCCCAATGTTTTGAGAGTTATGTTCTTCTAGAATTGAAATTGTTCTGCTGGCATCTTTCAGCCTATTCGCCATTCGATATGCCAATATTAAATTATTGCCAATTTCAGCATCAATTTCATTCTGTTCGAAAAGTGCTTCAAGAAACTTGATAGCATCTTGATACTGACCAAGTTCTATAAAAAGCCGTCCAAGGCTCTTCAGAACCTTTGGGTCGTTTGGGCTTAATTCTTTGGCGATATTAAACGATGTTTCAGCTCGTTCATAGTCCTGGAGTGTCAGAAATATTTGCCCAACCAAGCAAAAACCCTGTGCTGATTGCGGATCAATTTCAGTATATTTTATTGCACATTTTAGGGACTTTTCTAGTTGTCCAGTTTCCTTGAAAAAGGCCGACAAATCACTTAGCAAATTCAAATTTTTAGGATCTAGCTTCAGGGCTTTCGAGTAAAAACTCTCTGCTAGTTTGTATCTACTTAACTGTTTTGCAGTTTGTGCGCGTAAGTACCAAAAAAAATAGTTATTTACGTAGTTTTTTTCATATTTAGATAGTTTTGTAGATAACTTTTTATAGTCCCCGGCATCATACAGTGTGTACCAATTCTGTAATGCTTGTAGGGAACCCTCAGCCACGTTAGTGCGCTGCTTTTCTAATTTCATCTTGCGCATTGTCTTTCTGGTAAATTTAAAAAGAGTAGTAAGCACCATTAACAAAACTACTCTGAGCAAAATCTATGCCAATGCTTTGAGATCAAACCTCAATATTTTTTTATATAAATCAGTAAACAAAAGTAGATTTTCGGCGTTTATTTTCAGAGGAGCTAAAATGCCGTTTTAATATGTCGTTTCTTACTTTGAGGTGAGAAATGGCAAAAATTGGCATTAATAATGCTGTGTACAGAGTTGAAACAGCATTAACACGTTCAAACCAGAACGTGAGTAAAAATATGTCACGAATAGCAACAGGTAGTAACACTGCTATCCCGTCTGACCGCGCCTCCTTTTCCACCCTTGCTCATACGTTGGCGCTGGACATTGCTGGGGTGAAATCAGCAATAAAGAATAGTGCTTTGATGAAAGGATTCTTATCCACTGCTATTGCAAACATCGACACCCTAACAGTATTGAATTCGCAACTTCATGAGCTGGCTATATTAGGAGCAAATGCTTCTAATTCTGATGAAGACAGAGCTGCCATAGATCTCGAGGCAGAAGCCATTGCTGATGAGTTATGGCGAGTTGCGGCGAATGCTAATTTTAAGGGTAAAGACATTTTTGATACTGTTGATAGAACAGAGCATCTCTCACTTGGCGGCAGAGATGCTGAATACACCGTTACATTTAGAACTATAATAGCCACCGTGAACAATTTGTATAACGTTTACCCCCCAACACCTACATATGACTTAGTGCAAACGCCAAGTGACGGGATATCAGACACTGACGTAATGGCCAGTCTTACAGAAAGTTTGCAGCAGGATTTAAACCAACTGCGCGTCGAATTATCGTCACACTATTCTGCTTTGGAGGAAGCAGATATGCTGATGACAGATTTACGAGTTCAATACAGTTTAGCTTATGATTCAATTGAGCAAGTTAACTTTTCAGCAGAAACTGCAACACTGGTAAAAAACCAAATTCTACAAAATGCAGCGATGGCAATGCTTGCTCAGGCAAATCAATCTCAAACTGGTTTACTAAAATTAGTAAGCTGAATAAAAGGTCGATACAATTTTACAGAGAAATGCCTAATCGGCATCACCAATTCAATTAGTATCTGGTGAAACTATTAATCCATAGGAATGAAATTACCGCTATCGTGCACTGAAGATAGGCAGTCGCAGTTATAGAAAGTACTAATGTAGCTCGTGTTAGATGTATCAAAAATACTTGCAGTTGAAGCCTCGTCATTCCTGCACATTGGATCAGTGATGATAACACTTTTTGTTTGGATGTTAGCATCAGACTTATTTTCATATCTCACTACAAGATCCAACGGATCAGTGATATTTTTGTTCATTGCACTCTGCCGAAATAATGTGCTTTCGCTTTCTGCACTATCAGACAATTTTATGAAACCTGAATCAAACTTTATAGAAAGATTTGGCAAACTCTCGTTACTTTCGAGGATCTCTGTTGAATTTGTCTCATGATTATACGCTAATGAAACTTTTAGTATTGAATTACACTGCACCATCGTGGCAGCCGAAACATTTGTTGCGGCCATCAGTGCCATTAAACCATAAAGTCGCAGCATTTTACCTCCAAAAGCGCAGATTCTTATTAAAATCTAAGTTCAACTTTTAACTGTTTCAAAGATTATCTCAATCAGTTTAAATAATTCAATTCATAGATTTATGATGCCATCCTGGCATAATTTTTAGCCAATATATTACAAGCTTTGATGCATGAATACGGTAGATCAATATTAGCTTAGTTACTACTACTATCGAAAATATTGGTAGCCGAGGAGGGACTTGAACCCCCGACACACGGACTATAAGATTGCCGTTTTCAACACACGTTAATTATTTCCCTGCTAAACTCAAAACGCAAATAAATATGCTGTAGTTCAGTTACCCATAGCCTTAAATTGTGTACGCTAAATTGGCAGTATCCTCGACTGAGCACGCATCACGCGCGCGTCCCTTCGATGAGCTGCGTGAGTTCATCTATCTTTTTTTGCAATAAATCGGGCGCGCCGCGCGTCTCTACATTGAGGCGCACGAGTGGCTCCGTATTTGACTTGCGCAAGTTCATACGCCAATCCTCATGCGCAATACTGATCCCATCCAAGTGATCTACTGAAAGTGCGGTTGCGCCATAAACCTCCTCGGCGCGCGTCAGGCATGCGTCTGCATCGGAAACAGTGAAGTTTATTTCACCGCTGGAGGGGAAGCGCGCGCGCGCATCCGCCAAAAGCCTGCGCAGTGATTTCTGAGATGTCGACAGGAGTTCCCAAATCAAAAGCCAGGGGATCATGCCACTGTCACAATAGGCAAAGTCACGAAAGTAGTGGTGCGCTGACATTTCACCGCCGTAAAGCGCATTCACGTCCCGCATGCGCTGCTTTATGAAAGCGTGCCCCGTCTTTGAAATAATTGGCTCTCCGCCCGCCCTTGAGACACTCTCAATCGTATTCCACATCACGCGGGGGTCATGCACAATTTTTGCGCCAGCTTCTTTTGCCAAATAGGCCTCGGCCAAAAGCCCAATCACATATTCGCCTGGCACAAAGTCACCCGCCTCGTCAAAGAGGAAGCAGCGATCAAAGTCGCCATCAAACGCCACCCCAAAGTCTGCCCCCTCACGGCGCACGACATCCGCCGTGTGGAAGTGGTTTTCTGGGAGGAGCGGATTTGGAATGCCATTTGGAAAAGTGGCGTCAGGTTCGTGATGGACGCGGATAAAGTCCGCGCTTGCACCTGAGGCGCTCAGGGCATCTACGAGATCGTCAAAACTTGGACCCGCCGCGCCATTGCCCGCATTCACAACGATTTTGAGGGGCTTGAGGTCTTTGGACGTAATAAAACACATGAGCTTCTCGACATAGGCACGCCGCGCCTCAAAAGCGCGCGGCAGAACGCGCCCCTCACGCAAAGTCGCAAAAAACCGTCCACTTTCTGCAAGCTCTTGAATTGCGTGAAACTCTTCTTCACTCAAGGGTTCAGATCCACGTTTGACGATCTTCATACCATTATAATCAATGGGGTTGTGGGAAGCTGTGACTTCAATTCCCGCGCAGGCCTTTTGTGATGTGACCGCCCAATACATCTCCTCCGTGCCTGCGAGGCCAATATCGAGCACATCTGCGCCCGCAGCCCTCACGCCACGCGCGACAGCCTCCGCAAGCATGGGGGAGGTTTCGCGCGCATCAAACCCTATGACCACCTGCGCTGCCTGGAGCGTCTCAGCAACGCTACGCCCAATGCGATATGCGATATTCTCGTTAAGATCGGCGCCCAATTTGGCGCGAATATCATAGGCTTTAAAACAGCTAAGCTGCATGCGCGTTTCCAAATCAGCCATGCTGGCGCTCCTGGATTTCCCCAAGTTTCTCTTCAAGGCGGGCAATCTCAGCTTTCAAATCTTCAAATTGTTCAATTTTGCGCTCCAAGAACTTGGTGTTTAGGAGCGCTTTTTCGCGAATGCCGCGCAGCGTGAGCTGACAGAGATAGGCAGTCTTTTTTTCAGAATTTGAAAAATTTTTCACTTTGACGTGGCCTTCTCCAATCAAGGCGCTCACAGAGTAATAGGCCTTTTTATTAGACACACCCACCACCTCCACAATTTAACGCGTCGAAATTTCTGAGTTCTCAGCAAGGAGACGCATCACGCGCAACTGTGTCTCTTCCTGCCGTTCTGCTCGGTTGCTCGCCACTTTAAATGAAACCCCCAGCACGGCTATCAAATGACGCCTCACTGCAATGGGCTTTAAAAAGTAACGCAAGATCAAAGACAACATGACACATAACGCAGCTCAATGTTGAGCAACACTGCATATATTCGCTGGGCATGTAAAGTGGTCCATGACCCCACCTTTATCACGGTTTGTTTTGATTGCGCGACATGAAGCTAAGCCTGCGCTTTTTTAAGACAACCTCTGCACAAGCGCAAAATATGTTATAAAGTATTTTAATAAAAAATAATTTAGAGATTTCTGCACACTTCTGGGAAGAATAGTAATCTTGGCAGAACTCACTTATCAGAGCAATGCGTTCTGCCATGGCATTGAAAACTGTTTTTATGTTTGCTCTGCCCCGCGCTCCTCCAATCGATCGATCTTTTTACAAAGCTTTGTGACCATGATCGTGAGGTCCTTGATGAGGCCCGAGATTACGACATGATCCAGCGCAATAGACTTTAAGATTGTCATTTGTGTTTCCATGAATTCGTTTAAGTCTGATTGCGTTTGAATATGCGTTTCACGCATATTGGTAACTTCATTATAAAGAACATTGAACGGATGATCTTCTGGATCAAGATCGCCCAGTTCCTCTAAGTCGACCTGATTGTCATAGATGCGTGAGAGCATGTCGCACACAAATTTTTTAAATGCCTGGTTGTCGAGATTGTAATTTTGAAATGATTGCATGAATAAGTTCCTTTTCTTCTATAAATTTAAATATGTCTGCTATCGTTTGACCGTTTTTTAAAATCAACAGCTGCCTGTGGTCTGCAGACAGCTGAAACGCGAGACCTTGCTCAGCTTCTAAAATTGCTAAGCGATCCATAAATAGATCTTGGTCTGATATATTTTTCACAAGATAATAAATGCGCGGCAGGTTTACATTGTAGCGCTCTGCCTTTCTGAGCTGTTGACTGCTATAAGCAGCAAATGCAGGCGGTCCCTCCAATAAGGCCCTCAACGCCTTTGCCTCATCAAGACGCTTTTCTTCTTCGAGAGATTTAACAACCGCATAATTGTGT
>Ga0255759_10004136_pt1 | contig 12613 bp, 9 predicted proteins | sample 101ome_20_FD_179959 | JGI IMG/M metagenome (GOLD analysis project Ga0255759, IMG submission 179959) | Coastal salt marsh microbial communities from the Groves Creek Marsh, Skidaway Island, Georgia - 101404AT metaG (version 2) | ecosystem: Environmental > Aquatic > Marine > Intertidal zone > Salt...
GGCAGTCATGGTCCAGCTGAATCTCTGCAGTCTGCCCAGCACTTCTGCCTGCAACAATTGTTTCAGTCTGGCATAGGCGGGGTGAAACCGTTGATTCAGCATGACAGCAAACTGTACACCCTTGGGCCTTGCTGCAATCAAGGCCTGAGTTTCCCCGGCCGACATGGCAACCGGTTTCTCCATGAGAACATGAACGCCATGTTTAAAGGCTGTGAGGGCGTGCTCGGTGTGCGACATAGTCGGACTTGCTATCAACACCGCATCCACCAGGCCAGAGGCAAGCATTGTCTCGGCGTCCAAAAAGTGTGGTACATCAGCAGCAATCGGGCCTTCGGACCTCGATGCCGTGGCCGACAGCACGGCACCGGATATTTCTTCGGACTGAAGCAGTTCGATGTGCTGACGGCCAATGTTGCCTGCACCAATGACGCCTGTTCTGGTCTCGCTCATTGGGTCATCCTCAAGGTGACATCCTTGGTAGAAACGCGTCACCTTGTCCCGGAATTCGGATACCCGTCACTTTGCCCGCCTCGGAAACAAATTCAATCAGAAACTCCCGGGGCTCAAACAGAAACTGTCCTTCAACCTGTTCCTTAAGTGCACCGTTGAAGTAGACGGATGCGATCTCCAGTTCGCGACCGTTGTAGCTGATCGTTAGCTCAAAAGGTCCGCCACCATAGGTGCCGCTGTAGGCGCGATAGTGGGTATTGGTATCCAGTGACTCGAGTTCTGCTACTGTCCAGGGCAGACTGCGGCCAGACTCCAGCTCGCGTATTTCTTCAATGAACCCGGGCTCGACTATCCGACCTGTGTGTCCCCAGGCCCGATGCAGATAGGTGAGCAGGCCGCTCGCAACATCATTGTTGAATCCCGTTACCTGAGCATGGCCCGGCATAACGCTGTTCCAGGTTTCCCCTTTAACCACTATCTCACCACTGACGCCATGAAGCACGATACGGGCGAGTCGCTCCGTGGGGCCCATTACCCAGGTTGAGTCCGCAAGAGGTGGCCCCAGTGACGTAATGCCCTTGCCGTCACCACCGTGACAGATAGCACATCTTTCCTCGTAATAGGTTTTGCCCTGATCCCGCCGAGCAGTCTGGGCGGGTGACAGTGGAATCGCATCTGCAGCGAGCTCATCACCTGGCCAGGTGAAGACGCGTCTCGCCTTTGCAATGATTGGCCAGATGGATTCTGGCGGGTTCGTAAATAGAACGTGCGGCTCAGACAAATGTATGCGCTGGAATGATTCATCACCCAGCACTGTATGCATGCCCGATAGCATGGCCGTCCTTATCCAGGTGTCGTCCGCATCGTGGATAAAATCAAGATAGGCAGGAGCCCTCATCGCATTGGATCTCAACGCCTGGGTCTGCAGGTCGCTGATAAAGTTTGTTGCTGCTTCACTCGCCTCAGTCCAGGCGCTCCTACTGGCGAGGCTTTGGATGATTTCGAGCTCACTGCCTGCCGCTGCCGCCCGAATCCCTGTAAGGCGAATGGGATTATCGATTGCGCGACTGGCCTCAGCGGCCAGCCACTCAATGACTTTAGTGCTATCGTTGAAGCGTGCCAGGTACATTGTCGCATGGTGGCTGATGGCAGCGGACTGATCTTCACCCAGCGTAATCAGTTCACCCTGTTGCAGGAGCCGGTTCCCTGCTCTTAGAGCAGTTAGCCGTACTTCCTCATGCTGGCTAGCAAGACCAGCCAGGACCGCTCGCCGACGCAATTGGTCCCGCCCCGCCAGGGTCCACAGCCCATGAATGGCAGCCAGCAGCTGATCTTCGTCGACCAGGCGTTCCAGCTTCCTCCTGGTACCCCAGCCCTTCCGGTCTATCAGGAGTCGCTGGGCTGTGTCGCGGTGCCAGCCATTGCCGTGATTCAGCATGTCGATCAGATCTGCTGTTCGTGCTGGCACAGGATCTGCCCCCGGTGCGGATTCCCGTACCTGGACGACTTTCCAGATTCGACCGAGTCCCACGGGCTTATCAAGTCCCCTTGAGAGTGCTTCTTCGCGCAACTGATCACTAAGAAACATATGGTCCTGGATAATGCCGCGGTACATATCCACGACATAAAGTGCCCCATCCGGGCCAACCTCAATATCGACTGGGCGAAACCGTTCATCTGTTGAAGCCAGGAACTCCCGGTGCTGCCATTTTTCATCGTCGTACAGAACATGGTCTGACACGGCTGAGAGACTCCCTTCTTTGAGAGCCAGTTGCGCAACCGCGTTCGCAGCAGGTTCCGCAACAAAGACATACTGCAGATCGCCGCGAGAAAACTGGTTGCCCCGGTAGAAAGCCATGCCGCTTGCGGAAGTAGGACGATTAAGTCGACCGTCTTCCCGCAGCACACCTGGTACGTATGCTCGATTGACACCCGGGTTAACCCTGACGGCAAACAGCTGATCGTTTTTGCTGATTTCTATGTTGAGTCCGGCACCCGTGAGATTGCCTGCTCTAATGACCGGCTGAGCATCATAGAGATCTCCAAGCAGCAGATTGGAATTCGTGTTGTAGTAAAGGATACCGGCATTATTCTGCGTAATTCCCCACTGACCACGGAACAGCGTCTGTTCGATATCCATTCTGCCCTGACTGAACCTCAAACGCCGGTCAGACTTGGCACTGTACAGCCAGTTATCGACCGCAGGCAGCAGACCGTTTTCTGAATGTTCCACGTTGCCGTCAGCGCCATAGTCACCAAGCCGTTGTTTTTGCTCACAATCGATTCCGGATTTGCGTCGAGGACAGAACCATAGGCTTGGCGGTTCACCAACCAGGAGGCCTTCATTAACCACAGCAATTGCTCGGGGCAGCACCAGCCCGTCCAGCAATACGGTTCTGCGGTCGTACCTGCCGTCCTTGTTTTCATCATCGAGCCGAACAACCATGCCCACCGGTTCCTGGTCACCTGTGCCATAGGCATCCGGCATGTAGCCGCGCATTTCGACCACATAAAGCACCAGGTCCTCGTCCCAGGCGATGGCTACCGGGTCTTCAACCAGAGGCTCCGCTGCAACAAGTTCCACCTTAAAACCTGGCGCGATAGAAAAAGCCTCCAGTGCTTCAGCCGGCGACAACTCTGGCGCGGGGGGTGTATCCAGTTGCTTGTAGAATGGTTCCTCTGCACCAGTGAGGCGAAATGACAGCAGCGCCAGCAGCGCTAAGCAACAAAATCTGACGTTCAAAATGTCATCTGACTGAGATAGTTATAAGAACGAAGAATCGAGCTCGCAGGGTCGGGCGGATTATCCCTCTCAACAAAAAAGTGGGTCGCACCCTGAGCTATGGCCGCGGCCGTGAATGCCTGAAAATCAATTTTACCATGACCGACATCGGCGAAATTTCCGTCGGCGTCAATATCCTTCATGTGACAGCTGGGAAATCGACCGGCAAATCGCGATAGGTAGTCATCAAGACTGCCGCCACCCTTCACAATCCAGTATGCATCTAACTGGAAGCCAACCTTGCCTGGCTCTGACTGTTCAATCATCAGATCTAAAGGTACAACACCCTCAACCGCTTTCAGTTCCCAGTCGTGATTATGATAGCCAAACAGCACCCCCTGTTTAACGCAGAGGTCGCCCGCCTGGTTGATCAATTCAATGTTACGCTTTACCTGGTCAAGTGAGCTGAACTGATCAGGCATCAGCGCCGGCAGGTTCAGGAACTTTTGTTCCATGGCGAGTGCGATTTCAAGCGAATGAGCGACATTGTCGAGAAAGTGCTCGGGCTTACCCTTTTCGCGATAAATCTTCATCGCGTCCTCTCTGGACAGCTCAAAAAAACCATCGGGCAGCCGAGGTGTGATCCGCCCAACCGGCGCCTCGAGGTTGTTCTTGCGGAGCAGGTCCTGGATGTAACTGACGGGCCGGCCGAGAAAACCCATGGCAGAAAACTCAACCTGACTGTATCCAATCTCTGCAATACGACCCAAAGTGCCCTCGAAGTCCTGCAACATCAACGGCGTTACCGTCGACAGCTGCAGGCCCACTTTTTCAAGTCGCCGACCGCCGCTCGAGGTCATTGACATGCCGAGTCCGGAGGAGACCAGCAGTGTGCTGGCTGAAAGCTGCAGGAAATCACGCCGCTTCATACCTTTTTACCCAATTTTACCCAATGATCAGAAATTAAAGCCTACTCTAACACCTGCATAGCGCTGCGCATCCCTTGGGACCACGTGTGAGTACACGGGCGTGCCGCCCCAAAGCCCGCCGACATTAGCAATGCCAGATGCATACTCCTCGCCGAAAGCATTGTTCACAAATGCTGTGATCTCATAACGCTGATTCTCACTCTCAACCAGGCCCATGTTGATATTCACGATGCCATAGGATTCCTGTTCTGTTCCAGGATCATCCAGCAACGAGAAATGGGAATCACTCTGCCACCGGTACGAGACGTTAACGAACCCGTCAAGCGGCAGGTTCTCAAATTCACGCGTATACTCTGCGCTTAATGTCAGTTTGAAATCGGGCGAATTGTTCAGGTCCGCGCCGCCGAGATCCTGAGAGGAGCGACCGGTCGCGGGATTTGTAACACAGCCGGCGGTCTGACCAGTCCAGCAATCTGCCCCGGCAAACGATTCGATTTCTGCGTTAGTCCACGCAAATCCACCCACCAGGCGCAGGTTTTCGGTCACAAGGGCCTGGAAGTCCAGCTCAAGGCCATAAGTTTCCAACTCGCCCACATTCGCAATACCAAGCTCGATGACACCCCCGACAATTCTCGCCTGCTGCGCCTGGAAGTCATCATAGGACGTATAGAAAACAGTAGGGTTGAACTGAATTCGGCCATCAGCGAATGTGCCTTTCATGCCGAATTCAAACGATTGCGAATCTTCTGCTCCAACCGGGTTATCGGATGTGAACTGGTTAAAGCTGGAAGAAATATCGTAACCCTGCCCCTTGTACCCAAGTGCAAAAGAGGCAAACCACATCACATCATCACTGGCAAAATGCTGCAGACTGATCTTGCCAGGCACAGCTGTATCAGTGTCATCACCAGAAAACTGTAGGCCCGATATTGCATTGTCAAAATCATGGGAGATTTCTTCGTGGTTTACCCTGAGGCCTGCAGTAAGCTCTGTCTTTTCACTCAGTTTCCAGGTGGCCTGACCATAGAGAGCGATGGTCTCAGAACCAGTATCGGCAACCCAGTTTGCTCCAAACAAGGGACCCCGCTGGAAATCACGGTCGTACTCTATGTCGGAGTAGAAGAGACCTACCACATATTCAAAATCGTCAGAGGCAGGTGAGATCAGTTTGAATTCCTGGGTCACTGATTCCAGTTCAAATCCACCGCCTTGCACCAGGCCACCCGATACAGCACCACCAGTAAACAGGGAAAGGAAATCAAAAGAGACTCCATCGACATCGGTTGTCACCTCGTAGTCCCAACTCGTGTGCGAAGTGACAGACACCAGTTGATGCTCACCCCAGTCTGCTTCGAACCTGAGTACTACTGTGTCGCTGTCGGTTTCTGTCGATGTCGGGGCATCAACGGATACCTCGTCATTTTTCTCGCCGGGCTGAATTCCGCCTAGAACCAGGCCGGCGGGCAAGGCGCCGAGGAACGCCGCGGTTGGAGGCACATCACGATAGGTTCGATAACAGCAGCTTGCTTCACCTTCGCTGTGTTCAATGGTTAATGTGGCTGCAACCGTATCGGTCATCTGCCACTCTAGTTTACCGCGTACCCCGCTGGATTCGCCGCCATTAACCTCATCATCATTAAAAATGTTTTTGACGTGACCATCCGACCTGTCTTTGTCGAAGCCAGACAGTCTGAAACCCGCTGAATCCCCAAGTGGACCTGAGATGGAGGCTGAGACAAAGGTCTCATCATCATCCGTCGCACCGACGCGGATCCGGCCGCTCAATTCATCGGAGGGGGCTTTGGTCCTAATATTGATGACTCCTGCTGAAGCGCTCTTACCGAACAGTGTCGACTGAGGACCCCGCAGTACTTCGATTGTCTGGATCTCAGACAAGTCTGAAAATGCCTGCTCACTTCTTACCAACGGCACATCATCGACAATCACAGAGACACTGGGTTCAATATTAGTACTGAAAACATTCGTACCAATGCCTCGAATATTGAAGCTGCTGTTCGTGGCCCAGTCGCTTTCACTGATCGTCAGAGAAGGTGAGATTTTTGTGATATCAGTAAACTGGTCGATACCCATTGCTTCAATGGTTTCCGAATCAATGACACTAACGGCGACAGGCACATCCTGCACACTTTCCGCGCGTTTGGTTGCGGTTACAACGACTTCTTCAATGGCATAGTTCTGCGCCAGTGCAAGCTCGCTGGTCAGCATGATCACGCAAGCAGCAAGTCCACTTTTGATGAATCGGGGCATTACATCCTCCTTATAATTTTATTATATGGTAAATTGGTCAGACCAATTTACCGTTGAAGGTTATAAGTCCATTACCAGCATGTCAAATCACTTGCCCCGAATAATCTTGTTCAGCCTCGTCTTCCTGGCAGTCATCCTGGGACCAGGTGAAACCCGGGCTTCTAGGACTTTTCCCAATATCGTCATCGTTATGCTGGATGATCTCGGATTTTCAGATATTGGTTATCTGGGCAGTGAGATCAGGACACCCGGTATTGATGAAGTGGCAGCTTCAGGGCTGACGGTGACAAATTTCTATGTTCACTCCCGCTGCTCCCCGACAAGGGCAGCACTGTTAACCGGTCGGGCGCCGCACCAGGTTGGTATGGGTTTTCTGCCCACACCTGCTGATGCGGAAGTAACTCCTGGTCCATATCAGGGTTATCTCGATCCGGATGCGGTAACACTGGCAGAGCGACTGAAGCAACACGGATACCGAACCTACCTGTCAGGCAAGTGGCATCTTGGGGAACACAAAAAACACTGGCCCCACCAGCGCGGATTTGATCGTTATTTCGGCCTGATCAGCGGCGCAAGCAGCTACTATGAACTGATCGAGAACCAACCTTTCCGGCGCAAAATGGCGGACGGAGACAGGCCGTGGACCCCGCCTGCTGAAGGGTTCTACATGACAACAAGTACGACGGATAAAGCCATCGAATATGTATCTGACCATATAAGGGAACACCGGACATCGCCCTTTCTGCTTTACCTCTCTTATACGGCACCGCACTGGCCGCTGCATGCACCTGAAGCAATGGTGAAGAGTTACAAAGGCGTCTATGACGCGGGTCCAACAGCAATCTACCAACAACGAATCAGAAATTTGTCAAAGCTTGGCCTTGCGACAGCAAACTTCAAGGCTCCGGAAATGCAGACAGACGAAAACCCGGCGCACTGGTCCGATCGAATGGCGGTCTATGCTGCACAGGTGACAATTGCAGATCAGGGCATTCATGCGCTAACTCGTCTACTGAAGCGCAAAGGCGTATTCGCCAACACCCTGCTGATTATTCTGTCCGACAACGGCGCCAGTGCTGAGGATGTCTCACAGCGGAAGCTTCACCAGGAAGGAACAAGGCCCGGAGAACGCGGTAGCTACCTTGCCTATGGGAGCGATTGGGCAACCGTATCAAACGCGCCGTTTAGGGGGCACAAGGGGACGACATGGGAGGGAGCAATCAGATCACCCTTGATCCTGTCCTGGCCTGCAGAGATGGAAGCAAATGGCAGAATAGATAGTCAGTCCATTCTCTCTATCGATGACATAGCACCCACCCTGCTGACCTTGATCGGTGACTCGCCGCCAGCTGAGATGACCGGCGAAAGTTTCGACCTCTTTATGAACGGTAAAATGTTCGTGCGGCAGCGACCGGTTTTCAGGGAACATCTTGGCTGGCGGGCGGTTCGGCATGAAAACTGGAAGGCTGTCGCAGCTCCCGGCTCGCCCTGGTCACTTTTTGACCTTGAAACCGACCTTGCCGAGACTCAGGATCTATCAGATCAGCAGAAGGATGTTCTGGAATCGCTCACTACTGGCTGGCAGTTGTGGTCAGATCGCACAGGCACAGCCGGTTTCGATGCTGAAACTTTTCGGCAATACTTCAGACCAGCGCAGTAGCTCAGGCAGGAAATACCCATGAACGAAACGGGTGTTGTCAAAGTCGATCCTGAAACAAAACTCTGTCAGCGAATGGCGCGAGCGTCTACTTTCAGGTTGTCTTGATAAAATCGATTAAACGCCTTGCCATTTCTTCACCCTGACTTTCCTGGATAAAGTGACCCGCAGGAATACGGTCATGGAGCATCCCCTTAGCCCCAGGGATGTTTTCGATCAAGTTGTTTTGTGTCTTCTCCGATCCGACCAGCATGTCGAGTTGACCAAAAATCGTCAGGAATGGTTTGTCGAAATTCTTCAGCGCTTCCCAGGCGGCAAGACTTTTTTCTTCATCAATCAATGCGCCCATGCTTGGCAGCGTGCGAATACCCGTCATGAAGATCTCGTGAGGGAAGGGCGCGTCATAGGCTGCGGCCTCGGCGTCTGTCAGTTCGATGCCACCGAAATCCAGCCTGATATTGTCGCTCGCCTTGAGTTCAGGGCCGGTGAGCGCGTACTGCATCCAGGCGTAAAAGAAATCCGACATGTCCTGTTTGATAAAACCTCTCGCCTGGCAGTCTGCCGCAAAGTCGGCGAAGGTCCTGATCGTGGCGGCTGGGTCAATTTTAAAGTCCTCACGTTTGATGTCCTGTGGTACATCAAGCACCGGGTCTGGCATCAGGATCAGTGAGGTGTTAGAGCAGAGCACCCGTTTAAACCACCTTGGGTGGTGCGCGACGACCTCAAGTCCTGTGAATCCACCCCAGTCCTGGCAGAAGAGAGTGATATCCCCCAGGCCCAGCTTTTCGATCAGCTCAATCCACCAGTCTGCGTGGGCATAAATAGTATGGGTATGAATGCTGGTCGGTTTGTCTGAGCGCCCCATGCCGATCATGTCAGGCGCGATCACGCGAAAGCCTGCTGATACGAGGGGTGGAATCATCTTTCGATAGAGATATGACCAATCGGGCTGGCCATGCAACAAAAGTACAACTGCACCCGCTGCGGGCCCTTCATCCACATAGTGCATGCGAAGGCCATCGACTTCGATGTAATGAGGCTCATAGGGAAAATCGGGCAGGTTGCGAAAACATTCGTCGGGTGTGCGGACGAATTCACGACCATCGGTTGTTCGGTAGACTGGGTGGCTCATTGGCAGATACTAATCAGATGCTAAACAAATATAATGCAGATAATTAATAATATAAATCATTAAATATGAGGCTTGTAGAGGCGAGGCAAATGGGTTGCTGCGACCGGGCGCTTGGCTTATTCAGCGCGCGACCTTTTCTTGACCTTCGCGCTCAACAGACCTTCGAGGGCATCCAGCAGATTGTCGATGAAGAGTTCAGCCGCAGCTCCCTTTAAAGGCTTCTTTTGCTGCATATGGTTGCCGACAGCGGCGCTGCACATGCGCACAGCCAGGTCCATGCGTGCCCTGTAGGTGGTCTCGTCGAGATGAGGAAGAGCCTCGCGCAGCAGATGGCCGAGCTTCACACCGCTTTCGCCTCCTCCGCCAGTTTGGCTGACCTTGATCAGTGCAGAATCTTCAGCGAGCACAATTTCATGACTGAATGCGGCAGCATATTTTCTGAACTGGGGATCCGATTTTGCCAGCAAAAACGTCGGGTAAACCATGAGTTCACAGAGATCACGCAGCGTCAGCTTTGGTGTCGCGCTGGCTTTTTCTGTCAGCAACTCGGCTCGCTTGTCCTGGGTTTGCTGACTTCGTCGTCTGTGAATCGCACGAACCAGACCCTGGAGGTTTTTGAAGTGATACTGCAGGGCTGATTCATTTTTCTGACGAGCTTCCCGCAAGATGTCTTTGGCAGAAACGTTATGAATACCTTGATCAGAGAACAGATTCTCAGCCGCTTCCATCAATGCTATTTGAGTAGCGAGGCTTCTGATCTTCTGGCCATTTGGTGCGCTGGTCATGTCAGTTCAGTGAAGCTATTTTTCGAAATTATAGTTGAAGCACAATTGTGTAGATAGCTTGTGCCTGCTATAAAATAATGTAGTACATTATATTAAAGTAAACGAGAAGAAGGACGCTGATGCAATTTATTAGAACCCCGGATGAACGCTTTGAGAATTTGAAGGATTATGCTTTCAACGCGAACTACGTTGACGTGCCGGCGGGCGACGGTTCCGAGCTGCGCATGCATTACCTTGATGAAGGGGAGGGTGAGATCATCCTATGTCTGCATGGCCAGCCGAGTTGGTCCTACCTTTATCGAAAAATGATTCCGGTCTTTGTCGAAGCGGGCTATCGCGTCATTGCGCCGGACCTGATTGGCTTTGGTAAATCAGACAAGCTGGTTGATCGCAGCGACTACACGTATGCCAGTCATGTGTTCTGGATGAAAGGTTTTGTGGAAGCGCTCGATCTTAATGCTATGACCATCATTGGGCAGGACTGGGGCAGTCTGATTGGCTTCCGCCTGTTCGCAGAAAGCATTGAGCGTTTTGCCAGAGTCGTGGCGGCTAACGGGGCACTGCCTGACGCCGCCGGCATTCCTGACGAGATGGCGTCTACGCTTAACGAGATGCTGGCTTCTACACCTGCGCTGCCCGCTGAGGAGATGTTTGCCAAGCTGTCAGGTCCCATGGGAGACCGACCACAATTTATGTACTGGGTGCGTCACACAGATGCGCATCCCGAATTCCATCCTGCCGAGGTGATGCGACTGACCCTTAACCACTGCGATGACGAAGAGTATCGCGCCTGGGCTGCGCCTTTCCCTTCAGAAGAGTACATGGCCGGCGCCCGGCAATTTCCGTCGCTCGTGCCTATCAGCCCGGATAATCCGGCTATCCAGGCCAATCGCGCAGCATGGGAAGTGCTCGAGAACTGTGAGAAACCGTGGCTGACAGCCTATGGAGACTCTGACCCTGTCACCCGGGGTGCGGAGAAGAGATTTATCGAGTCTGTGCCCGGCGCCAAGGGTCAGGCGCACACTTTGATCAAGGGGGCCGGTCACTTTGTTCAGGATGATGCAGGATCAGAGCTGGCTCATATCGTTACTGAGTTTATCCGGGCCAATCCGATTTAAAGGCTCAGGCGCCAGCTCTTGTTCAATGGTGAGAGTGACTTTAGAAGTCATTGCCGATTGAAGTAACCCGTGAATATGGCGACAATAAATAATGGCATGCATTATATTTTTTGACCTAGGGTTGGTGCCGTCAATCCAGGCAGCCATCAGACCAGAATAGAAGAATCGTCGAGGAAAGTATGGGATTTCGGAAAACAGACAGAGTGATAGAGCTGGATGCAAGGCTGGAAGCCTTCATGCAGGAGCATGTATACCCGCGCGAACACGAGTACGAGGCGTTTACGCTGGAACCGGAAAACCTCTGGCAGACACCGCCCTGGTTTGATGGACTGCGGGATCTGGCCAAAGAAGCAGGGCTCTGGAACCTGTTCCTGCCAAAAGAATATGAGCCCTGGAGCCCCGGACTGACAAACCTTGAAATTGCCACGCTGTTCGAAACAATGAGCAAAGTGGTCTGGGCACAGCCTGTCTTCAACTGCAGTGCGCCGGATCGTGGCAACATGGAAGTGCTCGCCAAGTATGGCACACCAGAACAGCAGGAAACCTGGTTGAATCCACTGCTGGCTGGAGAGATCAGGTCCGCCTACGCGATGACTGAGCCCCAGGTTGCCTCAAGTGATGCCACGAACATGGAACTGCAGATCAAACGGGACGGCGATGAGTATGTGCTCAACGGCCGCAAGTGGTGGACAACGGGCGCTGTCGGGCCGCGCTGCAAGGTGATGCTGGTCATGGGGCAGACTGACCCTGATGCACCCCGTCACCGGCAGCATTCAACCATCCTTGTACCTCGCGACACGCCAGGTGTTGAATTGGTTCGGCCATTGCGTGTCTTTGACAGCCTGCATTCGCCGGGTGGTGAAGCCGAACTGGTTTTTAAAGATGTTCGGGTACCGGTCAGCAATATGATCAAGGGCGAAGGCTGTGGCTTTGAGATTGCCCAGGGGCGCCTTGGCCCTGGCAGGTTTCAATATGCGATGGGTTTTGTAGGACTCGCCCAGCGCTGCCTTGAGCTGATGTGTGAGCGTGCCGAAGATCGCGTTGCCTTCGGCGAAAAGCTGAGTAAGAAAACCAGTGTGCAGCATGAAATCGCACGCTGCGTCTGCGAGATTGAACAATGCCGTCTGTTGACGCTGCAGGCCGCCGAAGTCATGGACAATGAAGGCCTCGATGCTGCGCGACCCTATATCTCCATGGTGAAGATTGTGGCGCCGCAGATGGCACAAAATGTTGCTGATCGAGCGATGCAGGTATTTGGTGGCAAAGGTGTATGCCAGGATACATTGATACCTACGGTCTTCACACGAGCGCGCTTCTGCCGGATTGCCGACGGTCCCGATGAGGTGCACATGTCGCAGCTTGGCAAAATGACAATGCGCGAGTTGGCTGCAGGATGACTGTATGAAGAAGCTGTTGAGTATCGCCCTGGTGCTGCTTGTCGCTGCCGTTACGGGGTGGGTGAATCGCGTTGACCTGTTGTTGATGGCTGTGAAGTACCAGTCTGAGCGCGAGTTTGATGTGGCGCCGGCGAGAGAAGTGCCCTGGCAAACAG
>Ga0255759_10004144_pt1 | contig 12603 bp, 12 predicted proteins | sample 101ome_20_FD_179959 | JGI IMG/M metagenome (GOLD analysis project Ga0255759, IMG submission 179959) | Coastal salt marsh microbial communities from the Groves Creek Marsh, Skidaway Island, Georgia - 101404AT metaG (version 2) | ecosystem: Environmental > Aquatic > Marine > Intertidal zone >...
TTAGCAATTAACCCTGTCTCCGTTTGCTTTTTTTGAGGCATAAAGCGCGCTTTTGCAGATTGTTGTATTGTAATAGAATTTATTTTTGTATTAATCTTAACATCTGAAGCTTCAATCGAATCAATTAATACAGCCCCATCGCTATCATAAATAACTCCAGATAAGATTTTATCTGCGTAATAAAACGATCTATTTTTCTTTGCCCAAGCATTATCAACGGTTACTTTCCAATTTAATTTTCCATTATCATAACCAACAATTGATGATCCAGTAATTTCTACTAAACGATCATCCTCAACAACTATTTCTTCATCGAAATAATCATATACAAAACTACCGCCAATCAGAGCAATCGTACACCCAATGGCTAAAATAACCGTTCGTTTAATCATGAGCTTAGTTTATAGTATCACACTTAATGCTTAAAATGTCGTGATCCCGTAAATACCATAGAAATATTACTATCATCACAGGCATCTATGGATTCTTTATCTCGCTTAGATCCTCCCGGTTGAATTATCGAATGAATTCCATATTTTGCACATAACTCAACAGAGTCTTTAAATGGAAAAAAAGCATCGGATGCCATCACTGCTCCCTCTGCATTTTTACCAGCTTTCTCTAGAGCAATTGTTACCGAATCAACCCGGCTCATCTGCCCGGCTCCAATCCCAATAGTTTGGCCATCTTTAACAATTAAAATAGCATTAGATTTAATGTATTTAACAAGACTAAACGCAAACTCTAAATCATTCATTTGCTTTTTTGTTGGAGCTTGCTTTGTCACACATTCAAACGATCGTGATGTAATTTTTTTATCATCTGATGTTTGAATTAAAAATGCGTTATTAATATCTCGAACAATAATATTTTTTTGATTCTTCTTATTACTAATCAAGTCAGTTTCAATCAATCTTAGATTCACTTTTTTCTCAAGTAATTCTCTTGCTTGTGTATCAAAATGAGGTGCCACAATCACTTCAATAAATGTTTGTGCTAATTCATTAGCCGTCTTTAAATCTACGGTTCTATTAAGTCCAACAATGGATCCAAATGCCGATACACTATCAGCCTCATAAGCACGCTTATAAGCAACATCTAAAGAATCATCAATTGCTGCTCCACAAGGATTTGTATGTTTAATAATTACAGCACCAGGCAATTGAAATTCACTAGCAATAGCTATTGCTGCATCAATATCTAAATAATTATTATACGACAATTCCTTTCCATGCAATTGCCTAAATGTCTGATTAGGCTCCTTGCGCCGTTTGTAAATAGCAGCCTGTTGATGAGGATTTTCTCCATACCGTAAATCTGTTAATTTTTCTAAAGCCATTGTTATATATTGTGGTAATACTGTTGATTTTTTCTCTCCAATACGATTAAAGTAATCTGCGATCGAAATATCATATTCCGCAATCATTTTAAATGCTTTTACAGCTAAAAACTGCTTGGTTTTTTTACTTAATGACCCATTATTTTCTAATAGCTCTTTTTGAACTGCGGGATAATCTTTTGATGATGTAATTACACCCACATGTTTGTAATTTTTTGCAGATGCCCGAACCATTGTAGGTCCGCCAATATCAATATTCTCGATAGCTTCTTCAATCGTTACATTTTCTTTTTGAATTGTTTTCTCAAATGGGTATAAATTAACAACTACCAAATCAATTAGCTCAATACTATAATCATCACAAGTTTTAAGATGCTCTTTATTGCTTCTATCTGCTAAAATTCCACCATGAACTTGCGGGTGTAATGTTTTTACACGGCCATTTAAAATTTCTGGAAATTTAGTTAAAGATTTAATTGAATGTACAGGAATTTTATTTTTCTCAAGCAAGCGTAACGTACCTCCGGTAGAATAAATCTCATATCCAAGAGATATCAAGCACTCCGATAACTCAATAATACCCTCTTTATCAGAAACACTTATAATCGCTTTTTTCATTCGTACTATACCTCGCCTAAGATTTTTTTTTTAACACTAAATTTATCGCTTTGGGATATAATAAGTGTTCTTTTTTTAATATTTTTTTTGATAACGACTCTTCTGTATCAGTATCTAAAACCTCAACAATATCCTGCATAATCAAGGCACCTCCATCCATAGACTGATCCACATAATGAACACTACAGCCCGCATACGATACACCGTAATCTAATGCCTGTTTTTGAGCATTCAAGCCCTTAAATGCTGGTAACAGCGACGGATGAATATTAATAATTTTATTATTAAATGATGCTAATAATGTCTCTCCTACTAATGTCATATATCCTGCAAGACATACCAAATCTACCGAATGATCTTTTAATATCCGAGATATTTCTTCTTCATAGTCTTTTTTGGATGAATAATCTTTTTTTTCTAAAATAAAGGTTTTAATCCCATAGCTTTTTGCACTATCAATGCCTAGAGCATTTTTTTTATTACTGATAACGACATTAACTGTTGCATCAATTTGTTTGGATAAAGCTGCCTGAATAATGGCCTCCATATTTGAACCTCGTCCAGAAATTAAAATCCCTAAACCTTTCTTAGACATAAACTACTTTTTGACTTCCCTTTTGAATGGTTCCAATTTCATAAGCACCGTACTCAGTTATCTTATCTGAGGAAATGACAACCATTCCAACGCCCATATTGAAAACACGATACATTTCGGCTTCACTAATATTTCCGTAATTCTGGATCTTTTTGAAAACATCAAGCACCTTTATTTTAGCCTTATCAATAACAGCATCTACCCCATCAGGTAAAACACGATTCACATTTTCTTCCAATCCGCCCCCTGTAATATTTGCAATACCTTTAATTGTATAGTTTTGAATTAGCTGATTAATATCATTCACATAAATTTTTGTTGGTGTTAATAATGTCGTCACATCTATAGTAGCTAACAACTCTGTCTCACGAATTACCTGTCTTACAAGTGAATAACCATTACTATGACAGCCCGATGCTGGCAAAGCATAAATACTATCGCCTTCTTTAATTGTCTTCCCATCAATAACACTATCTTTATCAACAACTCCAACACAAAATCCAGCAATATCCAAATCATTAGGCTGATACATGTCATTCATCTCAGCAGTCTCGCCTCCAATCAATGAACAGGATGCTTGCTTACATCCATCCGCAATTCCGCCAACTACACGCTTGATTATCTCCGAATCAACTTTATGACAAGCAATATAATCTAAAAAAAATAGTGGTGTTGCTCCCATACAAATTAGATCATTAACACACATTGCAACGCAATCAATACCCACGGTATCTAAGCCATCATGATCAATCGCCAAGCGTATTTTTGTTCCAACGCCATCAGTGGCAGAAACTAAAATAGGTTCTTTGTAATTTTCTTTTGGAAAAGAAAATCCAGCAGCAAACCCTCCGATATTAGATAATACCTGTGCTGTATGTGTTGATTTTACAACCGATTTAATTTTGTCTACAGCACGATTGCCTTCGTCAATATTTACTCCAGAAGATTGATAATCCATAGGCTTAAATTTTAAGCGATCTAAGGTGTTTTATAAAGAGGTATTTTCTTATTTTTTTCGATCAAGATACCCCTGCAACATGAACGCAGCTGCCGCACTATCAATTTTTCCGCGTTGTTTTTTTTGATTATAGCCCAATGATTGAAGTTGACGTGATGCGGCTACGGTTGAAAATCGTTCATCGCAAGCAGTTATAGGTAATGTAACAACGTCTGCAAGTAATTCAATAAAACGATCTACATCCTCACACTTTTTCCCTTTTGATCCATCCTGAGCATAAGGCATTCCAATGATAATCTCTTTTATTTCATGGGTCTCAATCAACACCTTAATCGTCACCAAAGCATTGTCATTATTAGGTACAAAGGGATGAGGCTGGGCAGTAAAGCCTAGAGCATCAGAAATAGCTACGCCAATTCTGGTATCTCCATAATCTAGGGCCAAAACCTTACCATCACTTACACCACTCATTGCGTAAGCAATTCCCTAACAAAATTCATGATAGAATCAATGTTTTCACGCTTAATACCACCCGCTTGGGCCATTCGAGATTTTCCGCCCCCTCCACCTCCAAACTTTTGGGTAATTTGAGTAATTAAGTCACGAGCATCATAAGCCTTATCATCCAAATTGGATGTAATTAAAACAATCCCCTTATCATCACTTACTGTGGTTAATAATGTAATTAAATTTGCTTTTTTTAGTGATAATTGTTCAGATACATGTCTTAAATTAGCCATAGAAATTGCATCTAGTTTTTTAATAATAAACGCGCCCTGCTTTCCTGGCATAGCCTCCGTATTATTGATTAATGTATCAATTAAATCAGAACTTTGATTTTTTTCTTGCTTTTCAAGCTCTTTTTTTATTTTCTTCACAATTTCTTTAATATCGCTCTGAGCTTGATCTAATGATTTAAGATAGTTTTCTTGATCTTGAATTTCAGTTACAAGGCTCTGTTGTTTAAAAATCTCATTGATACTCATGAACTGAGTTACTAAATTCTTACTTTTAAGTAACTCCTGATGTACTTGGCATACTTGTATATGCTGCTCAATTTCTTTACAGGCAAGAGAGATTCGTTCTGCTAAATATCTTCCAACACACTCTTTACCTGCTAATGCTTCAATACGACGTGTTCCAGCAGAAATTGCTCCTTCAGAAATAATTTTCACATACCCTACATCATTGGTATTTTTCACATGCGTTCCAGCACATAACTCAACTGATTCACCACCAATATCCACCACGCGTACCCGTTGCGGATCATATTTTTCTCCAAACAAGGCCATAACACCACGTTTTTTGGCAGTTTCTAGCGTTTCAAAGGAAATATCTATACGAAGTGATTGCCTAATAAAATCGTTAATACCTGCTTCTATTTGAGCCAAGCTAGTTTCTGATACTTTTTCAAAATGTGAAAAATCAAATCGTAAGCGATCTGAATCAACCAAACTACCTGCCTGATGCACATGATCGCCTAAAGTACGGCGTAATAACTCATGTAATAAATGAGTTGCTGTATGATGGCGAGCCATAGCAACTTTTTCTTTTGGATCAGAAATAACCCGAGCTTCTCCACCTTTCGCACTATTTAAATCCTCTGATAAATGCAAATCGACATCGTTAAACAATTCCGGTGAAACCTTTATTGTATTTTTCTGAGTCCCTTGATCAAACTTCGACGCAGCACGTGATCGCTCTCTTTGCTCATCAAGCAAAACATTAAATCGTTCTAAATCTACTGTAAGCTGTTGTTCTTTTGCCAGCACGCTGGTTAAATCAACAGGAAATCCAAACGTATCATACAGTTTAAAAGCATCATCACCAGAAATAATCTTAGTATGCTTCGAGTGCTCTGCAACACTTTCAAATAATTGAAGTCCGGTATGTAATGTCTGTAAAAAACTTTCTTCTTCGGCTTTAATTACATGCTGAATATGAGCTTGTCGCTGTCTTAAGTGAGGATACGCCTCCCCTAATGTTTCAACAACAGTTTCAACTAAGCGATATAATATTGCCTCATCAAACCCAAGTTGCTTGGCATATCGACATGCGCGTCGTAATAACCGTCGCAATACGTAACCACGACCTTCATTTGATAACATCACATTATCAGCAATGCCAAACACCAATGTTCGTACATGATCTGCCATTACACGATGAGGCATTCCTTGTGAGTTTTCATGATACGTTATTCCAGATAACGATGCTATTTTAGAAATTAAAGGTTCAAATAAATCTGTTTGATAATTTGATGGGGTTCCTTGCAAATACGCCGTGATTCGCTCTAACCCAGCACCCGTATCAACATGGCATTGGGGTAATTTTTCTAAATCCCCACTTACCAACCGATTATATTGAATAAATACTAAATTCCATAATTCAATAAAATCCCCAGAATTAATTAAGTCTTGATCAATAGACTCTGGCAGAGGGTCATCTTTAAGGTATACATGAATTTCAGAACAAGGTCCACAGGGGCCTGTTGAACCCATTTCCCAAAAATTATCTTTTGCATCACATTTTACAATACGCTGATGATTTATATCTGTTTCTGATTTCCATAATGAAAGACTTTCTTCATCATCCTCAAATACAGTTGCTACAAGTTTTTCTTTGGAAATCTTCAATGTAGATGTCAGCAATTCCCACGCCCATGCAATCGCTTCCTTTTTGTAATAATCACCAAAAGACCAATTTCCCAACATCTCAAACGATGTTAAATGAGTAGAATCATTACCGACATCTTCAAGGTCATTATGTTTGCCAGATACTCTAACGCAAACCTGAGAATTTACAGCACGATTATAATCTCGTTGCCCTACTCCTAAAAATACATCTTTAAACTGATTCATTCCCGCATTAATAAAAAGTAATGTGGGATCATTATCTGGAACAATAGGTGATCCTGGAACAAAGTGATGATTTTTTTCTTGAAAAAATTTAATAAATTGAGTTCTAATTTCTGAGCTTTTCATTGGATGATTAAGTATACCCAACATGATCAATAAAAGACAGTCTTCAGCACTTCATTGAACTATTTATAACTAAAATACTTCGTATTTAAGAATAATTTTAAACCAGATTTTATCTATAGATACACACTAAGAATCGTTAGGCCTTCTTTTTTTTACGAAATACCTTGATCAAATCAAACCAACTAGAAATATCTGTAATATAATCTAAACGAGTAATCATTTTTCTAATTCCAATCAATACGCGAACTAATTCAAACAATCCATAAATAGAAAATAGGCAGACAATGATCAGTAAAATATCGATAATATCATTTGTATTTAATGTCATTGATGAGCCCCTATTTTTAAATTATTTTTTTGATTTTTTTTCGTCAATCATTTTCGAAATTTTATCAAACCCTTTTTCAATGGCATCCATTGTTTTAGATACGACTTCTTCAGTACTTTCAACCGTTTTATTTACAGGAGATGGTTTCTTTTTTTTATTAGAAGTTTCTACGTTGTTATTATCCTCAATATCATTAGCAATAGCATCATCTTCATCATTTAATAACCAAACAGCGCCAACAAATCCAGCTAAAACTCCAATAATAGCACCTTCTAAAAATTTACTTTTACTCATAAAAACTCCTCGATAAGCGTTGTTATATCCTATAATATTAAAATCACAGGCGACTGTAAACTACAATCACAAGGAAATCTATGATCGATCAACCATGTTTAAGTATTTTAGAATTAAATGATCTTATTAAAGCTTCACTTGAGCATAATCCAATCTTAAATGACGTTTGGATTACAGGTGAAATAACTCAGTTTAAGCATTATGCCAAGGCAAACCAATACTATTTAAATATTAGTGATGGAAATGCTGTTATTAATTGTGTGATGTATTCACGAACACTCTCTCTACTTACATTTGAGCCTACGTTAGGCCAGCAAGTTTTTATTCGTGGAAAAGTAACGTTTTTTAAAAATAGAGGGTCACTTATTTTTCAGATTGCTTACATGACCCCCGATGGCATTGGTAAAGAAATAAAAAAGTTAGCCGAACTCAAAGCGTTATTTAAAAAAGAAGGCTTTTTTGATCCTGAAAAAAAACGAGCACTTCCATTATACCCCGAAACTATCGGCTTAATTACTTCCCTTGATTCTGCAGCTATGGGTGATTTTATGACAACATTACGTCATGATAATCATTATTCAACAGTTTTAGTAATTCCCACAACAATGCAAGGCTCCCAAGGGGTTTTATCCATTAGCGAAAGCATTGATTTAGCAATTTATAATCACTGTGACATGATTGCCATTGTTCGAGGAGGGGGCTCTGCACATGATTTAAGTATTTTTAACGATGAAAATTTATGCCGAAAAATCCATAACGCTAAGGTACCTGTCATTACAGGTATTGGTCATCAAACAGATGAATCGTTAGCTGATTTAGTAGCTGATGTTACAACCGTAACACCTACTGCATGTGCCCATTATTTAACTCTGCCGTTTCAGAAAATTAAGCGTCGCTTAAAAGAAATCCAAGTTTTTTATGATCATGCTATTTCCTCAAAAATAACTCAAACCCACCAAACGATTATTCATGCGAATCATTTATTAAGACAAACTATTGAGTCAATCTTAACCACCTATGAAACTCGTATTGCATATTTATCGGATTTAATTGTCAAAATAAATCCATTAACAACCCTTTCGAAGGGATATTCAATCACAACACTTGATGGAAAACCCATTCGATCTATCGCGAATCTTTCAAAAGATGCTATGATTAGGACATCCTGTGTTGATGGAACCATTGATAGTATTATAAAGGATTTATACCATGCCAAAAAAAGCCCAAAAAAACATTAAAACGTTATTAGAATCTCTAGAAGGGCTTGTTCATACAGTTGATACGATTGATACATCCCTAGAAGATACGCTGGTCCATTATGAAAAAACCATTGCAATTTCAAAAGAATTATTAACGTTATTAAATAAACAAAAAGAATCGTATGCTATTTTAAAGCAACAGCATGATGATTTATTAAACTAATCTATGACACATTCAACACTTACATTTAATACGCTTCAAGCCACTTATTCAGAACAAATCGAGTTATTTATGGTTAAATTACTTGATTCTTCAATTACTGATGAACGCGCTGTTTTAAATGACGCTATCCGGCATAGCTTACTTAATGGAGGTAAGCGCATTCGTCCATTGCTAACCATTGCCTCTAGCTTACTATTTTCTAATGATGTTGAACGAATTTTACCCTTAGCCTGCAGCTTGGAAATTATTCATACCTACTCATTAATTCACGATGATTTGCCGTCGATGGATAATGATGATTTTCGTAGAGGCAAGCCAACATGTCATATAAAGTATGGGGAAGATATCGCTATTTTAGCTGGAGATACTTTAAATACGTTAGCATTCGAAGTTTTAGCAACGCATCTAAAATCATTTGATGATAAGGCGGTGTTAACGATTATTCGAAACATTGCCAACAACATGGGAATTTCAGGGTTAGTTGGGGGTCAAGTTCTTGATATAAAATCATCAAATAAAAATACGGACTTAAATACACTAAATAAGCTTCACTTAAAAAAAACAGGAGCTTTAATCCAATTAGCTCTAACCTCACCGGCTTATTTATATCAGGCAGATTCTAACGTTATTAACGAGCTTAATCGTTTTGGAGCGCATTTAGGGCTTTTATTTCAGATTATTGATGACATATTAGATGTCGTAGGAAATAAAGAAACCTTAGGAAAAAGCCCTGGCAAAGATCATAATCTTAATAAATTAACATATCCCGGAATTATGTCTTTAGATGAGTGTAGATCAATTGCACTGCAAGAAAAGCAAAAAGCAGATTTATGTCTAAAAAATATCAACTCACTACTTTCCTGCGATACAAATGCATTAGCCACCATTTTAGATTTTACGTTTAATCGATCGCATTAAATTGGCATGATTTTTTGACTATGATAAACTAGTGTAATTATGAAAGATTTAAAAGAAACAAAATTATTAGATCATCTCTCTTTTCCAGAAGATTTAAAAGATTTATCAGTGGATGAGTTAGAACTTCTTGCTGCTGAAATTCGTACTCGTTTGTTAGAAATTGGTAACTTATGCGGAGGCCATCTAGCTTCAAATTTAGGAATTGTCGAAATAACCTTAGTATTGCATACACTTTTTAACAGTCCTGAAGACAAATTTGCTTGGGATACATCTCATCAGACATATGTACATAAAATGCTTACCGGAAGATTAAAAGAAATGTTTTCTATTCGCCAAGAAGGTGGCTTATCTGGTTTCACTAATATTTTTGAAAGTGATCATGACTCGTTTGGTGCCGGTCATGCCTCAACTGCATTATCTGCAGCCTTAGGGTTTGCTCATAGTCGCGAACTATTAAACCAAGATCATAAAGTTGTTGCGATTATCGGAGACGCCTCCTTATCTGGGGGGATGTCTTTTGAAGCACTAAATAATATTGAGCGCCTAGATTCTAATTTTATTTGTATCTTAAATGATAACAATATGGCTATTTCAAAACCTGTTGGAAATATGTCAACGTATATGACTAAAATACGAACATCTCCAATATACGATCAAGCCCGAAAAGTTCTTGAACAATTTTTAACAACAGTACCCAAGGGCGGCCCTCTAAAGCGTAAAATAGAAAAAGGGTTAGATCATTTACGTGATTTATTGATCGATCAAAAATTTGGTGTCATGTTTGAAGAGTTTGGTTTTCAGTATATCGGACCTATTGATGGACATAATATTAGTATGCTAATGGCTGCGTTAAAATATGCTAAAAACTATGATGGGCCGGTATTAATTCATGCTATAACTCAAAAAGGAAAGGGTCATGCTCCGGCAGAATGTGATCCAATTAAGTATCATGGTGTTTCTCCACAGAAAAAAGTTACTCAACCTGTAGAGCTTGTACCTAAAGTGATTACAAATTCTGAATTTTTTGGTAATACAATGATTGATATCTGTAAAGAGCGTGATGACGTTGTTGTTGTTACACCAGCAATGATAGGTGGAAGTGGCCTAACAAAGTTTTCTAAATTACTTCCAGAAAAACTATTTGATGTTGGTATTGCTGAAGAACATGCGGTAACTTTTGTTGCGGGATTGGCTCGTACAGGAATTAAGCCTGTATTAGCAATTTATTCCACATTTTTACAGCGAGGTTATGATCAGCTTATTCATGATGTTTGTATACAAAACCTTCCCGTTGTTTTTGCACTAGATCGTGCAGGATTTGCTGGTGAAGATGGCGTTACGCATCATGGTATTTTTGATCTTGCATTTATGCTACCTATACCAAACATGACAATATTAGCTCCAAAAGATGCTAATGAAATAAAAACAATGACGGAATGGGCCTTAAAGCAAGAAGGCCCTGTGTCTCTAAGGTATCCAAAAGGGGCAATTATTCAACGTGATGATATTTCTATAGAGGCTACCTTTAATGGCAGACCTGAAGTGATGTTTAAAGACGAATCAGGTGATGCTTATGATTTTTGCCTAATTGCTGTGGGGTCTATGGCTTGGGAAGCCTATGATGCTGCTCAAGAACTATCTAAGCAAGGGTTACGAATAGCCGTGCTTAATCTACGTTGTATCAAGCCTTTAGATACTCAATTACTTGAGCCATTCATTGCTAATGCTAAGCATATATTAGTTATTGAAGAAGGATCTCAAATTGGGGGCGTATTTACTTATATTATGCAGCAATTTAAAGATTCTCAAAAACAAACAAGCCAGTGGCATTATTTAGGTGTTCCTGATCAATTTTATGATCATGGTAAAATTCCAAGTTTACGTAACCAATGCTCGTTAGATACGTCTGGTATTTTGAAATTTATTCAAACTATCAATAATACAAACGACTCAACCCAAGTCTTTAATAAGATCTCGTTGTAACTGCTCAACTACTGCCTGAGCTTTTTCTTGCAACCGCTTAGAAACAATTTTATCTGATTCTTCAAATGAATCATCGATTGGTTTTCCAATTGAAATGTGAATAATTCCAGGTTTAATAAGCCGTTCATTTTTCCTTAAAAGCTTTCCAGAACCATGAATATAACATGGAATGATAGGCTTTTTAGCTGTTGCTGCTAAATGAAAAGCACCCCGTTTAAATGGAAGAATTTTACTGGAGTTAGACCGTGTTCCTTCTGGGAAAATAAATGCATTCAAATTTTTATCAAGTCTATCCTTCATACTTTCTAATTGGGCTAATGCACTTGATTTTTTACCCCTATCAACCAAAACATGTTCCATGTGTTTCATATCAAAATTAAGTACGGGCACTTTACCTAACTCTTTTTTTGCAAAAAATACAATCCGTTGAGGTAAATATGCCATTAAAATGATCACATCAAGTAAACTTTGATGATTTGAAATAACAACACCATTTTTATCTGATGGAAAATTATCTCTTCCATGAACTACAATCCTAATTCGGCTTAAAAGAAATATAGATTTTAAAAAAAAGTTTGCAAGTTTATAAAAAATAGTTGATTTGTTTTTAAATGGAAAAACCATAATGACATTAGCAATTAAATAATGTAAAACAAAGACTGTAACCGTTAAGATCCATGCATATAAAGAAAAAATAGACTGAAATAGAACCTTCATATGCACAAAATTATACAACTAAACATAAATAAAAAGAACTGATTCTTAATAGTGTATCTCAACGAGTGATCTAATACCTCATGATAAGATCATCAAATCATGCTACACTTATGCTCATAAAATTCAAAGTATTAAAAGGAATATCTAATGTCAACGTTAATGGTATCTTCATCAGGAATTCGAGGTGTTGTAGGTGATTCCTTAACGCCTGATATAGCGCTTTCTGTAGGCGCATCATTTGGAACAATTATTGGGAAAGGCCCTGTTATCTTAGGTGGCGACACAAGAATTACCTATGACTGTATTATGTCCAGTGTTTTAGCAGGATTGTTATCGGTTGGTACCGATGTCATACAAATCGGAAAAGTTCCAACACCTACAGTACAACAACTAATTAAATTTCATAATGCTAAAGGCGGTATTGTAATTACAGCCTCTCACAACCCTATT
>Ga0255759_10004146_pt1 | contig 12601 bp, 12 predicted proteins | sample 101ome_20_FD_179959 | JGI IMG/M metagenome (GOLD analysis project Ga0255759, IMG submission 179959) | Coastal salt marsh microbial communities from the Groves Creek Marsh, Skidaway Island, Georgia - 101404AT metaG (version 2) | ecosystem: Environmental > Aquatic > Marine > Intertidal zone >...
CCGCAATCTCCCCCCCGACCAACGATAGCCCTGTATCTTGACACGCTGAAATCATGCCATCCATTAAGGCATTTAACTGCATTTTATTGAGCTTGCAACAGGCATAATAATCCAAAAAAAACAACGGCTTTGCCCCTGAGCAAATCAGATCATTCACGCACATAGCAACCAAATCAATCCCAATGGATTGGTATTGATTGTGCGCAATCGCCAATTTTAGCTTTGTACCGACCCCATCGGTACAGGATACTAAAACGGGTTCTTTGTATCCGGTTGGCAATGCATAAAATGCCCCAAAATGACCCAAGCCCCCCATAACATTGGGGCTATAGGTCTGCCGAACACGCTGGGTCAAATCACCCACCACCTGATTGGCTAAATCAATATCCACCCCACTGTCTTTATAACTACTCATGCTTTCACCTGTTTTTGTTGATTGTTCATATAATCTAAATATCCTTGCAAAATAAATACGGCCGCTTGCTGGTCTTTAAACTGCTTGCGCTTTTGACGTTTTACATTAGCAGATAATAACACATATTCCGCTGCTTTTGTGGAATAGGCTTCATTCCAATAATGCCAGTTAACCGTCAGCATCGGGGTCGTTTTTTTGACCCACGCTTCGATCCATTCGGTTTGTTGGGTGGGTTGGCCCAATCGGTTTTTAGGTAAGCCCACAACAACATCCGTAATGTTGTAGGCATTCGCCCAATCCCGCAATTGATTTGTATGTTTGGGATCCAATACCCCCAGCGGTTGGGCAATCATACCCAGCGCATCCGATAGTGCCACCCCCACTCGCTTGTGCCCCACGTCTAATCCAAGATAGCGCACAAGACATCCTGAACGATTGGGGCCAAAGCATCGGAATGCTCAAGGTGCACCCCACCCGCTTGGGCCATATCCGGGCGGCCACCCCCTTTACCCCCAAACTGCTGAGTAATAGCCTGTAAAATTGCCAAGGCGGCCCCCGGTGCTTTGCACGACTTCCCTTGCTTAACCACCACCTGATTGGGCGTTTGAGCACTGCATACAATGGCAATTCCAGTGGCATGCTGATTACTCAATGTATCACTGGTCCATTTTAGTGTTTTCATATCACCCGAAACGGTTGCCATCGCAACAGGAATACCACGAATCATAGTGGGTTCAACTTGGCACGCATTAGCCGCTGCCGCTTGCTCGTCTTTGGCCACTTGCTTGTGATGCTCATTGGCCCGATGGGTGATGTGGTCCAACTGACGCTCAAGCATGCCATACTCCCACTGCAGCCAATCGGCTGGATCCTTGGGGACGGGTTGCCCATCCAGGACGGGCAATGCATGCGCGGCATCCTTGAATCGATCCCATTGCCGATAAATCCCATCAATCAGCCGTTGTTTTTTCTGGGTATCATACGCCAAACATGCGGCATCGCCAACAATCGCTTCAATGCGTCGAACACCCGCCGAAATACCCGATTCTGACACCCATTCGATGCGCTCCAGCAAACCCGTATGGGTCACATGATGCCCCCCACACAATTCACTGGATTCATTGGCAATGCGAATCACCCGAACCTCGTCGGGATACTGTTGGCCAAACAATGCCATAGCACCCATGGCTTTTGCATCGTCTAAGGGCATATACAAGACCTCTACAGGCACATCGGCATCAATCACCCGTTGAACATCGGCCAACACCGTGGCTTTATCGTCAGCGGTGAGGGCTTGAAAATGGGTGAAATCAAACCGCAACCGGTCCGTCGATACCAGCGAACCCGCCTGTGCCACATGATCCCCCACAATGCGTTGCAAACTGGCTTGAAGCAAGTGCGTAGCGGTATGATGCCGAGCCAATGCTAATCGCTCAGCGTCTGTTTGTGGCAACGCCAATTCACCGCCCCGTCCCCCATCGGGATGGGTGCAGTAAATAACCGTATCCGTCTGAATCCGTTGTTCATGCGTGGCATCAAACTCGGTATTGGCCTGAGTCTGTTTTCGATTGGCACGCGCACGTTCCTGCTGCAACTCTTTCTCAGCATAAAAACCGGCTTCATCAACCACAATACCCCGTTCTGCAGCCAATGACTGCGTTAAATCCAAGGGAAAGCCGTACGTGTCATACAATTTAAATGCATCTGAACCCGACAATACGGTTGTATTCGCCGTTATACTCTCAAAAATAGCCAGGCCAGTCTCTAAGGTTTTGATAAACGACTGCTCTTCTTGATGAATCACTTGTTCCATTAAGGTCTGTTTTTCCACCATATGTGGATAGCGATACCGCCAAGACTCAACAACGGCAGGAACCAAGGTGTGCACCATGGGGGTTGTGCACCCCGCTTGTCGGGCATACCGCATGGCCCGTCGTAACAATCGCCGCAATACATAGCCACGCCCATCATTGCTGGGCAATACCCCATCAGCAATGCCCAAGCATAGCGTACGAACATGGTCCGCAATTACCCGCTTGGCAACGGCATGACTCGGATCAATATGCGTATCAATCGTTGCATTAATTGTCGAAAATCCATCGGTGTCATAGACATACAACTGCTGTTGCATGTATGCGGCGAGTCGCTCCAAACCCGCACCGGTATCAACCGATAACTGAGACAACGGCTGTAGGGTACCATCGGGCAATCGGTTGGATTGAATAAAGACCAAATTCCACAATTCAATGTAACGGGCACAGCACCCATTGACTTCACAAACATGGGGCTCATCGTGCTTATCGCAAGCCTCAGGGCCACGATCAATGTGCAACTCTGAACACGGTCCGCATGGCCCGGTTTCTCCCATTTCCCAAAAATTATCTTTTTTACCAAACCGTACAATATGCGTGGGTGCAATATCCGTCTGAGTTTGCCATAACGATTCACTCTCGTCATCGGTTTCATACACGGTGGCGTAGAGCTTTTCTTTTGGCAGCTTTAATTCCTGAGTCAACCATTCCCAGGCCCACACGATGGCTTCTTTTTTTCCGTAATCCCCAAAGGACCAGTTTCCCAGCATTTCAAACGCTGTTAAATGGTACCCATCATGCCCCACTGTTTCCAAGTCATTGTGCTTACCCGAAACCCGAATACACGGCTGGCTATTCACCGCACGGGTGTACTCTCTGGATCCCGTCCCTAAAAAGACATCTTTGAACTGATTCATGCCCGCATTGACAAAAAACAAGGTGGGATCATTGGGCAACACAACCGGGCTGGCCCCAACCCGATGGTGTCCCCGTTGCTCAAAAAACGATCGAAACGACTCGTATAAAGCCTGTGTGTTCAAGGTTTGCGTTTAAACAGCTGCTTGATTGAATTCAAAACAAATCGAATATCCGTGACCGTTTCCAAACGCTGCGATACTCGCTGCGTTCGCGTTAAAATCAATGCAATTTGAATTAAGCAATACAGACCCACCAATAAAACTAAAACAAGTAAGGCATCGATGGTTATATCCATCCATACAACTGGTTTACAGTATTTCATCATTGTTATTTTTGCCGTTGTTGTTTCAAGGCATCAACTTGAGCCTTCAGTGATGAAATACCCGTTTCAACAGCATCTTTTGTTTTGGTTAACAATTTTTTAATTTCATCTTGACTCAATGTATCCGGTGAACCATTCAACCCCTCATTGAGTTTTGTTTGCAACGCCTCTCGCGTTTTAGAGCCTGGGCTGGGTGCGTACAACAAGCCGACAGCAGCGCCGATTAAACCACCGATAATAAATCCTTCAAAAAAACAACTTTGTTTACTCATAACTGATTACCATCCTTTTATATTTTTATTCTATGTTATAGTTTCGCATAAATTCGAAGTTGAGCGCAAGACGATCGCGAGTTTTTTCGTCGTTCCGCGTACGTTGGCTTAATCACTTTTTTTTGCACCGGAGATAAACCGGTCGGCAGGGCACGTTTTAGCGTTTTACTTTCGCCCGAATGAAAGCATATAACGGCCAATATAGCCCCACTGGGCATATAGCTTGGAATGCTGTGTAAAAAATCGTGTATAGCGCCCAATTCATCATTCACTGCCATGCGAACAGCCTGAAACACGCGTTGAACCATGGCAATATACTGTCGGCGCGAATTGTTAAAATAAAACGACTGTTTGACGACGCTCACTAAATCATGCGTCGTTTCAAATGGCCGAGTCGCTCGAAAGGCATCAATTTTTTGAATTAGTTTGGGGGCATCCAAGTCTGCATTTTGCCTAAACATATCCGAAAGCGCCCCAACGGTTGCCGTATTTAACAGCACCGAAGCCGGCTGGCCATGCGTGGGGTCCATGCGCATATCCAACGCGGCATCCGGGTGTTGAAAACTAAATCCTCGCGTCTGGTGATCCAGCTGATACGAGGATACCCCCAAGTCAATCAATACTTTGTGTACGGGCTGATTGTCTGTTAATACTGTATTTACATCCCGAAAATTGCACTGATGTAGGGAGACTCGAGTATCCGATTCAAACAGGGATTCGCAATGGGCAATGGCTGCCGGGTCTTGATCCAAACCAATGTAGCGCCCATGGGGACCTAGGTGCTGAATCAAGGCTTGCGCATGCCCACCAAACCCCAACGTGCCATCCACAATACAGTCGTTGGGCTGAATATCTAAAGCCGCCACAACGGCATCCAGTAATACGGGTATATGGGGTGAGTGCATGCTAAGTCACCACTTGAGCCGTCATACACCAGGTTTTTCGCCCCGTCTCTTTGCTAAATTGATGCCAGTGTGATGCATATTGAGTCTCCCAAAACGGATCATGATCCACTTGGGACAACCAAGGCACAGCGTGAATGGTCTCGTCCATAGCAGCATGCAGTTCACCCACATCGGTTGAAATATGAATGCGAGCCGTATCGGACAAATACGGCCGAACATCGTCCAAAAAGCGTTCATGAATCACGCGCCGTTTATGGTGTCGCTTTTTTAGCCATGGGTCTGGGTGAAACACGCACAATGTTTGAATTTGCTTGAGTCTGAGCAATTGGGTAATCACTTGGCGCCCCTCACCATAGATCACACTGGCATTGCTTAAACCCAGTTGATGCAATCGTTGATTCAACAGAGTTACCAAGGGCTTTCGAATCTCAATGCCGAGACTGTATTGCTCAGGATTGTTTTTAGCATAGTGCCGCAAAAACACCCCGCGCCCACAGCCAATTTCAACCATGATTTGATCCGGCAAGTGAGCCAGTTGATCCGCATAGTCTTCGGGGTTTAACTCAAAATGAAAATTAAATGGATTGGTATGAGTTCGAACACGCATTAGGGCCACCGTGTGTAATAGATTGGGGGATTTTTGGATTCACAACACTCACTAACAGTATACATCCCCTGAGTGGTTAAAGCGAGTGATTCTCCTTGGGGTTCAATGGCATAGTCAAAACTGTGAGGGGGTTCATTAAGCAGGGCTTCTCGATTTGGCCACACCAACACCCGACTGGCAGACCGCAAGACAATTCGATCCCCTTGGGCATCCCCAGCAACAATGCGGTCCGTTCCGGTATGCACGTGATAGGCTACCGTGCCCAACGCTGTTGCCACATGTGAATCGTTTGAATGATTTGAAAAATTTAGGGGCAATTGATAAACACGGGGGATGGCATCGCGTTTGCTAATCACAATTAAATCACCATCATGGATCAATAGCGCTTCCGCATCGCGTCGGCCATCCGGATATTCAAAGCTTAGGGTATCCACGGTATCAACTGTCACTTGACGGGGTGTTTGCGAGTGGATGAGCGGCTCTTTGAATCGATAAATTTGTTTTGTATTGCGAACTGAAAAATTATCCCCAATATCGCCAATATAAATGTAACCCGTGGCACGATCCAAGGCGATGTCTTCCCAATCAACAGCCCGAATCGTTGGAAAAGACAATTCAACAACAAGATCCCCGTTGGATTGAATACCAAATAAGCGTGCCGAATCCCCACTGTCATTATGCACCCATAACAACCCTGGATTTTGCACACTCGCAATCAGTCCCGATGCTTCATTAATAGCCGATGGCAGCCGTCCCAACACCTGAGTGTTTGATTTAGGGGGTTGAACGGGCAGACATGCACTCTCTAGGACCACTAGATAGCTCGCACCAGCAACACAAAAAACAGCGCCCAGAATAAGCAAGCTATGTCGAAATTTATTCATTCCTTTAAGTATATAATCAAATGATAGCTGCTGAACAGTTGTATTTTTCAAACCATGGTTGCAAATTGCGCTTTACATTTCTGCCTAATTCGTGTTAATCTACCACCCAACTTTATGATTAAGCGATACACAAGAAAAGAAATGGAATTTGTTTGGTCCGACCAGTCCAAATTTGAGAAGTGGTTGGCTGTTGAAATTGCAGCTTGTGATGCGCATGTTGAGTTGGGAAATATTCAAAAAGAGGCTGTGGATGTTATTAAAGCCAAGGCTGCGTTTGATGTAGAACGCATCAAAGAGATTGAATCCGAAATTCATCATGATGTTATTGCTTTTTTGACCAATTTAGCTGAAAACATTGGGCCTGAATCCCGATTTGTCCACATGGGCCTCACCAGTACAGATGTTGTGGACACCGCATTTTGTTTGCAAATTCAAGCGGCTGGAAAAATTCTCATGACCGGTCTGGAACATGTGATGGAAAAATTAAAAATTCAAGCAGAAGCGCACAAAACAACCCTGCAAATGGGACGAACACATGGGGTTCATGCTGAGCCACTCAGCTTTGGCTTAAAATTAACCGTCTGGTACAGTGAAATGCAACGCAATTATGAGCGCTTGCGCGTTGCCCTTCAAGGGCTCGCCGTTGGCAAGCTATCCGGTGCTGTGGGCAACTATGCCAATTTAGATCCCAAGATCGAAGCCATTGTTTGTAAAAAACTCAATTTAGTACCCGCCTCGGCATCCACGCAGACCCTACAACGGGATCGGCATGCGCATTTTATGACAACATTGGCTATTATTGCGGGTAGTTTGGAAAAAATGGCCACTGAATTCCGAGCCCTTCAAAAAACCGAGTTTGGTGAAGTCTACGAACCGTTTGATGCCCTACAAAAAGGATCATCGGCCATGCCGCATAAGAAAAACCCTATTTTAGGGGAACGCATTACCGGGTTGTCGCGCTTAATTCGGTCCTACGCATTGACCGCTTTAGAAAACCAAGCCTTGTGGCACGAGCGCGATATTTCCCATTCATCGGCTGAACGGGTTATTTTTCCCGATGCGACGATTGCTTTAGATTATGCCATGAGCTTAATGATTCGCATTTTAGACGGCTTAGTTGTTCGCAATGATCGCATGATGGCCAATATCAATGGATCCAATCGCATTTTCTTTTCACAGCCATTGTTGCTCGTATTGGTGAATGCAGGCATTACACGAGAAGATGCCTACCGATTGGTTCAAAACCAAGCCATGCGAGCGCATCAAGAAAACATTGATTTTAAAGTGGCTATTTTGTCAGACGAAACAATTATGCAGCATATAACCCAAGATCAAATTGACGATGTGTTTTCATTTGAGCGATACACTAAAAATATTGACACGATTTATCAGCAAATTTACAAATAGGAATAGGAACTAAATTATGACATTTCATAGAGCTTACGGATTTGACGAAATTGCACTCGCAACCTCAGACATTACCGTCGATGAAGCCGATGTAAATATCGGTGTTAGCATCGCCGATATCAAACTCAATATTCCCATTATTGCGTCTGCGATGGATTCTGTATGCAGCCCAAGCATGGCCATTGAACTGGGCAAGCTCGGGGCCACAGGGGTATTAAATTTGGAAGGGGTTCATACCCGATACGAAGACCCGGCGTCGATTTTAAAACAAATTGCCAGCGTCTCAAATACGGAATACGTCACGACCATGCAAACGGCCTATCAAAAAGAGAGTATTAAAGACCACTTGGTAGAGCGTTGCATTAAAACCATTAAAGCCGGTGGCGTTCCAGCGATTGTGTCATCCACGCCACAACGCGCATCGCATTTGGGCCCATTGGCAGCCGCAGCGGGCGCTAACGCATTTGTCATTCAATCCACGGTCATTTCCAAGCACTTTTACAGTAGCAATGAAAGCAAAAAATTGGATTTAGAAGCGTTCTGTGCGTCTATGCCCATTCCAGTGTTAATTGGCAACACGGCAACGTACGATGCCACCAAGTCTTTATTGTCAACGGGTGTTCGGGGCATTTTTGTGGGTATTGGTCCTGGTGCAGCGTGTACCACACGGGGCGTTCTGGGTATTGGGGTTCCAATGGCAACTTGTATTGCAGACACAGCCAAAGCCCGCGACGACTACTTTGCAGAAACGGGGACCTATGTCTCAATTATTGCGGATGGCGGCATTATTAATTCAGGCGATATTTGTAAAGCCATTGCGTGTGGCGCCGATGCCGTCATGATTGGCTCTCCCCTAGCCCGTGCCAATGAAGCCCCTGGCTTGGGCTTTCACTGGGGCATGGCAACCCCCAATGCACTTCTCCCTCGAGGTGCCCGTGTTGAAGTGGGATCCATTGCTGATTTGAAAACAATTTTGTTAGGGCCATCGTCATCCGACGACGGGTCATTGAATTTAGCGGGTGCCTTATCCACGGGAATGGCAACCCTAGGTGCCAAGACTATTTCTGAAATGCAACGCGTCAAAAAGCTAATTGCGCCGTCGTTGCAAACAGAAGGCAAACTCTACCAAAAAACACAAAAGCTGGGTATGGGTAAGCACTAAATCGTATGATCGCCGTTCTTGATTTTGGGTCCCAATACACTGAACTCATTGCAAGACGGCTCCGTGAGCACGGTGTTTTAGCCAAATTATTTCCGATCACGGTATCTTATCAAACCTTACAGGATGAATCGGTTCGTGGCATTATTTTATCTGGAGGCCCCAATTCCGTCACAGAATCGAATCGACTCACCTGCGATGCGGCTATCTTAAATGCCGATATTCCCATTTTAGGTATTTGCTACGGGCTGCAATTAATGATCCATCACCATGGTGGGCACGTGGCGGCATCGCATAGTCGCGAATACGGAGAAAGCCAAATTACACATTCTGGCCATCCCCTATTTAATCAAATTCCAACAGAAAGTACGGCTTGGATGAGTCATGGCGATAGCGTTCACAGCATTCCAGCTGATTTTGATGCGATTGGACGCACAGCAACCTGTGAATTTGCTGCGATTGCACATACCCAAAAGCCATGGTATGGCCTGCAATTTCATCCAGAAGTGGTGCACACCACACAGGGTGCGCAGCTACTGAAAAACTTTGCGATTGACATTTGTCAGTGCTCAGCAGACTGGACCCCAGATGCGTTCATTCAAACAAGCATTGGCGATATTCAAACAACCGTTGGGGATGCGCATGTCTTGTGTGCATTATCCGGAGGTGTGGATTCGGCTGTTGCCGCTGTGTTAATTCATAAGGCCATTGGGGATCAACTAACGTGTATGTTTATTGATCATGGGTTCATGCGAAAAAATGAAGCCAAAATGGTTCAAAAACTGTTTCAAGAACTGACGATTAAGATTCATTACATTGATGCTAGCACCATCTTTTTAAACGCCTTGGGCGATACCACAGATCCTGAAAAAAAACGCAAAATTATTGGTGAAACCTTTATTCGTGTTTTTGAAGCAGAATCCAAAAAACTACCCAAAAACCATGCGTTTTTAGCGCAAGGCACCCTGTATTCAGATGTCATCGAATCCGCCCCCAAGTCAGCTTCAGCAACGGCTCAAACAATCAAGTCTCACCATAATGTATCGGGCCTTCCCAAAGACTTTGACTTCAAATTGCTCGAGCCCCTGAGAAAACTATTTAAAGATGAAGTTCGGCGCATTGGTCGGCACATGGGCATGCCGGATAGCATGATCAATCGGCAACCCTTTCCGGGCCCCGGCTTAGCCATTCGAATTATCAACCAGGCCATTACCATGGAAAAAATTGCCTGTTTGCAAGACGCCGATGCCATTGTTTTAGAAGAAGTCAAAAAAGCCGGCTTATATGAGCAACTTTGGCAATCATTTGCCATTTTAACACCCATTAAAACCGTCGGCGTTCAAGGGGATCAGCGCACGTATCAGCATGTCTTGGCCTTGCGGTTTGTTAACTCCGAAGATGCCATGACCGCGCATTGGGCCGATGTTCCTTACAGCTTACTTAAAACAATTTCCACACGTATTTGCAATGAGCTCACGGCCATTAATCGGGTGGTGTACGATATTTCATCCAAGCCACCCGCAACCATTGAGTGGGAATAATGCAAGAAGCCATCCAAGCATTATTGGATGATTCGTCCTTAATTTCAGGTTTTTTTGATAAGTATCACAGCGCCGATATCGCAGAAACATTAGAAATGGTGGGCATGGACCAACAAGTGGGGTTTTTTATGCTAGTCCCCCCCAAACTCAATGCTAGCGTATTTGAGCACTTAGACCTTCACCATCAAATTGAATTGGCTAAATGCCTGTCCACCAGCACCATGAGCGCAATTTTAACGCATATGTCTCGCGACAATGCCGTTGATTTGTTGGATGAATTAAATAAATCCAACGCTGACATTAGTGAGCAATTGTTGATTCGATTGCCCAAATCATTATCTGGGCATTTTCAAGAATTGTTAACCTATCCAGACAATTCTGCGGGTGCCATTATGGATTCCCGCATGGTGATTATTCCGGAAAACCTGCTGATTAAAGATGCCATCGCATCGGTTCGATTACAAGCAGATTTGCTTGATAAAGAACATGGGTTTCACATTTTTATTACGGATCATAAAAAACGGTTGGTCGGCTTTACAACGCTCGCCGATATTTTATTAGCCAATGATTCTGCAACCATTAAAAGCATTCGGTCAGACAACCCGATTGCGGTTCCGGTGACCATGAGCCGCCATGACGTTGTTATGGTCTGTCAAAAATACGATTTAAGCATTATCCCCGTGATTGATGATCAGGATGTCTTAATTGGCGTCATTACGAGTGATGACATTATGGATGTGGTTATTGAAGAAGCCACCGAAGACTTGTATAAATTATCTGGAACCCATGATATTTCCGAAGCCCAGCTTCTGGGGGGGAGTATATGGCGCGCGATTCGATCCCGAATGCCTTGGTTGTTGCTGACAATTTTCGGTGGCATTGCCTCCGCCAGCTTAATTCATACCTATGCCAATCGCTTTCAATTTGCTGAATTTTCATTGGCCCTCTCCCTTAGCTTTGTCCCCTTGCTCATGGGCTTGGGGGGCAATATTGGCAATCAAAGCGCCACCATTTTTGTACGCAGTCTATCAACCGGCTTTATTAAATTGGGGCAAGCCAAAGGCTATATTGGCCGAGAATGCTTTGTGGGATGGCTCATGGGCGGTCTATTGGCGATTGTTTTATTCGGATTAACAATGCTTATGAATAACAGCCTCTTATTTAGTGCCGTTGTGTCATTGGCTTTATGGCTCAACATGAGCCTAGCCAGCTTAATTGGCGCCAGTTTGCCCGTTATGTTTAATCGATTATCCATTGACCCAGCCGTGGCATCCGCTCCGTTTATTTCCATGAGCTTGGATATTATTAGCCAATTGGTTTACTTTAGCCTGACTTTGTTCATTCTAGGACTTTTGTGAACCAAACACTCACGGGCATTGTTTTACGGCATAAACCGTTATTTGAATCCAAATGGCAAGTCATGCTATTCACAGAATCCTTTGGCCGCATGTATGTCCTATCTCGAACACCCAGTAAAAAAAATCCCTTCCACGGTCACCTAGAACCCGGAAACCGAGTGGAATTATCCGTGTTTCAGGGAAAAACATTTACCTATATTAACCATGCCCAAGCCATTGAAACGTTCCCTAGCTTGCGCACGGATTATAGCCATTTTGAATGTGCCATGCATATGTTTAACTTAATTATCCGCTCAACAATGATTCAGCAACCCAGCCCGGAACTCTATCAATTAACACTGACAACATTGCGTAACCTTCAACAGTCACCCAATATAGCCGCGCTTCGCCAAACGATAGAACGTGATATTTTATCCTGCGAAGGACTCGGCGGTAATGAAGCCGAGTCCTATGCAGACCAACTGCAAAATTATAGCAACGCTTAATTCTTAAAACCTTTATTCCTTACACATTCAACTAGCTTTTACTACTTTTGATTTTACTGATCCAGCTAACGAACGTTCCGAGCTGCCTTACTTTGCATGATAAACGCCGTCCTCACCGCTTCCAGCATCACATCACGATCACCCTTCAATTCCTCACTCGCATGCTCCAACGCACCCTCATTCTGCTTCACCGCTTCCTTCACCACCTCACGATCACCCTTCAATTCCTCACTCGCATACTGCAACGCACACCCATCCCGCTTCACCGCTTCCAGCACCACCTCACGATCACCCTTCAATTCCTCACTCGCAACAAGCCTCAACGCAAGCCCACTCTGCTTCACCGCTTCCATCACCACCCCTTTATCACCCTTCAATTCCTCACTCGCATACTGCAATGAACTCCCAGCCTGCTTCACCGCTTCCATCACCACCTCACGATTACCCTTCAATTCCTCACTCGCATACTGCAATGAACTCCCAGCCTGCTTCACCGCTTCCATCACCACCTCACGAT
>Ga0255759_10004147_pt1 | contig 12600 bp, 9 predicted proteins | sample 101ome_20_FD_179959 | JGI IMG/M metagenome (GOLD analysis project Ga0255759, IMG submission 179959) | Coastal salt marsh microbial communities from the Groves Creek Marsh, Skidaway Island, Georgia - 101404AT metaG (version 2) | ecosystem: Environmental > Aquatic > Marine > Intertidal zone > Salt...
CTAGGCAAACTGAATTGTGATGAATTTGCAATGGGTTCATCCAATGAAAATAGTTTTTTTGGCCCTGTACATAATCCTTGGGATTTAAGCCGAGTTCCTGGGGGGAGCTCTGGTGGCTCAGCTGCTGCCGTTGCTGCAAATTTAACGCCTATCGCGACTGCTTCTGACACAGGTGGATCAATTAGAGAACCTGCTTCATTTTGTGGTATTACGGGGATTAAACCAACTTATGGATCAGTATCAAGATGGGGAATGGTGGCATTTGCATCTAGTCTTGATCAGGCTGGTATTATGGCAAATTCCTCTGAAGATGCCGGCTTAGTTTTGCAAAACATAATCGGAAAAGATAATCTTGATGGCACATCGATTCATCACCCTCAATCTAATTTAATTCAAAACATCAATAGAGAAATTAAAGGGAAAAAAATTGGTTTAATTGCTGAATTTTTAAATGAAATTAAAAACTCTAAAACCTACGAAATTATCATGTCTGCAGTTAAAGAATTAGAAAATCTTGGGGCGCTTATAGAAGAAGTTTCATTGCCTCATTGCTCTTATGGTATTCCTGTCTACTACGTTCTTGCCCCAGCTGAATGTTCATCAAACCTTAGTAGATATGATGGCGTAAAATTTGGCTTTAGGTCTAAAAATTTTTCAAATCTTGAAGATATGATTGTAAATTCACGTTCCGAAGGATTCGGACCCGAACCAAAAAGAAGAATATTAATTGGAACTTATGTCCTATCTCAAGGCTATTATGATGCATATTACCTTAAAGCACAGAAAGTAAGAAATTTAATAAAAAAAGATTTTTTGGACTTATTTAATAATTTTGATTGTCTTGTTGGACCAGTAGTAAGTGATGAGGCATTTAGTCTTGGCGAAAAAACTAATGATCCAATTTCCATGTATAAATCAGATTTATTTACAATTCCAGCTAGCTTAGCTGGACTCCCAGCTATGAGCATTCCATGTGGTTTTGGAAATAAAAACATGCCAATAGGGCTCCAACTAATTGGCAATTACTTTCATGAAAATCTCTTATTAAATATCGCTCATAAATATCAACAAATTACAAATTGGCATAAATTATCACCAGATGGTTACGCTTTAAGTTTTGAGGACTTGTTATGAGTTGGGATGTCGTAATTGGAATTGAGACACATGTTCAATTAAAAACAAGAAATAAAATTTTTTCTAGAGCATCTATCAACAATACATCAGAACCGAATACTGCAGTTGATTTTGTTGATATTGGGCTACCTGGAACATTGCCAATTTTTAATCCAGAAGTAGTTGGATGTGCTGTTAAATTTGGATCCGCCATTAATGCCAAAATCAACCTTAACAGTTATTTTGAAAGAAAGAATTATTTTTACCCTGACCTGCCCAAAGGTTATCAAATTAGCCAATTTGCAGTTCCAATAGTAGAAAAAGGTGAATTATTTCTTTATAAGAACATTGAAAAAAAAATCAAAATAACACGTGCGCATTTAGAGGAGGATGCTGGCAAGCTGATACATGATTCAATACCTCAAGCAAGTGCTATTGATTACAACAGAGCAGGCACACCTTTACTAGAAATTGTTACTGAACCTGAATTGTTTTCTGCTGATGAAGCTGTCGAATATGCAAAAACGTTACATGAGTTAGTGGTTTGGCTTGGGATCTCAAATGGTAATTTACAAGAGGGTAACTTTAGGTGTGATGCCAATGTTTCAGTAAAAAAAACTGGATCTAATACTTTGGGTACTAGAAGAGAGATTAAAAATTTAAATTCTTTTAGATTCCTTTATGAAGCAATTGAATATGAAAAAAAATGGCAGATTGATCAACTTGAGTCTGGAAATAAAATTATTCAATCCACGGTTTTGTTTGACAGTCAAAAAAAGATAACAAAAGAAATGCGCACAAAAGAAGATTCGCATGACTACAGATATTTTCCAGACCCAGATCTTGTTCCAATTTTAATTGAAACATCAACTATTGAGTCACTTGGGAATGTTAATTCATTTATTCCTCACAATAAATTCGATATTTATTTAAATAAGTACAAGTTAAAAAAAGAGGAGGCTTTATCATTAATTGAATCAATCGGCAAAGCACAACTATTCGATGAGACCATCTCGCACTATGTTGAAAAAATAAATAATGAAGAAAATTTTTATAAAAATGTTTTTAATTTGATTAATTATGACCTGGCAAAATTAATCAATAAAAATTCAACCCCATATGATAAATGTCCAATTACATCAAATGATATCTTCACTATTTGTTACGAGCTTACTTTAAAAAATATTAATTCAAATATTGCAAAAAGTATAGTCAATGAACTTTGGTCTAGAGACAAAAATCTTGAGACTTTACTAAAAGAAAAAAAACAAAAATTAATAAAAGATGATTCTGCCATAATAGAGCTACTCAATGAGATTATTAAAACTCATCCAGATGAATGTTCCCAATATAAAAGCGGAAAAGATAAAGCATTAAACTTTCTGGTAGGAAAAGTCATGCAAAAAAGCAAGGGTTCAATAAACCCAGCTGATGCACAAAAAAAACTTAAAGAATTACTTAATAGTTAAAAATTTCAAGAATATTTTTTTACATATTCTCGAATATTTTCAACTCTACTTTGGTATTTTTTATTTTGAGAAAGATATTCAATAATATCTTCAATATTTATGATCGAAAAAACTGGCACCTCATAGAGTTCGCTAATCTGTTTTATTGCTGAAATTCCATTATCACCAACTTCCATTCTATCGAGAGATACATATATAGCTTGGAGTTTTCCACCAAAAGAGTCAATTAGATTTTTTGATTCATTAATTGAGAGTCCCGATGTAATGACATCATCCAATATAATAACCCTATCATTAGGAGAACTTCCAAATATAATACCTGAGTCACCGTGATTTTTTCTTTCTTTACGATTAAAGGAAACCTTACAATTTTTACCATTTTCCAGTAGTGCAATGGATGTAGAGGTAACCAAAGGAATTCCTTTATATGCGGGGCCAAAAACTGTATCAAACTCAATATTTGAATCTATAATAGCGCGAGAATAAAATTTGCCTATATTAAATATAGATTTAGAGTCTGAAAAATTTCCAGTATTGAAAAAATACGGAGAAACTCTACCAGACTTTGTTTTAAAATTTCCAAATTGGAGTATGTTATTCTCTATTGCAAAGTCAATAAATTTATTTTTATAATCGAGTAAATTCATAATTTATGCTTAAAATTGCAACTGTTAATTTAAATGGTTTACGTGCTTCAATTAGAAAGGGTTTTCTTAATTGGTTGGATAATTATGACGCAGATATCGTTTGTCTTCAAGAAATAAGAGTTGCAGAAAAAGATCTACCTTTAGCAGAGCTTAAAAAGTCAAAATTCAAATTTATATTTTCTCATGCAAAAAAACCTGGATACAGTGGGGTAGGTTTTTTTTACAGAAAACAACCACAAACAATGAATAAAATAATAAAGCATAAAACTTTTAATGATGAATCCAGGTTTATTCGATTTGACTATAAATCAATATCAATAATTTCTCTTTATGTTCCATCAGGAAGTAGTTCTGAAAAAAGGTTAAGTATGAAATTCGAATTTATGAATTTTTTTACGGACGTACTAAAAGAATTAATCACAACTGATCGAAAAGTTATAATTTGTGGAGATTTTAATGTTGCTCATAAAGAAATAGATTTAAAAAATTGGAAAACTAATAAAAAAAATTCTGGCTTTTTACCCGAAGAACGCGAATGGTTCAGCTGCATTCTAAAAATGGGTTTTTTAGATGTTTTCCGTGAAATAGTTAGAGATTCTGGCCATTATACTTGGTGGTCAAACCGTGCAAATGCTTATGCTAACAATGTAGGATGGAGAATTGACTATCAGCTAGCATCTAAAAATTTACGAAACAAAATACTATCCTCTAAAATAATTAAAGAGCCTCGTTTTTCAGATCATGCAATTTTAGAAGCAACCTATGATTTAGAATTTTAATATGAAATTTTTATCTTCAATAGATTTTAAAATTTATTATCACAAAAATATTTTTAATGTTTTTATACTTGGTATTTGTTCTGGTCTTCCACTAACATTATCAGCATCCACTCTTCATACTTGGCTTGCAAGTGAAAATATTTCCCTTGTACACATTGGATTAATTGGTCTAGTTGGCCTACCCTACACTCTCAAATTTTTATGGTCACCTATTATAGATTTATATTTTTTAAAAGCTGTGGGTAAAAGAAAATTTTGGATGTTATTTACTCAATTTTCCATGTTTACTGTTATTGGGATAATTTCGACTTTTGAACCAAAAGATAACTTACTTCTTTTTGCCACCCTGGCTCTAACTCTTTCATTTTCATCAGCCACATTTGATATAGCATATGATGCTTATAGAACCGATATTCTTAGTGATAATCAAAAAGGTGCTGGAGCTGCTATTTCTGTTTTCGGATATAGACTTGGAATGATTATATCTGGTGGCTTTGCATTAATTATTGCTGGAATTTATGACTTTTCATTTGCTTACTTATGCATGTCTCTTGTTGTTGTTTTTTTCTTTGTATTTACAATTTTTATTAGAGAGCCATATCAAGATAATTTGGAAAATCGTAATTTAATCAAATTTGTGATCGCAGCTTTTAAAAATCTTTCCCAAAAATATAAAAATCTTATCGCTCTCGTTCTATTTATTATCTTTTTTAAAATTGGTGATGCATTCGCAGGATCACTATTAAATGTTTTTTTATTAAAAGGTTTAAATCTTTCACTAATTGAAATAGGTTCGCTCAATAAAATTATTTCCATTGTTTCAACAATTATTGGAGCCTTTATAGGTGGTATTATTTTGTCTAAGATAAATATTTATAAATCTCTTTTAATTTTTGGGATTTTGCAAGCTCTATCAAATTTGCTTTTTATCCCATTAAGTATTTTTGAAATACAAAACTTAATAATAATTTTTTTTACAATTACCATCGAAAACTTTTGCAGCGGAATGGGTACTGCTGCTTTTGTAGCCCTTATTATGCAAATATGCAATAAAGACTATTCAGCCACTCAATTTGCTTTACTCTCAGCTTTATCATCTGTTGGTAGAGTGTTACTAATGCCATATACTGGCTATACAGCTGAATACTTTGGGTGGGATTTCTTTTTTTTAATAAGCTTTTTTGTTTCTGTGCCTGGAATTTTATTAATAAGAAAAATTCGAATCTAAATTTTAAAATATTTCCTTTTTTAAAACATAAAGTGCCCTTAGACCAAAAAAATTTGAAAAATGTTTAATGCTTTTGCCACTAGCACCAAACACAAATTTTTCTTCAATTTTAACTTCATTTTCATAACAAAAAATTTCAAAATCATTTATTGTGCATAGATGAATATTTGGGGTATTGAACCATTGATATGGCATCTCAACAGAAACCGGCATAGTTCCCAACATAATTTGTAAACGATGTTTCCAAAAACCAAAATTAGGAAAAGTAACAATTCCAATCTTACCTACCCTTAACATTTCATTTAAGATGTTATAAGTATTTTTTACCGATTGAAGAGTTAAAGACAAAATGACAAAATCAAATGATTTGGTCGCAAAATCTTGAATTCCTGTCTCAATATCTTTATGGATAACACTAATTTTATTTTTTAAACAGTGATCAATTTTTAATAAATCGTTTTCAACTCCATAACCAAAAACATTTTTTTTTTCTTTCAAATGTTTTATCAGTAAGCCATCACCGCACCCCAAGTCCAATACGTTACTATTTGATGTAACAAGTTTAGAAATAACATCAAAATCTGGCCTAGATTTACTATTTATAAGTTGGTTCATTTTAAAAAAGACCTAATCGTTTTATGATAATTTTCGTTTTCAAGAAGAAAGGCGTCATGGCCCTCGGGTGCATCGATTTCAACGTAACTTACATCAGATTTATTATGAATTAATGCATTGACTATTTCAAGAGAGTGGCTTGGAGCGAATCGCCAGTCAGAACTAAAAGAAACAATGAGGAATCTATTTTTTTTATTTGATAATGCCTCTAACAAACCATTCTGAAATCTACTTGCTGGGTCATAATTATCTAACGCTTTTGTAATTCTAAGGTATGTATTAGCGTCAAACGACTTTGCAAATTTATCTGCCTGATACTCAAGATAAGATTCAATTTGAAAATTTATATTCGTATTAAATTTTGAATTACCAGTTTCCATCAATTGTCTACCAAATTTTTTCATCATTACAAAATCACTTTGATAGGTTATATGACCAAGCATTCTGGCTACTCTAAGACCATCATAAGGTATGACTTTTTTCTCATAATAGTCTCCTTTATGAAAATTAGGATCTGATGTAATTGCTTGTCTTGCCACTTGATTGAATGCAATATTTTGAGCACTTAACTTAGAAGTTGCGGCAATAATTAAAGCATTTTCAACTCTATTAGGTTTGGCAATAGACCATTCAAGTGCTTGCATTCCACCTAAACTGCCACCAATGACTGCATAAAATTTGTCAATTTCTAAATGATCAGCTAACCTGGATTGCGCCTCAACCCAATCCTCTACAGTTACAAAGGGAAAGGTTGAACCAAATGGTTTTTTTGTTAATGGATTAATAGATTTAGGACCAGTTGAGCCATGACAGCCTCCAAGATTATTAATTGATATAATAAAAAATTTATTTGTATCAACAGGCTTATTCGGACCGATTAAATTATCCCACCAGCCATAGTCTTTTTTTTCATCACTTTCATGATAACCAGCGGCGTGGTGTGATGCATTTAATGCATGACAAATCAAAATTGCATTGCTTTTGGTTTTATTTAATTCACCATAAGTTTCATATACTAATTCATATTGATTTAAAACATCGCCTGAAACCATTTGAATTGGTTCATCAGATTTGAAACTATTTGGCTCTACTAAACCATAACTACGGTCTTTCATAGAATTCTTGCCAGTCTATTGTGGAGTTGTGATAAAGCTTCGTTAATCATGGACTTTCTTATCAAATTTTCTTCTGCTTCTTTTGACAAATCAAATGTATAGTCATATGTCATAACGCGATTTATTTGTATTGTTTGCTCAATAATCTCATCATTAGACTTGCGGAACATATAAGTAAATAGTAAGTCTAACTCATATTCTTTAACATCACCGGTTGAAGAAATTGAAATTATGTTTTTATTAAATCGTAATTTTAAAATATCAATCTTTATTTTAATGCCATCTGTATGTTGAAGATTAGAGTATTTACTTAATTCCCTCAAAAAAATCCTACTTTCGTTAGGCTCAATTTTAGAAAAAGATATCTCCACAAAAATTTTTTTATTTTGAAAATCTGAGGGCTTAAATGAACAAGAAATCAGAAATAAACTAAAAAATAATAGTAATGCTTTCATGCTATTTGACCACTAAATTAATTAATTTGTTTTTCACAATAATAGTTTTTACTATTTGTTTTCCATTTATGTATTTGAATAATTCTTCATCTTTCTTTATTAAACCCAGAGCTTTATCCTCGTCTAAACCGACAGGCGCTAAAATTTTCCCGCGAAGTTTTCCATTAATTTGAACAACCATTTGGTAACTATCACGTACTAAAAATTCTTTTTTTATCTCTGGCCAATTAGATTTAAAAATATCATCGCCAAAATCTAATTCTCTCCAAAGATAAAAACACAAATGAGGACAAATTGGAGAAAGAATCTTCAACAAAATATTTAAAGAATATTTGTAAAATAAATAAACTTGTTGATTTTCTTGTTTTTGCAAATCTTTTGATTCTATTAAGTTCATTATTTTCATTGCTGAAGAAGCTACAGTATTGAAATGGAGTCTCTCATAATCAAAGTTTATTTGTTTTAGTATAACTGTCAAATCAGTAAAGTATTTTTTCATTTTTTCAGTAGGCTTCAAATCATTAGCATTAGCATTAGCATTAGCATTTGTATTTTTATTGTTTTTAAATTCGTAAGAAAATCGCCATATTCTGTTCAAAAATCGATAAGATCCCTCTATACCATCGTCATTCCAGATAAGAGTATCTTCTGGGGCACTGGCAAAAATTACAAATAGTCTTGCAGTATCAGCCCCATACTTCTCAATTAAATATTGAGGATCTACACCATTATTTTTTGATTTAGACATCACTTTAATGCCTTCTGAAAAAACCTCAGTATTTGAATCTAATGTATACCACCTCTGGTTTTTTAATAGTGGATCTTTCTCAACCCTCACGTTATTGGGGTTAAAATATTCAATTCGTCCATCCTCATTTTTTTTTGAAAAAATTTCATTTAAAACCATGCCTTGAGTTAATAGTTTAGAAAATGGTTCATTGAACCCTATCATTTTCATTTGGTGCATGACTTTCGTCCAAAACCTTGAATATAATAGATGTAAAATTGCATGCTCAATACCTCCTATATATTGATCAACAGGCAACCAATATTTGACTCTATCATCAACCATCGAATCACCAGAGTTATTGCACGCAAATCTAATAAAATACCAGGATGAATCTACAAAAGTGTCCATAGTATCAGTCTCCCTTTGAGCATCAACGCCACACTTTAAACATTTTATAGTCAAAAAAGCATCTATTTTATTCAATGGATTACCCGACCCATCAGGAATAAGATCTGTTGGTAATTCAACTGGAAGATCATCGCTCTCAATGGGGTAAGAGCCACATTGTGAACAGTTAATCATTGGAATAGGTGTGCCCCAATATCTTTGTCTCGAGATACCCCAGTCTTTTAATCTTAGAGTTGTCTTCGAAGTGCCGAGCTTTTTCTGTTGCAATTTGACAATTATTGCATCCACTGATTTTTTGAAATCTAATCCATTTAGATCTTCCGAATTTATACAAACTCCTTTATCTGAATAATAATTTTTCCATTCAACTAAAGAAAAACTTTTTTCATTTTCCCAACTAATAACTTGTTTAATATGAATTTTATATTTTGTTGCAAATTCAAAATCTCTTTGATCGTGAGCTGGTACTCCCATTACGGCGCCCTCGCCATAGTCCATCAGAACATAATCACCTAACCACAATGGTATTTTTTCGTCGGTTAATGGATGAGTGACAAAAAAACCAGTGAAAATACCATTTTTTTCCTCATAAAAATTATTATTGTCAATATTTTTTTTGTAATTTTTAATAAAATCACTGACCTCTTTGGAAACATTTGAGATTTTGTTAGCTAAATCATGAAGTGGGGATATTGTACAAAAAGTTACCCCATAAATAGTATCAACCCTGGTTGTGAAAACATTTAAGGTTCCTTTGTTTCCCAAAATATCAAAAGGAAATGATACAGTAGCCCCCTTACTTTTGCCTATCCAATTTAATTGCATTGATTTTACTTTATCAGGCCAATTAGTTAATTTGTTTATGTCATTTATCAAATCATCGGCAAACTCAGTAATTTTCATGAAATACATAGGAATTTCTTTCTTTTGTATTTCTGCCCCAGTTCTCCATCCTTTTCCATCAATAACCTGCTCATTTGCTAATACAGTCTTATCAACTGGATCCCAATTTACAACGCTCTTTTTTTTGTAAATAAGCCCTTGTTTATACATTTGAATAAATAGCCATTGATTCCATTTATAATAAGTTTTGTCACAAGTTGAAATTTCTCTATTCCAATCAATCCATAGCCCCAGAGACTTTAATTGTGTTCTCATATAATCGATATTATTTTTGGTCCATTCGGATGGGGCAATTCTCTTGTCAATTGCTGCATTTTCTGCAGGTAAGCCAAATGCATCCCATCCCATTGGTTGTAAAACATTATAGCCATTCATAACCTTATATCTACTAAGGACATCACCAATAGTGTAATTTCTTACATGTCCCATGTGTAATTTTCCAGATGGGTAAGGAAACATAGATAAACAATAATATTTTTTCTTACTAGGATCTTCTTTTGCTTCAAAAGACTTGTTAACTTCCCACGTATTTTGAAGTTCTTTTTCTAAGGTTTTAAAGTTGTATTTTTGTTCCATTGATTATTGTTATCCAAGATTTTTTTTTAATGAGATAATTATATATTAAGTCCATAAAATAATTCACTTTAGCCTAAAAAATGTCAGCAACTTTTCCCATTATTGCTATAACAGGTTCGTCCGGTTCTGGTACTACTCACATCTGGAATGAATTTCAAAAATTTTGTGAAGGAAAAAAAATATTTCCCGGTTTAATTGAGGGAGATAGCTTTCACAAATATGAAAGACAAGAAATGAGAAAAATTATTGATGCATGGGAAAGAACCGCTGGAAGAGGTATCAGTCATTTTGGTCCAGAGGCTAACGTTTTGGAAAAATTAGAGGCTTTATTTTCCAATTTTGCATCCTCTGGGTCAGGCTTTTACAGAAAATATATACATAATGATGATGAGGCTAATCGATATGGTGGTAAAGCAGGGTCATTTACTGACTGGCAGGAGCTAAAGAACTGTGATTTGATCTTTTATGAGGGGTTACATGGTGGCTTTATTGATGAAAACGTGAATATCGCAAAGCATGTTGATTTGTTAATTGGTGTCACACCAACAATTAATTTAGAATGGATTCAAAAAATTAGACGAGACTCTGCTGAGAGAGGTCACAATTTAAAAAATATTGCTAGTAGCATTCTCAGACGAATGGATGATTATGTAAACTACATAGTTCCTCAATTTTCAAGGACCGACGTAAACTTTCAACGCGTTCCCTTAGTCGATACTTCCAACCCTTTTGCTTTTAATTCAGAAATATCACCTGAAGATACACTAATAGTTGTCAGATTTAAAAACTACCCTATTAGAGCTATTGAAAAATTATCCTCAAAAATTAATGGTGCAGAAATTAAATCGAGAGATACCTTAATATTACCCGGCTCTGAGTTTTTAAAATCTTTAGAAATAATTGTTTTTAGCAGAATTCTTAAATTAACCAAAAAAGCAAGAAGAGTAAAAAGGCTCAGCATGAATGAATAATTTTTTGTCAAAACTTAACAAACAACAAAAAGAAGCTGTTGACTATAAATTAGGCTCAAGCTTAATTCTTGCAGGTGCTGGATCAGGAAAAACCCTTGTCTTAACCTCAAAAATTATTTGGTTTTTGAATAACAACATTATGCAAAATCATGAGTTTATGGCAGTAACTTTTACGAACAAAGCCGCAAAAGAAATAATTACCAGAATTACTTCTCAAGTAATGATTAATCCTAGACATTTCTGGATTGGAACTTTCCATGGACTATGTAATAGATTTTTAACGACGCATTTCAATGAGGCAAATCTTACTAGAAATTTTCAAATAATAGATACGCTTGATCAACTCTCTTTGGTAAAAAAAATAATAAAAGAACTCAATATTAATTCGGAACAATTTCAACCAAGAAACATACTTTATTTTATTAATAATGCTAAGGAACAAGGACTAAGACCTGATGATATTGATGTAAATGACAATTATTCAGAGGTATGTAATAAAGTTTACAAAAATTACAAATTACGTTGTGATGAGTCAAATCTAGTTGATTTTGGAGAACTAATTTTAAGAACATACGAAACTCTCAAACAAAATAAAATACTACAAGAACACTACATTCAGCGATTCAAGTATTTATTTGTTGATGAGTTTCAAGATACTAACTTACTTCAGTATAAGCTACTTAAAACTTTAAGTGGTTCGGATACAAAATTATTCGCAGTTGGTGATGATGATCAATCAATTTACTCTTTTAGAGGTGCAAGAGTTTCAAATATGCAAGATGTTATCAAGGACTATGACATCAAAAATATCATAAGGTTAGAACAAAATTATAGAAGTTATAATAATATTTTAAAAGCTGCAAATCTTATTATTTCTAATAACCCCTCTAGAATTGGAAAAAATCTCTGGAGTGATGCTGGTGACGGCGATAAAATTAAAATCTTTAGAGCTACGGATGACTTTTCAGAAGCAAGTTTTATTGCTGAATCTATAAGTAAATTAATTAAAACTGGTGAAAAGCTAAGAGATATAGCAATACTTTATAGAAACAATGCTCAATCAAGAATTTTAGAACATGTTTTTTTTCAAAACTCAATCAAATATAGAGTTTATGGAGGTGTTAGATTTTTTGAACGACTTGAAGTAAAAAATGTTCTTGCATATCTCAGATTAATAAATGATAAAACTGACAATCATTCATTCGAGAGAATAATAAACTTTCCACCTAGAGGAATTGGCAACAAAACTCTACTTAAAATTAAACAATATTCATCCGAAAACGGATTAAATTATTTTGAGTCCCTCCAAAAAATTCCTAGTAGTGGTAAATTAAAAAATTATATCAATGATTTTATAAATACTATTGAAAGCTTAAAAAGTGAATTAGCTACTCTTAACTTGGAGGAATTGATCAATGAAACAATTATTAGGTTTAAGATTGATGAATATTATAATAATCAAGTTGATGGCTTAGCAAGGGGTGAAAACCTTAAAGAACTTGTAAATGCAGGCGGGTATTATGAAAATGAAAATACTGATGAAACCGAAAATACATTACTAGAATTTTTAACTCAAGCAGCATTGGAGTCA
>Ga0255759_10004148_pt1 | contig 12599 bp, 27 predicted proteins | sample 101ome_20_FD_179959 | JGI IMG/M metagenome (GOLD analysis project Ga0255759, IMG submission 179959) | Coastal salt marsh microbial communities from the Groves Creek Marsh, Skidaway Island, Georgia - 101404AT metaG (version 2) | ecosystem: Environmental > Aquatic > Marine > Intertidal zone >...
ACCATAAAAAAAATTAACTATACTTGTAGACGTGTTAGCTTGAAGGCTATCAGGACGCGGGTTCAACTCCCGCCACCTCCACCATTTTATTAACACAAACAAACACAATGAACGAATTATCTCGCAGGCAAGTAATAGCAAGTATGGCTAAGAGTTGTCTCGGAGTAGGTTTATTTTCTCTGACAGGCAACTACATCCATGATCTTGCACATGGAATAGAAACAACAAAAAAGATTGCTAAGGCTCGCAAAGTCATATATCTCAATATGGCAGGCGCAATGTCTCACATAGATACCTTAGATCCAAAGCCAGACTCGGGCCCAGAAGTTCAGGGGCCAGTTGAAGCAGTTCCAACCAGTGCAGACGGAATTTTTATATCTCAGAATTTCCAAAAGATTGGCCAGCACTTACATAATGGAGCAATTATAAGGTCTTTAACTAGTAACCAAGGAGCTCACATGCAAGCTAGTTATCTAATGCATACTAGCTATCAGAAACGTGGAACAATTACTCACCCCACTTTTGGAAGCTGGGCTGTAAAATTAACTGGAACATTAAATAAAAGCATACCAGCTCATGTTAAAATTGGAGGAGGAGCAGGCGGAGATTCTGGATTTCTTGAGGCAAAATATAACGCAGTACCAATCAGTAACCCAAAGGCTGGACTTGCAAACAGTAAAATGCACGACTATTTAGATGAAAGCCAGTTTGATTCAAGAATCTTATTGTCTCAAACATTAAATTCAGATTTTTTAAATAAATACAATCAAAAACAAGTTAGAGCTTATAGCGACTTATATAAAGACGCTGTAAAATTAATGAGAAGCAAAGATATTGAAGCTTTTGATATTGCTGCTGAGTCAGAATCAATGCATGAATTATATGGCTCTTCAAACTTTGGGCAAGGTTGTTTGCTCGCTCGAAGATTAGCAGAACACAATGTTAAATATATAGAGGTTACGAGAGGTGGTTGGGATACGCATGACAATAACTTCGAAAGGGTTGAAGCAAATTGTCAAGATGTAGATAAAGCTGTCAGTGCCTTACTTCACGATTTAGAAATGAGAGGAATGCTCTCTGACACTTTAGTCGTTTTAACTTCTGAATTTGGAAGAACGCCAATTATTAATCCAAGAGACGGAAGAGACCACTGGCCCAAAGCTTTTTCTGCTTTGCTGGTAGGTGGAGGTATTAAGGGAGGAACAACTTATGGACAAAGCGATGATAGAGCTATGGAGGTTGCAGAAAATCCTATTCAGCCTGAAGATTTAAACGCAACAATTGCTCACTTAATGGGAATATCATTAAATGATATTCATTATTCTCCGTCTGGAAGGCCGTTCCAGGTGGCGAATAAAGGAGAGCCAGTTTTAGATATAATTAATTAATTATTCTGGTCTTTTTCCCAATGGTTTACCATCTTGACCAATTTCTCCAGCTCTAATTTTAGTGGCAGAAACTTCTTGCAATTCTTTTGAAAGTTCTAGCTGTTCTATGTTGTAGCCAACTCCCCTTCCATAAAAAACATCTGTAATATTAGGTAGTTCTACAACTTTAATTTTATTTCCAAATTCTACGCAAGCAGATTCAATTTCTTTTTTAACTTGTTCGAAGTCATAAGGATTACTATCATCAATTCCTCCTACATCACGAAGAGCGATGCAGCATTGACCAGTCCTCTTAATGGCTTCAGCAACTAAAGTTTTATGTCCAACATGAAAAGGTTGATACCTTCCAATTAATAATGCAGTAGGGGCTTGGTTATCCCAAGATTCTGTTTCATTTAGTTTTGCCACTACTTGATTCGCCCATTCATCTGGCGTACCTTCAATTAGCCTTACGTCATAATGCATTGGTTTTTGAAACATTTTATTGGTATCCTCATACCTTCCTTCTTGTATTCTATCTACCCAAATAGTAAAGTCGGCATTAAAAGCTTCTCTTGTATCCCAAGTTGGGCATACAAAATCTGCAATTACATAATTGCCCCCCAGTTTAGCCCAGTCGCACAATTTTCCCATGCGGGTTGCGTGAGCGATTCTATCTTCCTCAGAAAAGCCAAGTTCAGAATAAATATCTTGCCTGACAGCATCAGCATTAAACCATGCGGCATTTAATTTCGCGACAAGCTTCTCGGCAAGGGTTGTTTTGCCAGAACCAGGAAGCCCCATAATTAGTATTTTTCTCTTTGTCATAAGAAAATATACACAATATTCAAATTTTTTCTTGACTCTAATTAAAAAAAATTGTATCCTATAAACTTCAAATGAATTTACTAGAAAATACAAAAACTTATTTAGTTGGACATATGCAATATCTTAGTGGCAGAAATTGGCGCGAAGAAATTACGGAACAATTAAGCTCTTTAAATATTACTTGCTTTGATCCGTATAAAAAACCATTCATGAAAGACGTTGAAGAGGATGAAGCTTCTAGGCTTGAAATGGAAACTTGGATGAAAACTAAACAATATGATAGAGTTACGGACAGAATGAAAACTGTAAGAGCATATGATTTAAATTTAGTTGATCGTTCTGACTTTATTATCGCTCATCTTGTTCCAGATGTAGCTTCATGGGGTAGCGCCGAAGAAATTGTAACGGCGGTACGGATGAAAAAACCAATTTTTATTAGCATGGAAGGGGGCAAAGCTAAAACTCCTTTATGGATGCTTGGAATGCTACCTCATAAATATATTTATAATAGTCTTGACGAAGTTGTTGAAATGTTGTATGCTATAGACAATGGAAACAAACCAATAGACTCAGACAGGTGGAGACTTTTACAAAAACAATTCAGATAATATAGAAAAGTATGACATTAGAATTAATATTATTCGTAATTTTTAGTTACTTATTTTACCAAGTTTTAGAAAAAGGAAAATTTTAATATGAGCACAGATAAAAACAATCAAAACAAAAACCCCCTAGAAGGGGCAACAAGAATGGGAGATTCATTTACTCCCACTCCAGATCAACTTAACGCCCTTTTGGGAGACGCAGTGAATCAAAAGATTCCCCTACCTACCCAACAATACCTGCAATCAATATTCAATCAGTATGTAGGTCTTAGAGAGCAGTCTTTGGCAGACTTATCTATGCTTTTGCAGCACGGAGTTGGAGTTGGTGACCATGCAAATATAGGGGAGACCATTAAAACGAAGATTGAAGAGGCTGAGAGATATGATTCTTTGGTCTCAGCTATGGATAAATGGTTTGCATCAGGTCAAGCTGTTCAACAAATGAACGAAGCTAAAAATGAGGGGTAAAGCCTGCAAAATTTTAAAAACTTTATTTAATCCCAAAGAAGGAGATGAAACTAGCAGAAAAGCATATCGTATAGCAAAAAAACAATACAAAAACATGAGCGAAGATGAAAAAAAATCTTTTGTTCAAAATCTACAAAAAATTCACAATTCAAAACAATAAATTATTATGGAAAACGAAAACAATCAATCAAATGACTGGAAAGAACGCGAAATCGGAGCACTCTGGAGGCGCAGCGGCAAGAATCAAAAGTATCTGTCTGGATACGTCAGAATTGGGGATGAACTGGATCCACAAGAAGTAAGGCTTGTTGTTTTTACCAATAAATACAAGAGCGAAAACGAAAAGGCTCCTGATTTTGTAGTATATAAGTCAGAACCTGCCCAAAAGCAAGGTCAAGCTACTGTAAAAAGCAATCAAAATACAAGATCTTCTGCAGAAGAAGACCTAGAAGAAGAGCTTGAAAGTCTGCTTCAATAAAAAAAATCTTTTTTTTTGAAAAAGTTTCTTTTTCTGTGTAATATGAAGTAACTATTTTTTCAACACTTAAATTTTATTTCATATGGCAGGCAAAGATCATGACTTACATCCATCGGGCGTTTTTGGAAACAATTACAGCGTTTACACACAAGGTGCACAACCAACCATACCAGAAGATGGTATATTTCTACCATTAAGTAAGCTGGTCGGCCAGTCAGGAGCTCCAACAGACCACGAACTAACCCTCTCAGAGGCTCAATCTGACCACAGAAAGATAGCTTGGGGTGTTCTCGAAGCTTATTATGCTCATCTTAGTGCGCTCAATCCTGATACAGCCATCGATAACTTTACGCTTACTAGAGGAGCTTTGTCTTTTACTGGTGAAGCTACAAGTCGTAGAACTTACACCTTAAGCTTTCAGTACGGTGTAGGATCGATGGATATCGGAGCAGAACAAGTTTAATGGATGTAGAGTACGGGCTTATAACTAGCTCGGCTGTACCAGAAAAGCTTAGAGCTTCTTCTTCCTTTATGGAAGTTGATAAAGAACAATGGTATGATCTTGTAGAGTATGCCAAAAATCTTGACCCCATAAAACCATCAGAAAAAGTTATGGTTTTAGTTGTTGCTCATGGAACTCCAGAAGAAGAAGCTGCAGAAAAGAAAAGAATCGAAGAGGAAGAAGCTGAGTTAGCAAGATTAAAAGCTGAAGAAGCAAGGCAAAAATCTGAATCTGAAAAACAAAAAGAATTACTTGAGGCACAAAAAAGAGAACAGGCTAGGTTAAGAGCAAGATCAAAAGAAATATTCAATGCTTTGTATGGAAGATAAATTAAAAGTTCACAAAAAAGTTAAATTTATTACAGAAATTTGTAATCAATTAGGGGTTGAACTAGACCACGAGTTTTTAGAAGAGCCCATGTACCACGCAATCATAGTTAATTCTCGAGGAGATATGGCGAGTATTTCTGCCGAGCAAAATCTTTTTGAGGCGGCTTTATATGCTCCCGAATGGTCAGACAATTTAGTAAAGTGGGCAGAGGCAGAGGGTTTTTCAGATTCTCAAATTAAAACTCAAAACTTAATGCACACGGCAACACTGCAACAAATATGTAAATTTTTCATATGATAGAAAAAGGCAAAAACTTACAATTCTATATTTGGAGCAAAGATAATCAAGAGATTACAGTTGTGGGGTCTAGGTTACCAGAAAAACCTTTAACATTTAGTTTTTTTATAGGAAAAGATCAGATTGAGGATACAGATGGAAGTTTCGTTTCTCAATTTGTTGTCGAACTCAAGGAGTCCATGACTAAACAAAAAAGTAAGCAAGCAATAAGCAGCAAAAAGCCTACGAGAGTTAGAAGACCTAGAAAAAGAAGATAATTTTATTGACTCTTAATTGTTTATAAGATATCATAAGAGCATGGCATCTCAAAAAGAATTAGATCATGCTTACTTATCAATGGCAGAAACTTGGGCAGCTTTATCTAAAGCCAAAAGAAAAAAAGTTGGATGCTTAATTGTTAAAGATGGATGCATTATTTCTGATGGCTTTAATGGCACCCCATCTGGATTTGATAATTCTTGCGAAACAAGTATAATGCCAGATTCTATAGCCTCACAAGATTTAAACGATCATCCTCTAAATGCATTAATCACAAAACCAGAAGTCTTACATGCAGAAAGCAATGCAATAACCAAACTAGCAAAATCAACTCAATCAAGCATTGGCGCAACAATGTATATTACAATTAATCCATGTGTTGAATGCGCAAAATTAATTATACAATCAGAAATTAAAAGAGTTGTTTATAGACATTTTTACAAAGATTTTGAAGGCGTTGACCTGCTAACAAAAGCAAACATACAAGTACATAATATTACATGAAAATAAAATATAAAAAATTAGATCAGTTCAGTAAAGGTATAACAAAAGCTCATGAACATGACGCAGGCTTTGATTTATACGCAACAACCAAACAAGAGGCAACAATGAATAATGCAGGGTTATATACCGAATACGGAACAGGGGTTTGTTTTGATATTCCTAAAGGTTATGTAGGCCTTTTATTTCCTCGCTCAAGTATTAGTAATACTAGGCACTCCTTAAGAAATTCTGTTGGAGTAATTGATTCAGGTTATCGGGGAGAAGTTAAATTTAGATTTTCGGAAGACCCGACCGCTTCAGGTTATAACGTTGGAGATAAAATTGGGCAGATTGTTTTTCTTAGATTGCCTAAAATTGAGCTTCAAGAAGTTTTAGAGCTTTCTGACTCAGACAGAGGAACGGGTGGATTTGGTTCTTCTGGAAAATAAATCTTGACTTTTAACACTAGTAATAGTATTATTATAATCATAAATCATGACATACCAAAATAAATTTGACAAAAGTGGAGAATGCGCAGCACAAGGCGAAAGCGCAGAAGAACTTTTCTTATCAATGGCTCAAGCAAGAAACTATATGGTCAAAAAAGCTACTCGAGAGCAAAATATACACGACCATATTGATTTTTATCTTACTGGCAGGAATAAAGAAACAAAAAAAGACCTGACAATCACTGTAGATATTAAAGCTCGAAAGAAAACTAGTAGAAAAGATTCGAAGTATAATGATAGTTGGGTATGGGTAGAAATTAAAAACGTACAAGGTAGAGATGGTTGGCTATATGGCAAATGCGATTTTATTGCTTTTGAGCAGCCAGATTACTTTCTTCTTGTCCCTAGAAAAACATTAATTCAAGTAGTTTTATCTAATGTAAGATTTGACTTAGACTACGTACAAAGGGCATCACAGGCAAAATACAGAATTTATCAAAGGGTAGGTAGAAGAGACCAAATAACCCAAGTCAAGGTAGAAGATTTACTTAAACTAAAAAATATCACTAAATGGAAAAAATAATATGACTATTAATACAGAATATGTTTATGTTGTAACCCGCAATAAACGCAGGGTAGAACCAGAAAGTTACAAAACGGCTGAAGAAGCTCAGCTTAGGGCAGAAGCTTTAATTGCGACTTTAAAAAAATGGAATGATCCAGATGTAACCAAGGTATCTTTCATTAAAACAAAACATCCCCACACAATTACATAATGATAAATTATATTTTAAATAAATTTATGCCATTTATTATTATTGGAGGACTTCTTTTTTTAAACTTTGGCTTTTACAAATTTGAGCCATATATTATTATGGCATTAGTATGTTACATTAACTGCTTTAATTATAAAGTTGGATATTCTGTTGGAATTTGCGATGCAAAAGGTATAACATTAAAGTAAAAATGTGTATACTTTTATATGGCAGTTTCTAAAAAGAAAAAAACATTTCAAATTCCCCAGTTAGAACAAACTATAACAGTTAATTGTCTTAAATTAGATGACAAGCAGTTAAGTTTTTTAGAAAAAAGTCTTGCAGAAGATACGAAAGTAATGCTAGTCGCAGGACCAGCAGGTACAAGTAAAACATACATGTCTGTTTATTCAGCTATGAGGCTTCTTTCTGCAGATCCCGATAAAGACTTGGTATATATAAGGACAGTGATTGAGAGTGCAGATAAAGGCATGGGTGCATTGCCTGGAGACTTAGAAGAAAAATTCAATCCTTACATACTCCCCCTCTTAGATAAACTTGACGAAGTTTTACCAAAAAACAACACGTTAAAAACTGAATTACTACAAAAAGGTAGAATATCAGCTTTGCCAGTCAATTTTTTAAGGGGTGCAAGCTGGAATAATAAAATCATTATAGCTGATGAAGCGCAGAATTTTTCTTTTAAAGAGTTAACCACCCTTATTACCCGCATAGGAGAAAATTGCACATTATTTATCTGCGGAGACCCGATGCAAAGCGACATTAATGGAAAGAGTGGGTTGCCAGACTTCATCAACATTTTTAATGACGAAGACTCTGTGAAAAAGGGCATACATACTTTCTTTTTTAATCATTCAGATATTAAAAGAAGCAAAATACTAAAGTTTATTATACAAAAAATTCAAAACTTTAAAAAACAATGAGACCTACAACTAATTATAGAACCAAATATTCAGAAAACATTTATGATAGAAATTGGGGCAAAAATAATGGTATGTTTATTACCAATTTAGTGCGGGCATCTGTATATAATCATTTTGAGCTAGTCAAACAAGGCTTCTCCCCCTCTGCTCATTTTGATGTAGTAAATAAGCATGCATTAATAGGCATTACAATCGACGACAAAATTTACTTCGCTCACGAAATCAACCTTTACAACAAAGTAAAGTATAAAGCTAAACATGCAACTGATGAAATAGTCAAGTATTTAAAATCATTAAATATAATTAATCAACATAACTATAAAGCTGCGATTACATCAATTTATATTTTAGTTAGTGAAGTAAATAACCCAAACCGCTCTAAAAACTGTCTTGAAGTTTTTCCTTCTGGAGCAATCAATTTTCTATCGGAGGGTTTTACCAAACAACCTTCATCAACTTTATATTCTTACGATTATTATAGATCTGTATTAATTGACAATGTGGTATACGTCGATGCACAATTGCATTAATCACATTTTTCACGAACATGGCTGTTGGTTTTTAACGGACGCAAGCAAAAGAAAAATATACCTCTCCGAAAGAGAGGTTTTACAGCTTGTTCCAACCTTAAGCATGCTTAATACTCAATCCTTAGAAAGGGTAGACAAAGTAACTCCCCCAAAAACTTTCCCAAAATCAATTTACTTAAACCTAAAATTAATTGACTTTTTCGGCTTAAACTTTAAATTAATAAAAAATGTCTAAAGGACTTCAATTTTTGCATGTTACTAAAACTGGAGGAACTTCCATAGAGTCCCAGGGTAAGACTATAGGTTTTAAATGGGGTAGGTTTGCGCCGCACTTAGGCCCACATCATGTTCCTTTAATTCAAAGGCATCCCAAGATTAGGTATAATTATGATTGGTTCATGGTATGCAGAAATCCATATGACAGAATGCTTTCAGAATTTTATTGTCGTTTTGGAGGGTTAGGGCCACAAGCTACTAAAAATCTTCGAGACAAATCAAGATTAAATGAAGTTGTGTTCAAAAGAATCAATAAATCAAGAGAAGGTTTTTTAGATAGCAATCGTAATCAATTCCATTATTACCCACAACATCTTTACTTAGACCCACATGCCAAGATTCACATTTTAAGGTTTGAATCCCTGGCGGATGACTTTTCTTCTTTAATGAATAAATATAATAGAACGCTAGAGCTAACTTTACATTTGTTTAAAAGCGAAAAAATATTTTCGGTCAACGATTTTAGCAGGGAGGTTTTAGATTTGATTAATGATTATTACGAAAAAGATTTCTTAACTTTTGGATATGACATGAAATAAGTCAAAGAAAAACTTGACAAACAATATATATTATAGTAATATATACTCATATTAATAATTTTGATCTTTAACATTTTAAATTTTGAGCATAGATCTCGCAAGCATTAAGTTGCTAAAAGCCAATTCTTGTAAGTCTCAATTCATTTTGGAAGGGCTTATAATCCTTCCTGTGGGTGACCGAATAATCTCGTTGTGAGCGAGATAAGGTATGCGTTTCTTTGTGGTGAAGTACCGATGGGCAAATGTCTGAGGTAGGATTTCCCAGTCCAAGCGTAGTGCGAGTAAGACTCATAGAACTGCTGTTCACACTGAAAGTTGAGGGTATACAGTATCCCCTCCCCACTCTATTTTTTTAAATTAAATTATGTTTTTTATACAAGAAGAAGAGCGCTCAAGAAACGCGTTAACTTTAATTAAGCAGGTGCTTGATTCTCACATTGATATGCTAAATGATAGAGAAGAAGAATTAGTTTCCCTGGCTTCACAAGATTTAAAAAAACAGATTAATGAAATGCTACAATCGAAAGACTTTACTGAAATAAATGGCAGCACTAATGAATTAGATTTGCTAGCCAGAGAAATAGAAGTTCTAGACATAAAAATTGCGGCAATTCAATACACATATGATTACGTAAAACTTATGTTAAATCAATGCAAGATATCATCCAAAGATATTTAGATTATCATTTTGATAATACCTTCAATGAACAAATTGAAACCAGGCAATTGCTCAGAATTGATTGGTTCGATGAGGCAGGAATAAGAGCGGCACTTTATATGTCAAAAGTGAACCCAGACATTGATGATGCACACAATTATTTACAGAGTAAAAGCTTAGTAGACTTAATCTTATTATGCCCGCCTTTAAATAAAGAAGATATTACCGAATAAAATTATTTATTTTAAATATTGCGTGTAATATATTTAAGTGAAAGAAAAAGTTAAAATTTTATTAATAGCTTCAGTTATTTTGCTATTTTTGTGGGACTACCACTCAAAATCAGAAGAAATTGTTTCTCTAAAAGAAACAATATATACGCAAAATGAAGCAATTATTTCTCAGAATTTTCTTTTAAGATTATATGAACAAAAATTATTCGGGACTCCTGTTCCTGCGGCTCAGTTTAAATTTAAACAAGATCCAATATGAAAGTATCAGAACTTATAAATTCCTGCAATTACAAACAGGTTTTTAATATTATCTACAAACAATATTTACACAATAAGTCTGTGAATTCCATAATTGAAATTGACCTAGAGATACAAAAAGCGTATAATCATTTTTCCAAAGTAAACTGTTCTCCAGAACAAATTGAAGAAACTCATTCATTATATTTACTATATACAGAAGATGAAAAAATTGATATTTGCATTCATGAGGAGGGTAAAGATGAATTATTAGGGATTGATATTTACGACTGGACTCAGTTAGCTTGCTTAGATATTAAAAACGGTTGTAAACTTTCTAATCCAGAAATTGCCGCAGAAATTCTTTGGGAGACAACTCAATGGGGAGATAACGAAAGTATTAAAAAAATGCTAAAAGATATAGAATCTACAATTAATTATTTGACAGATTAAAGATTTCATGACATAATATATGTCATGAAGCTGGGCGTAGTTATTCCATATAGAGCTAGAAAAAAATTTTTAGACCAATTCCTAACTGGCTTTTCTCGCTATATTGAGTCAGCAAACAATTTCTCGAAAAAAGATTACGAAATTATTCTTGCAGAGCAATGTGATGGAAAATTTTTTAATAGAGGGTTGGCAATCAATGTTGGGGTAGATTATGCTGTAAGGTATAATCTCGCAGACTACTTTGTTTTTCATGATATAGATATTATTCCTCTTAGTGGAATAGATTATTCCTATACACAGACAGAGTGGTGGTTTTTATGCGCAGGAGGCTTTAAAATAACAGCCAAAGATTTTATTGACGTTAATGGCTTTAGTAATGGCTTTAAAGGATGGGGTTATGAAGACACAGACTTTCAAGAAAGGCTCCATCTTTTCAAAAAACCAAAGTTTTTTTGGCCTAAATTAGGAAAAAAAGACAAAGCGACAATGTTAAACCTTGAATTTGGAGGGCGCATGCCCGACGAATGGAATCTTGAGAGCAAAACAGCAACAAAAGAGTATTTTAACAACACAATGCTGAGAAGAGGAGCTGGAAAGTGGGATGGCTTTCCGAGATACTTTGCTCCAAAAGATTTAGATTTAAAAAGCGAGCATGTAGATAAATACAAATCTTGGTATGAATACGATCAAATAGACAACAACAAAGCCAGGTTAGAAGAAATAACATACAATTCTGGGTCAGAATACCAGCTAGAAAAACATTATAAAAACGACGGCTTTTCAGAAATCAAAAGTTTTCAAATTTCAGACAGCAGAAAATCTCAAGGAATTCATAGAGTCGGATTTTATACAGAATAGAGTTGACAAATTAACAAAAACTTAATAAAATAATCAATCATGAAAAATAATAAAGAAAATATATTTAAAAACTTGTACCACACTTTATTCGCTAAAAGATTCTTACTTGTATATAAAAACAACACAGGCAAAGTAAAAACTTACGAAATATCAAAGCCAGAATTAAACGATTCATTTGGCAACAAAAACGAGCGCAGAAACAATGCTGGGTTTAGAGCCTTTTGTTTTGGCAGAAAAGAATTCAGGTCTTTCAGGCATGACAGAATTATTTCTTTAACAAAATCTTAACATGAATTTTTTTTATGAAAAATTTTCTTCAAGTTCCGAAGTTTCGGAGAAGCTGATAAAAAAAAATGACTATACTTTTGTTAAAATTGAAGAAGTTAAAGTAGTTATTAAGCTAGAAGACTTTCAAAATTTTTCTCTTGCTTGTGAATCAGAGGACTTTTCTATTGACCAGTATCAAAAAGACCGAAAGAATAATTCTTGTACTGTCTGGATTCGAAGAAGACTTTTATGAGCTCAAACGGTAAAGGAGATTCTCCAAGAAATATTTTTTCTGAGAATTATATAAAAAATTACGAAAGCATAAATTGGAAAAAGCCGAAGGCCAAAAAAAAAATAAAAACAAAAAAGAAAAAATAGTGGACTATATACATTAACATGTGTAATGTATATTACATGAAAGTAGTAGCAGCCAGCGGGTATTTTGACCAAATACATTTAGGGCATCTGTAATCGAAGCCTAGCCCGAAAAAAAAATTAAAAAAGATTCAAACAAAAGTGGACGATAGACAAAAGAAATATCTTTCCTCAGAAAAAGGAAAAGCTGCCCAAAAAAAAGCTCAAGAAAAGTATGACGAAAATAATAAAGAAAAAAGAAGGCAGCAAAAAAGAGATTATATGAGAAGAAAGAGGGAGCAAGACCCAAGCTATTGCAAGTGGAAATAATATGCTTAAAGCATATCAGATATATTACCTAGAAAACCAGAAAGAGTATTTGCTTCCAGGCTTTTCATATTTTTTTAATAAAGACTCTACTATTTTTTTA
>Ga0255759_10004153_pt1 | contig 12589 bp, 5 predicted proteins | sample 101ome_20_FD_179959 | JGI IMG/M metagenome (GOLD analysis project Ga0255759, IMG submission 179959) | Coastal salt marsh microbial communities from the Groves Creek Marsh, Skidaway Island, Georgia - 101404AT metaG (version 2) | ecosystem: Environmental > Aquatic > Marine > Intertidal zone > Salt...
GCTTGTGCTGCAAATTCCAAGGCATTCACCGTCCCACCGACATTTACTGCAGCCAGTGCGGAATATGCCTTCAGCATATTGACTTCTGCTCCTGCATTGACAACGACGTCGATGCACGACACCAAAAAATCATATTCACAGCTAGAGATGCCAAGTGATGGCTTTGCAATATCACCACAAACAAGTATTACCTTCTTTGAATACCCATCACCGAGAGAAATTCCACGACGAGAACTTATACTAAGAACCCTTTCATTCGCCTGCTGCTTGTTCTTAGCTCTAATAACACAGTAAATGCATTCGACAAAATCATCTGCAATGAAATCACGTAGTAGATATGCACCAACATACCCCGTAACACCCGTTAATAAGATATTTTTCTTAGTTTTCACACTCCACGAGTCCAAAATGATTCCTCTCGTTTCTTCACTTTTTTCACGCGCCAATGAGCTGAAAGTGTATTTATCTGCCTCGTGTGATGCACTAAATTCCTTGGAATCCACTGAAGAGAGACTTGCCATTCCTGATAAGGTTGGTTTGGCCAGAATCTCTCCAACCTGAACCTCTTCATTTCGATATTTTGATATAGCATCGGCTAGTTCAACAAATTTTAAGCTTCCACCGAGGTCAAAAAAACTGTCGCTCCCTTTCAAGTTAAGTTGTGGTTGACCCAACACCGTCTTCCAAATCTCTGCCAACTCTGATTCAGCAGCAGTCAGGATATTTAAAGAACTGTCCGAAATTCGCCTCAAATTTTTAACATCTAGTTTCAAATCTTTACCAGATGTAGCAGTGTGAATTCCATCATCCAAATGATAAAAAGCACTTGGAATCATGTAATGTGGAGCTCGTGCCTGCATCCATTCACGAATTGCAGTCTCTGATATTGATTCATTTACGTCTTGCGTCAAAGAAATGGCAGCTACAAGACTAATTTCTGATCCATCTTCCCCACCAAAAACTGAAACTTTCGCTGTTTTGATCGATGTATGCTGGAGCAATAAATCTTGAACCATCCGGGGAGAAACTTTAAATCCACGAATTTTTACATGTGCGCCATTTGCTCTGCTTTCAAATGTAATTTTATCACCTCCAAGCCAACGAACTAAATCCCCAGTATCATACCAATCGTTTTTCATGGAAGATTTGCCATGTTCTGTCCAATAGCCAGTGAGCAAACCTTGTTTTTGCACGAAAAGATGGCCGATGTTGCCGCGTAAAACGGCTCGCCCAGATTCGTCAAGTATTCTTGCCCTCGTGCCTTCTCGAATTTGGAAGTATCCATCTCTATAAATAGCGAGATCACCACTTTCATTTGTGCTGTAAATGTTTACTACCTTACAAGTGGGTACTTTGGCCAGGAAGGAATCTCTGATTTGGTCCCGAAAACGTTCTCCTGTCAACATGAGGGTGTGCACAGAGTCAAAAGACTGCCGAAATATTTCATCTGGTACATTTATCAAACAACTTTCCAAAATAGAAGGAGTTAAAAACAGTACCGTAATCTTCTTCTCCTTCACATAGTCACACAGTTCTTTTGGTTTCAAAAAAAAGTCGGACGGTATGATCACAAAGGTGCAGCCAGAAAGGATTGGGATTAAAAAATAATAATATACCCAGAAACTCCCAACCCGATCACCCTCTCTTAAAATCTTCTCAAAAATTGGATGCGAATCAGTGAGAGAAGCCTGAGGACAACAAACAACTTTAGATACGCCAGTCGTACCACTGGTAAGTACGCAAAAGCCTCCGGTGTCTGGTTTATTCGCTGCATTCAATGTTGGATGAAGTTCTTTAAAGATGCTGTCAACACATTTGAAATCATCCATTTCTTTAGATAGTACAACAACGCTCGCCTTTTCCGTATCCGAAATATTCTTTGAAAGAACATCTGAAGTCAAGATTACTTTTGGCTTTATGATGCCCAGAACTCGCTCGAGGTCGGTCGATCTATACCACGTAGGTACATCTGCAAAGACACACTCGCATAATAAAGAACCAAGGGCTGCCCAAGTTGAGGATGCAGAAGATTCAAGGTAAATTGCCACGTGATCACCAGAAGTGCAACCATATTTGGTCAATATCTCATCAACCTTCAGAGATCTTGCATAAATCTCCGTCAATCTGTATGAACCTTTCAGATCTGCGACCGCAACATTATCCACTTCATCGCAACGCTGAATTAGCTTGGATAAATCTCGCCAGTGCACATTTGGAAAATTGATATCAATACTTTTATTGCCTTCTGCAAAAGTGACTTCAGACTCGACCTTTGACGATTCAATATCAGACACAATTAATTTGAATATGTCTTGCATGAAGACATCAGATAATACATCCTCCTGAGTCCGAATTATAGAGACTGGATACGCTAAAGATTTTATCGCTGGAATTTTGTCCGTAATTATCAGAGCACGAACTACACACATGTATCCATTTGCTATTTTAGCGTCCATTACTTTTAGCATTTGTAAAACTGCTTCAACTTCACCACAAACCACCAAAGGCAAATCAAACAAATACGGGCATTTATCTTCCACACTTTCGAATTCCTCATGGTGAAAAGCGAAGATTGTAGAGTTCGAAAAGAAAGAAGCAGTCATGCATGATAATAGATCCAGGTTACCAAAATATGATGAGCCACAGATGAGCACATTGAAGATATTTTGAGAAGATGGGCTTTGACGACAAATTGGCCAGCTCTTCCTCATCGAGACAGAGTTCCAAACAATCGCTTCATAATAAGGTTTTACGTCTGCGGCACTTCTGGATATTTCTTGAGAAATATCTTCATGAACATTATCCTCTTCAACTGTAATGTGAGCCAAATCCACCTGACGATTCATCGCAGACTGAATATCCAATTGAATATCATCCCAGTTGAACATGGACTTTTTGTATTCAACTCCAACGAAGTCACAGACATGCTCTAATGCCAATTTAGGACTTTGAACCACGTCTAAATCGGCGTCTAAAACCAACGAGGTAGCTCCAATTCGTTTCAATCTTGAAAGGATCTCAAATGAGTTCTTGTAAGAAAGTGTGTTGATGTTTTCAATACATTCATTTCCCCTCGCACTGGTACGCCATTCAGACGCACACATTGCTTCAGGATCCCGAACAAGAATGATGTGATTAAAACTCTTCAACCACGCATCTTCTATTTCAGCATTGATGTAATTATGGCATTGCTCTATTGTAACATTTACTTTCGCTTCCGCGTTTACACTAAGTATTTCTAGCATAGAATTATATGCTGCTTTTCTCAGCGAACTCCTACCACTCTGATTAGCAAATGTGCTTGAGTTTACGTGCGAGGACATTAAAGATTCGTAAATTTGAATCTCGGGGTGCATTTTCAAACAGCATTTGAGAGTGTCTGATTGACTATTGGGTAAAGACCACACTATAATTCGCTTGCGTTCACTGTAGTACAAATCACTCGATGATATCAGAGGAAATGAACTTCCTTGAGCAATGCACCAGCAGCACATTCCGTCGCGAACAATTTCGGATGAAACTCCTAACTCTCTCAACTTAAATGATATAAATGGAGCCGGATTTATCCCACCCCTTGCGATAAGTAAAATCCTCTGAGATAGATCTACTCCAGATTCTATGAAAATCTGTCTCAAGGTATCCGAATCTTTTGCAGAAGAGACAACAGAAAATGGGACGTTTATTGCACCAGGAATATGACCGCGGCGATGACCTGAGAATTCTACTAACTTTTCATTCGAGTTATAGTAAGAGATATCTAAAGTCTCCCCATGGAAAATTTGAGGCTCTCGACAGTCAATAATTTGAGTTTGGATAGAGTCTAAACAGTTTAAAACTTCAGAAACATCAACTTGGTATACCGATGAATCTGTAACATCTGCATTTCCACGCGGTGTGTAGGTGTTGAGAGTAGTATCGCTTATGGCGAGATCTTTTCGAGAGATCTCTGTGCAAGAACCTGACTTTTTCCACTCCTTAAACCCACCTTGAAGGATATACACCTTCCCTACATGTCCAAAATATTTGAATACAAAAGCACAATACTCCGCACTAAAACTAACGTCGTCGTTGCCATAAATGATAACATCATCTTCAACAGAAATGCTTACTTTGTTCATGTAACGTACAAAATCAGTCAACTTCGGGAAAGCTTGAGGAGTCTGTAGAGAGTGATCGCTCACCGACTCGTGATTGTAAAAGATGGCAAACGGTATATGTTCTTGATCATACTCTTCGCGAATACGTGCCGTTGACTTCGTGTCGTCCCATCGCGCATCAATTATTTTCAACCCATGGTGTGACTTTTTACTCTCTAGCAGATCTTGAAGTTCAGCGGCAGTGACAGTTCCCAACAGAGACATTTGAAGACGTCAGAAAAGTAAACCACTTCGCACTTCGAAATAAGTTAGCTGCTTTGCGCTCGTGTGTATTTCAAACTTTTCTAAGTGCCTTAGATTGTGCACACTTTATCACTAGATTGTTCTAAACTCTTGTGCGCGTTGGTAACGATTAATTTCAGGTATTTAAGTGGATCAAAGTGGCGAGAAAGGACTTTTAAAGCTCTGCCCCGTGATGCGTGCTCCCAAGCAGGCCAAGCTGGCAAGCTCCCGTACCAGTTGAAAGAGGGCTAAAAGTTCGAAAAAATGATAGGGGACCGACCAACACGGACAGATTGATTGAGTGACCGGCCAAGGCAAAACAAATTTTTTGGCAAAAATATATGTCGTTTTTTTGTGTTTTTTGTATAAATTTAATTGGACAAAAATGGTACCAAAGGTACCTTTGTAGAGAAACAATTTTGCCATATTTTTTGTTTTTTTGTGTCAGTGCGTATCATCATCATTATGAATGTCCCTCGTCGGACTCGAATACTTTTCGAGTTTCACTTTTTCTGATTGGCGAATTCGTAGTATAAATACTACCTTTCTTCGTTCCTTGTCACCTTTTGCTTTTTGCATTTGCTTTTCTTCTCATGCGCCGAAATTCGTGACAGAGAACACACCTGTTGGATAGAGCTGTGAGTGACTCTGAAAAAAAGTATCGGCAATAAGTTTGACGGGACATTGTAGTGAATTTCAACGCCTTCATAGAATTTTTTGAAGCGACGACACCACGAAAGATGGCAACGACGGGACGGGAAGGTATATCCACTACTGAGAAAACCCAGACAGAACGAAATTTTACAGACCGTGTCGAAGGTCGAAGCTTCGTAACACAAACTCGCCACGAAACGAATATGATTCGAAACCATCCATGGTTTGACTACCCTCCTGCTTTTGAGAAGCGAGTTAAGAGAATGCTAAAGACAAGTAAGAAGCTCCTTAATCCCGCAATAATCTTAGAGCCGCTACCACCAGCGCTCAAATATTCTCTGACACGTAACTTTGGTTTTGTTTCTTCGGTATTTACTCAATTCCTAGGGAATGATGGAGTGAGTAACGTGCAAGAATCGATTGGACTCAGTAAATAGAAGTATAATGTTGTTTGAGAGGGGCAATTTTTGACAGTTTTTAGCATAGTTTCGGGAGAGTTTGGTTAGGTAACGTGGCCCAACTTAGGCCACGAAGAGAAAAGTATGCAAAAAAATTTATTTTGTAATAGTAAAAACTTAAGGTTTTCTGACATTCCTTTCGTGAGATATCGAAACGAACCTATCATTCAGATCAAGCCCCAGTTTTCTCAGACCAAATGAGTCTCGATGTGGAATGTCGCGAATATCTGTTTCCCCTTCAGGAGAGGATCTGATTATTCGAGAAACTTTTGGGTGAGGAGTCAACTGAATATCATCAATACCATAATTGTTAACAGCGGAACTTGTGACATTCATCCCATCGGCTCTAGAATCCCGTCCCGGCGTTTTACCACCAATATCCTTTCGATCGGGCTCAACATAGCCAAGGCTCACTTTCCGCATCTTAGAGGTATGATACTTTGGCGAATCTGGTACAGATTTTTCATCAACTTGGTCCATAATTTCAATGGGTGCCTGTGTTTTCCATGCAGGAAGCTTCCGCCTCCCTTTATTCGCCTGCATCTTCTCGTAAAAGACATCTGAGCTTTCATTGATAAGCACTTCTGAGTCTGGAGAAATTGAAACGGAACCTAAACCATGAATATTGTTCACTGCTTGGCTCTTTGTCGACACATCACCAGCCTCCTGTTTCCAGTCGAGAGCTGTTTTCATGGGTGTGTTAGAAGAATCTATATTTCCTGACCCAGCAAGTGTGTTATTTCCAGAATTCTCCATAGAAACATTTAACACTTGAACATCTTTACTTATTCCTGCACTAACAGTTGTAGAGGTGCGCAGATTATCAGTGAAAAACACATCACTTAAAGAGCTGCTATTTCTGGAGCCAAGTGCAACTGGAGACTCAGCCCAGTCTCGGGCACTTGAAGCCTTGACTTCTGAGTTCTCCACCTTCCCTCTGTCCTCACTCAAGGGATCAAAGTGATCGTATACATCAAACGTGCTGAATTCATCATCATCTATTTTTTTGTTCTTACCTCCCATTTCACTTTGAACATTATTTGTTAAATTTGCTTCTTCTTCAACAGTCAATGCAAGATTGTTTGGAGTTGAAACAATTTTATCAGTTTCATGATCTCGTCGACCATTTACAAAACCAGTAAATCCCAGCACACGCTTAGAGGTCTGATCCAAATCTCGCGAGTTGTCCCGCATGAGCGCACGAACCGGTAAATCGTAAGGACGGTTCCCGAAAGGCTGTTCTATCTGCTCAGCAGCAGCCTCAATTCCAAATAAAGCTAATGATAATAACGTTGTGACTGGCACGACACCAAAAACACCTACTTCATGTACAAGAATAAACGGAAGGGAGCACACATAAACCATAAGTGTGCACTTTAAATGTGTAATGATACAACCTGGCGGAGGCTGGTTTACCACCTTCTCACACGAACCATAATTATCCATTATAGATGCAACTTCTGCATGAACTGTAGAAGCGATGGCAGGAGGCATGTATCCACGTCTAAAAGCTTCCTGCACACAACCTCTGAGAGCTTCTAAGCAAAATAAAACCTTGTTTGATGCCCCAAAAAGACCTTCTAAATCATCTGAATCTAATGGTGTTGTTAATCTTTGCACAACAGAAGCATCTGTGATTGATGTTCCATTGAGTCTGTCTGCTACACACTCCTTAAGAGTACTTATCAACGCAAGTGCTCTGGCTGCCAAGATTGGATCGTCTGGGGCTACCCAAGTACAGAATGTTCCACCCAAATTTTTGCAATAAAACAAAATATTTCCCAAGCAAGTTCTTCCATACCACCAGCGTTCGTGAGCGTTGTTCCACCGAAACACGAGCATAAAACCCATTGGAAGTCCTAGAACACCATGCATGAAGTTAGAAAGAGGTTTCAAATTGGCCCCAAGACGAACTTTAGCAAAAGCAGCGGCACATGCGAATGTAGTGCTCAATAATGTTGGTTGTAAGGGTCCAAGTTCTCTATTTAACAGCCACCGAGGATTACGACCAAAAACAGAGCTGAAAATTCCAGAATCGTTAAAATCAAGCGGATTCTCTGGATACAGGATCAGTGAAAGAATAAAAAGCGACACACCAGACACTGAAAATAATAATAGTCTAGTTGTTTTTGAAGGATCTCGAGTAATCCAAATATTTATCATTCGTTGCTTTGTTCGTAAAGCAATATCATATGCATCTCTGTACACTCTATCAATCCATAAAATTCGCGTTTCAGCTATTGAGAACGCATCGGGATCAAAATCATTTTCATCATCATCAGAGTTACCACCATTGTTGCTATCCCCACCACCTCCAAAACCATCATCACCACCACCACTTTGTCTCAAAGCGTACGTGAAAGTGCCAACATCACTTTCCATGATTTTACTTTTATCTATTCCAGGTACGCCCTTCTTCTTGTCTATCACGAAGAAGTTGCTTTGATGTTTGTTGTTGTTGTTGTTGTTGTTGTTGTTGTTGTTGTTGTTGTTGTTGTTGTTGTTGTTGTTGTTTGTTTCTTTACTTGAGTCTGTCTTGAAAATCTTTTGTGTAAAAACGTTGGTTTCCAGTTCTTCCGAATCAGAGTATTTCTTTACCGAAGCATTTCTCGCACTAGATTTTCCTATATTATTATCAGTAAATGTGGTATTACTTTCGTTTGCAGTTCCCGATTTCTTTGCACCTGGCTCCCGCATTGATGGAGGTAACAGTGTGTCGTCCGCAATTTTTTTATTCAAGTCAGGTGTATCACGCCTGGATGTCTGTGACTCTTGAGAAAGCTTCAAAGAATCATCATCTCGAGATCCAGGACTGCTTTCATTTACAATTGTCCTAACAATTGATCGGAATTTTTTAGTAGGTTGTGGGTTAGCTTTTACCGCGAAACGAGAAAGTGTGTGTGCTCCCAATTTTTGACGTGTTGAGAACGAATTTGAAGTTGGCAGGAGCGTGGAAAGCTGCATCTTGCCTTCACGAAATCCTCATTCAAGCTTACTTCATCTTTCTCTGTCAGTTTTGTGTGTGTTCAACACAAAAAATCCTTCTTCTACTTAGTACACAAACGTATAAAGTCGCTCTCTCTGCAACAAGGTATGCCCCCCGCCTAGTGTTTTGTATTTTTTGCAGAAAAATGCAACTCCAAATACGACATACTTACAATACGCATATGACGTTTATCGATATGATCATAACGCATAAAAGTCAAGCTCTTGATTCTTTCGATTAAGACTTAAAAAATGGCGGTTCCACGGGGATAACTATGACGTTCACTTAGTAGCCCGCACATGGATGTGATTTTCTAAAATTGACTCTTTGACGACTGAACCACCTATAGTCCTTGATGGTAATAATAAAATTATAATTCTTCTCTTAATTTCTTAATAAATAAAATAGCAAAAAAAACATGTGTTGTCAAAAAAAAATCGCCGATTCCGGGAGAATTCAAGCAAAAAATTGGCCAATTCTCCCGGAAACGGCGTTTTTTGTTTGTTTTTCGAACTTGAAATTTTCATATTTTTTCCAACTTTTTTTGCTAACGCACTCTAATTTGGAAATAACACTCTTTATTGCCACACGACCTCTTGATTCAAATTTTTACAGAGTTCCGAGTTACGGAGTTACCGAGTAATTTCAAAAAAAAAAACGTAGGAAAGCTACTGCCCTCACTTATATTTGAAGGAAAGGATCGGAGAAAACGAGATATTGATTCTTACTTTCAAACGTTGTCAAACGTACATTACATAAGAGTACGAATTAGCCGCGTTGTTCGTGGCTAATCTTTTTTCTCCAGTGTTGCCGTGTACAAACGTTGTCGTCCTGCCACTGACTCCGTGATTTTCAAAAAAAAAAACAATAAAACTGATTGACTTTCGTCCGCGGCTGTAGGCTCCCTTTCCTCACCAAAATAGACGGGATGGGTGCGTCCGAGCCCAATTTTCAGAATCAGAAGGGTATGGAAGTAACAAAATATCGGCCTTCTCAGAATCTAATCCTTTACTGTTGAATAGAGCTCCTGTTGAGGTTTATCGTGAATTTCACGGACGGAAATCAGTTCAAGTACTTAGAAAAACTGGTGAGTGAAAATAATATTAATATTAAAAATAAATCAACTCTTTTTGCAGCGCTCCTATCACGAGCAAGAATTGAAGACCATAGTAATTGATCTGGAGGATATTGACAATGCAAGTGCAGGCTTTTCATTTCTTCTTTGAGTTCACTTTTTTGCCACTTTAGTTCAACGATATTTCAACTGAAGATAAAAGAAATGTTCTGAATGGTTTGTTATCGAATTCGAAAAGATATCTTCAGCTGCTGTCAGAAATATTTCATGAAGTGCGAGAGAGGCCGAGCGATACAAGTACTTCAACGTACCCTCAATTTGCTTCAGAAGAGGTGATATTTTGAATGAAAGTTTGTCCATTTCAAATTAAAATAGATGTTTGAAAATAAACAGAGTGAGCAAAATAAACGCTTTGCAGATGAAATTGCAAGAAAACAGTATCAAATACTGCTGAATCCCGGTGCATTAATCTCAATTAAAGGACTTCGCAATATCCGAGCTTCTGATATTGGACATCTTGTGCGCTTTCAGGTTAATATAGCTACCATATTCATTACTTTTTAGTTATTTTTTTGTCTTCTTTCTAGGCCATGTGTACAAGTGTTGGAGATGTAAAACCAATGATGGAAGTTGCATGTTTTATGTGTGAATGTGGATACAAAATTTATAAAGTCAGCTGCACCTTCACACATTCATAGCATTTCTTATATTTATTTGTAGGAAATTCTGCAAGAAAGCTTTACACCTGATAGTGAGTGCCCCTCAAGAACTTGCTCCAAGAAAGGTATACATTTGAACTATTCACACTTGGATACTCAAGCATGATCTTCAGGAAAGCTTTTTCTTGAGACTCGAGAATCAAAATTTGTGAGATATCAAGTACTAATATTTCCGATAATACAGCTTATTTCATTTTTCTAACTTCTCTAATTAGGAAATCAAGGTTCAAGAGCTATCTGAGGACGTACCTGTTGGTCGTATTCCTCGCTCCCTGCAAGTTCAAATCAAGGGTGCTTTAACTCGTTGTGTTGGGTGAGTAACTCTTGTAAAATGTGCAATACAACAGCATCATGTGCTTACAACGTATAATAGTCCTGGCAATGTAATAGAGATATCTGGCATCTTTCTTCCAAAAGCTTTTACTGGCTATAAGGTGACGTCTTATTTGAAAAGTTGCACAGCACTGAAATTCTGTCAAATAGGCAATGCAGGCTGGCCTTGTAACAAATACTTTCATCGAAGCAATGCAAATACAACAAAGTAAAATTCGTTACAGTGATTATTCACTGAGTAACGCCAATTTGGACAGATTGAAGTTGTACCGGAGTGAGCCTGATTTTTACAATAGATTAGCTGAATCAATTGCTCCGGAAATATATGGACATCTTGATGTAAAAAAAGCGCTTCTTCTTCTGTTGTGCAGTGGTGTCACACGAGTTTTAGATGATGGCGTGAAAGTAAGAGGTGATATTCATATTTGTCTTATGGGAGATCCTGGCGTTGCCAAGTCACAACTATTGAAGCACATTGTTAAAATCTCTCCCAGGTAAATTATTAATAAGGATACGAAGCAATATTTGATTTTTTTCCAGAGGAGTATTCACTACAGGTAGGGGAAGTAGTGGTGTTGGTTTGACAGCTTTTGTTCAAAAAGACCCACTTACTGGTGAAATGATATTAGAAGGAGGGGCACTTGTATTGGCAGATAATGGAATTTGCTGCATAGACGAGTTTGATAAAATGGACGAAAGTGATCGCACTGCCATACATGAAGTAATGGAACAGCAAACCGTAAGCATCGCTAAGGTATGTTGTTTCTTTTCCATCTCATATTTCTTAGATATTTTACTTTTCAGGCCGGAATAACTACAACTTTAAATGCACGCACTGCTGTTCTCGCTGCTGCAAATCCTGCATTTGGTAGATATAACACGTCTTTTACTCCTCAAGAAAATATGAACCTTCCTGCAGCTCTCTTGAGCCGCTTTGATCTTATGTGGTTGCTTCTTGATATACCTGATTCAGGTTCTGATATGAAATTGGCACATCATGTTTTGCATGTGCATCGAGAAGGAGTGCCTCCAGTATGTATACCAAAGTTCGCTCTAATATCTTACCGAAGTCAAAAATTTCAGGAACTTTCATTCACTCCTATATCGTCTATAGAACTACAGTCATACATTTCTCATTCGCGCAAATTCAAGCCATATGTTCCTATTGAACTAACAGAGTATATATCTGGACAGTACGCAGAGTTGAGAAAAGAAGAAAAGGAAGCTGGCGAAAATTCTATGGTGATCATTAAATAAATTTTGCGTATCACCTGATAAAGTATCCACATTTTCATCAGGGTTATTCAACTGCTCGAACTCTGTTATCAATTCTTCGTCTATCTGAAGCACTTGCACGCCTAAGATGGAGCGATAAAGTACGTACTAAATTGCCTGTGTCCTGCTGGGTTCAGTATTTTTGCTTAGGTTGCGCAGACCGACGTGGATGAAGCACTGAGGTTGATAAAAATGTCTAAGGTTCGCACTGAAATCCAAATGAATCATATGTATAAAATGACCATTTTGTACAGATCAGTCTTGAAAACTCGCGCACAGAAAAAACTTTAACGGACCCAGTAACATCAATACATATGGTAAGTTTTGAATTTTTCTCACTAAAATTTGATGATTTTGTATAGATCATAAGAGAATGGGTAGAACGTAGAGGTTCTTCGGACATCACATACGACCAAGCTCTTTCTTTAACAGTCAACAAAGGCTACAAAAAAGAGGTATTTCAAACTTTTTTTGTTCTCAACTTGCTGAAGGAAGATTTCAACACAAGGATTTGGACGCCTGTTTGCAAGAATATCATGGCTTGGATATTTGGATAATTGATGACAACAGGAATATTACTTTTGCTTAGCTATCTGGTTTTGATTTTAAATCACTTCCCTTCTAAGATTTTTGAGTCACAAGCAACTATTTTTACTTTGTCTGCGTGTATCTCTTCAACTATACCACTATAATTTGCAGTTTTAAACTTT
>Ga0255759_10004157_pt1 | contig 12577 bp, 5 predicted proteins | sample 101ome_20_FD_179959 | JGI IMG/M metagenome (GOLD analysis project Ga0255759, IMG submission 179959) | Coastal salt marsh microbial communities from the Groves Creek Marsh, Skidaway Island, Georgia - 101404AT metaG (version 2) | ecosystem: Environmental > Aquatic > Marine > Intertidal zone > Salt...
ATAAAATAGTTCCTAAATTATATAAAATAAGACAACAAGCTTTAGCACAAAAAGAGTATATTAATGATGTAAATAGAACTATAATATCAAATTATAATACAGGGATGACTGTTACCTCAGATAAATCTGTTACTTTAAATAATCCTGTTAGTTTCTCAACTGATACTACAATTTCTAGTAATATAACAGCATTAGGTGTTGATTCTAGAAAAATAATGCAATCATTATTTAAATTTAAACATGATATAGGAACTACTAAACATTTTACTACAGAACAAAAAGGTAGTGCAGATGAAAGAACAAAAGGTTTTAATTTATCTGATGTAGTTGAAATTACAACTGGTTTAGATAATTTATTAAAAAAAGATTCTACTACAGCTAGTGCAATTAATGATGGTACATTAGGTGTAACTACACTATTTAAAAAATTACCAGCTTCTAATCCTTCTATAGAACCATCTTCTGATACGGCAATTAAATTAGTTGATACCGCAAGAGGTGCAAATACATATGAAAGAGAAGGAACAACTGGAGTTAAAAGTGGTTTTGAAACAACATTAACTGCAACTGATGCTATATTAGGTTTTGGTTTAACATAAATAAATATATAATTAAAAAGAATCAGTAAAACTTTTTTTTTGGCTTGGTTCAATTAAATGACTGGTGTGGCTAATAAATATATATAAATCATAATGATCTGATAAAATACTTGTAATATAATGAGATTGTAATTCATTATTAGAATTATAAATAACACCAATCATACGTTGTTTTTTTTTAGTATTAAAAGGGGAAATATTTTTACATTTTTTTAAATCAATAAAACAATTATTTATATTTCGTGATTTACAAAAATGATATATATGTTCTTCAATGGAATCTTTAATAGGAACATTTAATACATATATATTATGTTTATCATCCCATTTTGGTGCTGCTAAAACTGAACCATTATAGGTGCCAAAACCAATAATAAAAGTATTTTCAAACATAGCTCGACACATTTGACCTAAATTCCATGAATTATTATTTGAAAAATCTGTTCCTCCATGTTCTGTAGCGGTAGCATCACCAATATGACTATTATGAGCCCAAATAATAATTTTAGATTTAGATATTTTATCTTTTAATTTCATTGTTGTCATTAACATATGTTGATCTCTAGTATTCCATGAAGCATTACTACCAGGTGGTTCTAAATATTGTTTTTTAAAATATTCGTATGAATTTATTATAACATCACAACAAATTTCAGCACTAATAATAGCAATAGTATCAATATTTAGTTCATTACATTTTTTAATATATTTTTGTGAATTATTTTGAATTTGAATAAGTATTTGTTGGAAATAATCTTGAATAAATATGTCAATCTGTGGATTTTTTATAGCAATATTTATAAATTCAGTAGTAGTTTTACATTTATTCATAAATTTTAAATTTGAATAAATACTATTATATAAATTTATATCAATTATTTTTAAAAATGCATATAACCAATCTAATGATTCTTTTAATAAATAACAATCTAATCCTAATAAATATACTTTTTTTGTAGATTTTTCATTAAATTTTTTTAACCATTCTATTAAATCAATTATAATATTATTTTTCCATAACCAAATTGGAAAACTATGAATATTAGATAAAGCTTCTTTAGCAGATTTATTTTCAGATTTATTATGTATATATTTATTTACATTATATAAATTAAACCAATCTGTTTCAAATAAAATAATATTAAAATTATCAAATGAAACTAATTGTTTTGTAATATCTGAACGATTTTTATAAAACTCTTCTGTACCATGTGTAGATTCACCTAATAATAATATATCAGTATTTTTAGGTATATAATGAATAATAGAATCGGATTGATTAAAATTTTTTATATAGTCCATAATACATATATTATTAAAAAAAAAATTTTTTACATTATTATACTTCATTTTGTTTTTTTTTATTATGTTTTTTTAATTCATTTTTAATCTCTGATAATTCATTTATCATTTTTATTTGATAATTATATAATTTTTTATTTTTACTATTTTTTTTATCAATAATATTACTTAAATAATTTTTAAATAATGAATAAATTATAAACATTGAAAATACTATAATAAGTAAATAAATAATATCAGATAGTAATAATCCTACTCCTAAAGTAGAATATCCTATTTGTATTGTATAATTTTTCCAATTATCTGAAAAATATGGTTCAACCATAGGCATTACTATTTGTTCTGTAAATGTTTTACTAACAGATGATACAGATAAACCAATAACAGATGCAATTGCTAATCCAATAACATTAAAATTAGAAAAAAAATCAATTAATGTTTTTTTTTCATTTTCAATAAAAGAAGATATAATATTTTGTTCTTTAATAGATTCTATTTTCATATTATTATATATATATATATATAATAATAAAAAATTTAAATAAAGAAATTTATTATTTCTTATCTCTATTTTTTTCATTTAACATAGGTTTAACATAAATATCACATAATGTTTCACCAATAGCTTTATCTGCATTTAATTTATCTATAAATCCATTATCTTTTTGAATTTTCATAGTAATCATTTTTTGTATAATAATAATATCATTTGGTGTACAATCTTTTTCATAAATCTTATCAAATAATTTTTCAGACATTTTATATATTTTATTATATTTTTGTGTACACTCTTTTTTTAATTCGGAGGTTCTTGTTTTATTTTTTAAAAAAAATACCATATTATTAAAATCATCCATTAATGACATTATATATATATATTATTAAAATATTTATTTCTAAATAAATAATATATGGATTGTATACAAAAATTTTTGTGTTCTGGTTTTAAAGATAAAATAAATGATGCAATAGATACAGTAGATGATATTAAAGATAATATAGATGATGTAATAGATAATGTAGATGATATTAAGGATAATATTGATGAAGTAATGGATAATGTAAATGATGTTAAAGAAAATTTTAATGAAGTTATAGATACAGCAGAAAATGTAATAGAAAATATGGAAAATACAGTAGAAACAGTAGGAGATGTAATAGAAAATACAGTAGATGATATAAAAAATGCAGATAGTATAGGAGATGTAATAAATAGTGTAAAAGACAATGTGGATGAAGGTAAAACAGAAATAGAAAAAACAGTTAATGAAATAGTATCAGATATAAATATAGTAAAAGAAGAAATAAAAGATACAGTGGAAGAGATAAAAGAAACACAAAAAATAACAGAGGAAACGGTAGAAGAAGTAAAAGATATAAAAAAAGAGATAGTAGATACAGTAAATGAAGTAAAAAATGTTGTATAAATATAAAAAATTTAAATAAATTTTTTTTTTTAAATTTTTTAAATTGATTTATAATTTAAAAATAAACAATTAAATAGATTTATGGAGAATAATTTGTATGAATATGAAAAATTTACATTTGATGTAATGGATAAAATGTTTGAAAATGATTATATTGTAAAAAAAATTCAACAAGATTCTTATAATGATTTTATTAGTAATTTAATTCCAATTATAATTAGTCAATATAATCCGTTAACATATAAATATGAGGATGATGAGGGTAAAAAATATGAGATACAATTAAATATAAAAAATTCAAGATTATTATATCCTAAAGTATGTGATAATGATGGAACAGTACATGAATTAACATCAAGTTTAGCAAGATTAAGAAATTATACTTATTCATCTAAATTAATAGTAGATATAATGAAACGTACATTTATTTATGATAAAAATGATGAAATATTAGAAAAAAATGAACAAATATTACAAGAAATAACAATAGGTAAAATACCATTAATGGTAAATTCAAAATTTTGTATAAATAGTATGAAAGATAAAAACCAATTAGATGAATGTAAATATGATAATGGTGGTTATTTTATTATTAATGGAATTGAGAAGGTTATTGTAGCTCAAGAAAGATGTATTGATAATAAAGGATTATGTTTTTATCAGAAAAATTCAAAATATAAATATGTATTGGAATTAAAATCATCTGTTAAAAATAAATATTTACCTACAAAACCACTTAGTATAAAATTATATGCAAAAGATAATATTATAAATGGAAATTATATTCGTATATCAATGCCCTATTTTAAACAAGATATTCCATTATTTATTTTAATGAGAGCATTAGGTTTTAAATCAGATAAAGAAATAGTAAAATTAATTATATTAGATTTATCAAATATTTATCATAAAGATGTAATGGAAATTATTCAATCATCAATAGATGATTCGATTAATATTAAAACGCAAGAGGATGCATTAGAATTTATTTCGAATAATTTAACAAATATTCCACGAGATGCTAAAAATAAAGAAAAAATTTATGAATATGTGAATTATTTATTAACAAATGAATATATGCCTCATGTAGGTGAATCATATATAAAAAAAGGTTTGTATACAGGATATTTAGTATTAAAATTAATTGAATGTAGTTTAGGTAAAAAAGATTGTGATGATCGTGATTCGTATTTAAATAAACGTATTGATGGAACTGGAGCATTATTAGGTGCATTATTTCGTCAATATTATACAAAAATGATGAAAGAATTAAAAACAAGTTGTAATAAGGAATTTAATAATGGTAGTTGGCGTGCAACAGAGAATTTTCATAATATAATTAATATATCAAATATATATAAATTAATTAAACCTACATTAATTGAAAATGGTTTAAAATTTGCATTAGCAACAGGTAATTTTGGTGTAAAAAATTCATTTAATAAACAAGGTATTTCACAATTATATAATAAAATGTCATTTAATAGTGTAAATTCTCATTTACGTAGAATTAATACACCTATTGAAAAATGTGGTAAATTAATTCCTCCACGAAAACAACATGGAACTCAATGGGGTTATATTTGTCCAGCGGAGACACCGGAGGGACAATCAGTTGGTGTTGTAAAAAATATTAGTTTATCGGCAATAGTTTCAATAGGAAGTTCATTATTATCAGTAATAAAAGAATTAAATAAATTTGATATATTATTGTTAGATGATATAGTAGATAGTGATTTAATACAATATGATATTTTATCAAGTAATTCAAAAATATTTCTAAATGGAGATTGGTATGGTGTATCAAATGAAATAAAAAATGTGTATCAACATTTAATAAAGTGTCGTAGATGTGGAATTATAAATATTTATATTAGTATTATATTTGATAAATTTGAAAATGAATTATATATTTATAGTGATGCAGGTAGATTTTTACGACCATTATATATATTAGATGAAGGTAAATTTAGAATTACAAATGAAATTGGGAATTTATTAAAAACAAATAGATTAAATTGGAATTCATTATTAGGAATTTCAAATAATTATAAAATTAAAATAGATGATTTAGAAAATATAAGTAAAGAGGAAATATTAGATATTTATTCAAATAAATCAGAAGCATTAATTGAATATTTAGATCCTTATGAAACATCTACTAAATTAATTGCTATGAATAAAAAAACAATAATGAATACGAATTATTCACATTGTGAGATTCATCCATTCTTAATTCTTGGTGCTATTGCTTCTACTATTCCTTTTCCGGATCATAATCAATCACCAAGAAATACATATCAATCAGCTATGGGTAAACAAGCAATTGGTATATGTGCTACTAATTTTTCTACTCGTATGGATACAATTAGTCATATTTTATATTATCCACAAAAACCATTAGTAACGACTCGTTCAATGAAATATTTAAATACTTCTAATATGCCTTCAGGTATTAATGCAATTATTGCAATTGCAACTTATACGGGATATAATCAGGAAGATTCAGTATTAATGAATAGATCAGCTGTAGATAGAGGGTTATTCTTATCAGGTCATTTAAAAACATATAAGGAAGAAGAGAAGAAAAATCAAAATTCAGGAGATGAAGAGAAATTTTGTATTCCAAGTAAGGATAATACATATAATTATAAATTAGCAAATTATGATAAATTAAATGAGAGTGGTATTGTAAAACAAAATTCGTATGTGTATCCAGGTGATGTAATTATTGGTAAAACAATTCCATATAAGAAAAAATTAAAAGAAAATTCTTATAAGGATAATAGTATAGTATTAAAAAATAATGAAGGGGGGAGTGTATATAAAGTATTTGAAGGAAGAAATGGAGATGGATATAAATTTTGTAAAGTTCAAATAAAAAATGAACGTTATGCAGAAATTGGTGATAAATTTAGTTCTCGTCATGGACAAAAAGGAACAGTAGGAATGTTATATAAACAAGAAGATATGCCATTTACTAAAGATGGTATTGTTCCTGATATTATTGTAAATCCCCATGCTATTCCTAGTAGAATGACAATAGGACAATTAATTGAATGTTTATTAGGGAAAACAGGAACAATATTAGGAATGGAAGGAGATTCAACACCATTTACTGAATTAGATCCTAAAAAAATATCTGACATATTAACAGTTCATTGTGGTATGGATAATTGTGGAAATGAAGTATTATATAATGGATTAACAGGAGAACAATTATTAGTAAATATATTTATTGGACCAACATTTTATCAGCGATTAAAACATATGGTTGTAGATAAATATCATTCACGTTCTACAGGTCCAGTAGTATTATTAACACGACAACCAGCAGAAGGAAGAACACGTGATGGTGGTTTACGTTTTGGAGAGATGGAACGTGATTGTATTATTAGTCATGGTGCATCTGCATTTTTAAAGGAACGTTTATTAGATGTATCTGATAATTATAAAGTATTTGTGTGTAATAAATGTTATATGATTGGTTCAGTAAATGAAAAAAAAAATATATATAAATGTGATCATTGTTCTAATACTACAGAATTTAATGAAATTAGATTGCCTTATGCTTGTAAATTATTACTTCAAGAATTAATTTCAATGAGTATTGTACCAAGATTAATTACTAATTAAGTAAATAATTAGAATTATCATAATCATTAATTAATTCAGTAATTTCTAAAACAAAACTATGTTCTGAATGTTCGAAATCAAATAATTTACCTTCATCATTAACAAATTTAATATCTAATTCAACAAGTTCACTTAATGGTTGTTTTTCAAAATATGTTTCATTTTCAACAAATGTATCATATAAATGAGAACCAGGATTACTACTTAATATAATTTTACTAAAATAATTTGTTTTATTTGTACTTAAAGTATTATCTAAATTTTTTATAGATAAATATAAATGTTTAGGTCCATTAATTCCAGTAATATTTTTATATATTTTTTTTTGAAATATATTTCCTCCATAACCTATTATATAATTATTTTTTTTTGTTTCATTTTTTAATAAATTTAAATCTCCTAAATATATATTTGGATTTTTAATACCTAAATCAGATACTTTTAGATCTAGTTTTACTATATTTTTTTTATTATTATTATCATATCCTATATCTAATACTTTAAAACCATTTATATTTTTATTTATTAATGAATCTATATTATTTATTTTATTACTAATATTACCACCAAATCCTAAATATTTTCCTTCTAAAGTAATTGAATAATAATTAACATAATAATTATCATTATTAATTGTATCAGTCCAAATATTATTATTAAAATATCCAAATATAGGAATACCATTTTTATATAATGAATTTTCATTAATATTTAAACTTTTATTATCTGATTTATATACTAAATCTAAATATGAATATGTAAATGTATTATAATTATTATCAATAACTGGTTTAATAATTGCATCTGTTTTTTTTATATTTATTTTATTTATGTCAGATATATCCATTGTATTATAACAAATTTCAGGTATATAAAATCCATTCATATTTTCAATATGTATTTTATTTGTTAAATATTCTTGAATAATTGGTAAACCTTCTTTATTATTATTATTAATAATATTTATAGTAGAATAATTCTCATTATTTAATTGATTTGTTTCAGAGTTAATAAAATTATCAGGTGATAAAATTAATTTATAATTCACTATATCAAAATTAATATTTGTATATTTTGAATCATTTATTTCAAATTGTGTATAAATAAGATTATTATAATTACTATGTGTATTAATAATATTATAATTAGAATAATTTATTTCATCTAATTTAATAATTTCTTTAGAATCATTTAATATAACTTTATATATTTTTAATATATTTGTATATCTAAATATATTTTTACTATTAGAATATAATTTATATATCGTATTTTTAACAAATTTTTGTTTTGATTCATATAATGTTTTTGAAATTAAATTAGAATTATATATACTATTATACCCTTGATAAAATATACGTGTATACCATTTATTATAAATAATTAAATTTTGAGTAGAAAATAAATTTTCATTTGTTTCACTATTTGAAATAATAATATTTTCTCCTTGTTTATGACTATTTAATAAATTATATTTAAATGTTAATTCAATATAATGTCTTTTTATATCAACATCTGTAATATAATTTAAATCTTCAATATACAAATTATTATAATTTGTTTCTTCATAAATTCCTACAATAATTCCTGCAATATTTAAATTAAATGTATGTTTATCTATATTTATAAGATTTCTATTAAAATTATATGTATAATCATCTGTAATAGAATTAAATAATATAGTTTCATTATCTATATTAAAATTAGAATCATTAATAGGTTTTAAATAAGGATAATAATTTAAATTACTTGAAATTTTAAAACGATAATATTTAAATTTATTTTCATTTAAAAATGTTTTTTCTATTATTTTATATGAATTTATATTTATTACATTTGTATCATTATCATTAGTATCAGTTATTGTTGTATTTATTAAAGAAGATAAATCAATAGTATATTTAGCATCTAATATTTCAATTTCATTAGAATAATCTATATTATTTGAACCAAATAATTGAATTATATTTAATGTTCCATTAAATTTAGTTTCATATTTTTTACCACCTATAATAATACTATTATCATTAATATTTTGAATTATTTTATAATATTTTAATGATATATCAGAAGTAAAAATAATATCAATAATAGCTGATTTATTATTATTTAATAATAATGATAATGGTTCTTGTGTTGTATTATCATCAATATAATTATCTGGTATAATATATTTATTTATTATAGAATTTATAGATAATTTTTTAATATAATTATTTATAAAAGATACATCACTTTTTATTGGATTAATATAACCAATTTCTACATTTGATACATATAATTCAGAATATTCAGAATTATATAATCCATTACTTTCAATATATAAAACAAATTTATTTTTACTATAATTATTTAGTATACTATTATTATTATATACATCTGTAATAGAACCAATATAATATGTTAAATTATTTTCTATATAATATAAACAAATTTTATATGGATGATTTTTATTTGTAATATCAATATTATTAAATTTTATATAATTTATAATACTATTTTCAGTTAAATCTAAATATATACTTCCATATGGATTTCTCCAAGATAAATTTGTTGTACTTTTATTTTCAATAATAAATACATTATTTGAGATATTATTATAATAAATATTATTAGATGTGTTTATATGTATAATATTATTTGTTATTTTACTAATTTCAGAATTATATGTTTTATTTGTTAAATTTTCATAAGATTCTAAATAATTTATTTTTATAGATTTATTTATTAATTCATTTTTATTTCTATAATAATATGAATTATTCATACTAAATGTAATTTTAGTTATAAATGTACTATCATTTATATTTATTAATGTTTTATCTATTATATCTGCTAAACGAATTTTAGTATATGTACTATCTATATATCCTATATAATATATATCATCTTCTTTTAATAAAGTATTTGGTATATTAATTTCTATTTTAATTAATTTATATAATTTTAAATTATAATTAGGAGTTTTTAATATTATTAAATTTTCTTTTATTTCTTTTATTTCAACAATTTCTATATTATTTTTTATTTTTAATTTATTTGTATTTTTTTTCACATTTTCATACAAAAAATGTATATTATATTGTGGAATTATATATGAATATTCATTAATTATATTTAATTTATTTTTATAATAAATTGTAAAATAATATTTATTTGAATTATTATATTCTATATATTTTATTATATTTGAATCAATATTTTTATTTATTTTTTCTATATTTAAAATTTTTTTATTTATATTATCAATATAATTACTATTTAATAATACTAATTTATCTGTATGATAATAATTATATAATCTTATATTATTATTATTTTTATGATAAAATATTTCTTTATCATAATCATTATTTTTTAAACATATTGTTATACTTAATTCTATATCATTATAATTTATATAATCTTTATTTATTTTTGTATTAAATATTTCATCATGTATTATTATAAAATTATTATACGAATTTAATGCTTCCCTTGTTTTATTTATTCTTGTATTATTATCCATTGATTCATTTATTATATTATTAAACAAAAATTTATATTTTGTACCTATTTCTATTTTAAAAGTTGGATTTATTAATATATTATTATTTACAATATCTGTAAATTCATAAATATTTTCATTTAATAATTCTACACTATATTCTATTGTTGATACTTCTTTAATAACTAATTCTAATATAATAATATTTTCAATTATTATATATAAATTATTTATATTACTATATGATGATACATTTATTTCTATAGTAGAATTTTCTACTCCCGGTAATCCATTTATATTTACTATATTATTTGTATTATGTGAATTATATGGTATAATATTTATTTTACTATCAGTAATAATAAATAATTTATTTAATAAATTTTTATTTGATATATCAAAATTATATGTTATATCTTCATAAATTACTAATTGTGATATAATTGAATTATTTATATAATAAATATTATTTAAACAATTTATTTCAAAATAAAATGAATTCTCTATAGGAAAATATACATCCATTTTATCGTCTGTTTTTTTTTCTTTAAATATTGATGAATATTTATTATAATTACTTTTATTATTTCCTACAATTTGTGTATCTAATGAAGGTGCAATTATTTCTCCATTATTTAAATATCCTTCTAAAATACTTTCTTTATATTTTGTTGTATTTGAATAAATTGTTTCATTATAATTTATATATTTTAAACTTGGATTTTGTGTTATTTTTACATAATTACATTCTATAATTGCACAATTTGTATTATTAAAATAATTACTATAATAACTTTTATTATAAATTGGTATATTTCCTAATATTTTATAATATCCATCTCGTAAACCTATTTTATAAACTATTTTAACATTCTCTATATTTTTATTTATTGTTTTTTGATTTTGATTTATATATACATATGTATCTGGTTTTAAATTATAAATATTTGGTATAGGCGTTTCCTTATAATTAAAATAATCTAAAGTTTCATATTGACGAACGCTCATACCTAAATTACCTAATTCTTGTATTTGAATATTTGTATATGGATATGTATAATATATTAAAATACCTGAATCACAATATTTTTTAAATAAAATTTCAGATAAATTATTTTTAATATTTATTTGATCTTCTAGTGATAAATTATTATACCAAGATACAAATGGTTCATATTCTTTAATATTTAAACGTATAGGATTATATGTATCGATTAAATTATAATTTAATATATGTCTATCTATATAAATTGTACTACCAATATTATAATTATGAGGTGTTAATGTTTTAATCATAATATATTTTTCTTTATTTTTTTCATTATCATTAAATGAATTTTCTAAATATGTATGATCTATTATACAATTTTCAATATTAAATGTATTTGAATGAACTAATCCAAAATTTGTCATTTTATTTTGAAAACCCAAAACATCTTTTAATGAATCTTCTTTATTAAATAATAAACTATATTCTATTGGTACAGAAATATTTATATTTATACCTCCTACTCCTACTAATGATGTTTTATTCGGTATTTTATTTATTTTTATACTATATCCTTCTGATATATTTTTAACCTCTTCTATTTCATAATTTAATAAATCATGATATTTAGGTAAATAGTCATTAGTCCAATCTTCTGGTATAATCATAGCATAAGTATTTGTTGTTCCTGTTTTAAATATTGAACCTATTTTAAAATTATTTTCAGATAATAAACTATAATCTAATATATAATTATTTGTTTCATTATTTTTCATAATATGTAAAACTCTTCCTAACACACTTTTTGTTTCATTTACATTTTCTAATGTTAAATCATTTTTACCTATAATTAATTCAAATATAGATATATCATAATCTAATTTCATATTTTTTGAAATTATACCTATATTATCTTTTGTTACATTATTTACATTATATATTTTATTAATACCTGATTTATATGAACTATAATTAATAAATTTATTACCCTCATAAAAATATTCTGTTCCTATACCAGCAGTATTTATATTATCTTCTAGTGGTAATATAAATCTTATATGACATCTATATATTTTATGAGTATAAATCGAATGTTTTTTATTTATTTCAGATGTAGATATATTAAATATATTTGATG
>Ga0255759_10004167_pt1 | contig 12561 bp, 6 predicted proteins | sample 101ome_20_FD_179959 | JGI IMG/M metagenome (GOLD analysis project Ga0255759, IMG submission 179959) | Coastal salt marsh microbial communities from the Groves Creek Marsh, Skidaway Island, Georgia - 101404AT metaG (version 2) | ecosystem: Environmental > Aquatic > Marine > Intertidal zone > Salt...
CGATTCGGGAAAGAAACAGAGGAAACGAAAAGACATCGAGCGGGCGATCGTGCTGATGGAATCGCGCGAAAGGAAAAATTTGAGAGAGTTATCGGATACGCAAGAGTCGTTAGAGAAGTTTAAAGGGAAGAAACCTGAGATTGTGTTCAAGTTTTTGCGCGAGTTAATATCTCTGAACAAGTCCAAGTCAAAGGACGAGAAGAATAGCAAAGAAGGACAAGTCGAAGGCGACGAGGAAGAGCAGGCGACGAAAGATTGGTTCAACGAAAACATGGTGAACGTTTTGGATGAACGGATGATGTCAAAAATAGTCAATGAAAACGTCATGGCGTTTCAAAACGTGCGCCGAAAAATAGAGAGAGAAACGTTCGCGGAAGAGAAGAGAGCGTGGATGGAGAAGAAAAGGAAAGAGAGAGAGAAGGAGCGCACTGCGAAGAGGAAGCAGGATAGAATTGAACAGCGGCATCAAAAACAACAACAAGAAGTAGAAATAGAAAAACAGAAGAAGGAAAAAGGGAAACTAAGTAAAGGGCAATATGCCATTCGTTTAGAAGCAGCAATAGCAGGGATTGATAGCTCGTTTCGGAAAGTGAAAACGAAAGAACACGAGAACATAGACAAACATCAGCGCCCGAAAGCAGCGGCAAATATACAGAAGCAAATGACAGAAAAGATGGCAAAGGCAAAGAATGCGAAGGAGCGAGAAGAAATGCACGATGAGAAACAACAGTTGGTTCGGGAAAGATGTTCGTGGGAGGCAGAAGAAGTGCCAGAGGACGTGAAAGAGCTGAGAGAATACATCAAAGGACTCGGCGGGCACGGTAACTCGATACGAGCAAAAGATTGGGTCATTAAAAAATGGACGAGGAAATATTCCACACAGTCTGGTGAAAAAAAATCGTACAAAACGTATCGTCATTCCAACGGTGCGCAGTATCGCTCGAGAAGAGAAGTCGCGGAGGCACTTGGCTTGTAGTACCAGAACGAAAAGTTACATTCTTCCTCCGAAAGGCAGTTCAGTTGTAAAATAATGCAAAATAATACCATGGTACCAGTGATACGTTCGTTTTATAATCATTTACACAATCGATATACAGCATTACATAATACCAAACCCATCGGGTGAAGTGGGTACATTTCTGTCAAGTACCTCGCCGCTTGTTTCGGCTCGAGGATCTTATGTACCACGTCCATTGAAATGTCCATCGCCAGAGCTCTCTCGTCGACTAAGTTCGATCGCAGCTCTACAATCAAAGCTCGAGAAGATTCTGAACTTCCAGTGAGCCAACGAATCAACCCTTTAGGTCCTTCCTTCGTATTTTCCTTACCCTTAGCGCACAATTCCTTCATGCCATCGTTGATTCGATCCCTCGCTTCGAATAACCTCCTGAACTGTTCCTTCGCGATGTCGTGCACGGCGATCAGCGCCTGCTTCTGTTGCTCGCTCAAACCCAAATTTGTGATGATGTTCGTGTAAAACTTAATTTTTGCGTCTTCGTCCTTACCAATCACGTCAAAATCTTCGTTGAAACCCATATTGTCGTAATATTTGAAGCATATTTTGGCGTTATCCCTTCCGATGGCTCTTCCAATGTGCATGCACAGAGTGCAAGTTTCGTCTACCATTTTATTAATCAAGTTCACGTTGGCTTCTTTCATGGAAAGTTTTGCCTCATCAACTTCGTCAGCGCCGTTTCCTTTCTTATTCGTTTTCTCTTCGATATTTGTGAGCGACAAAACAGAAATTTGTTTCAACCACTTGTAATGCAAACTTTCCAGAGTGTTGTTAACAATAGTTTCTTCTTCTACTACCTCCCTATTTGCATTGACATCGCCGACGCTGTTCATAGAATACTCCGCCTCTGGAAATTGCTTCTTGAACTCTTCCAAAGACTTAACGCCTTCAGGAAGCGTGAACTGTTTAGGTACTTCCGGCATACCGTTCGCCATCAACATTTCACCCCCTGTTGCATCAAACACATTCGTTCCATTCATCGTCGTCGCAGACGACAGCGTCGAACTTTCAATCTCCGCTCTTCTCGCTCTTTTAAACATGGACAACTGCGACTCGTACAGTTTGCTCTTATGCTCCAACAGTTTTTGTTCGATCGGTGCCTGCGTCGCAATCTCTGCTTCCAACTTTCTCACTTTCTCCTGTAAATCTTTCACTAGATTTTCCATTTCTTCTGATTTCTTCTTTATTCTTTCTCGGTAGCGTCGTTGAGCGTTTGCGTTTTGTTTCAACACCGTTGTTTTCTTCCCTTCTGTTCTAGTTGATTTTTCCTTCTCTCCTTCTCCCTCTCCTCTTTTGTTGTTGTTGTTGTTGTTGTTGTTGTTGTCGTTGTTATCACCATCTGCACTCCGTCCTCGCTTCCTTCTCTCGGTGGAGTTGGTAGTGAATGCTGTGGCCGCAGTGCTCGTAGTATTCATAGTCGCATCCGCACTGACAGCACCACTGCCAGCGGGAAAAAACGTGGCGCCTTCTTCCACTCCCTCGATTTGTAACAGCGCATCGTTCTCTTTCGCGTTCACGCCCAACTCTTCCCCGAACAACTGTTGCACGTATTCACTCAAGAACAACTCGTGTTCTTGAGACGAGGACGGGTTGTTGAATACATCATCTACCTCGTCCATCGGGATGGTCATAGATTGGGTTTTTCTTTTTCCCGCAATTTTGATTTTTTTTTGTGCGTTTGCGAGTAAAGTAAAGGATATATTTAACCTCTAGCCCATAATCTCTAAAATACATTACACGCACTATTTACGTGATAATACTTTTTTACAGTTGATACTAGCACTAATATACATTTCATCCTGAAATTCCTCTCACGCACACGTCACGCGCAGTCATTATGATCGTCGTCGTCATCATCATCATCATTTGGATTCAAACAATCCTTCGATTAACTCGTTCATTAAAACGCCTTTCGGATCGAACTTTCTGCGAAGGTCTCGAAATGCTCGAAAGTTTTCGTGACCGTACGCGGTTTTCAATCGCTCAACTTGTTTCTTTCTCCGTTCGGGGTTCTTCTCCAGCTCAATTTTAGCCCAGTGCGTCTTGAGGAAGTAATCGTCGCCGAGAGCGTCGCGCATTTGTTCGCCGTACTTTGTGAACCTCGCGGTTATTTCCTCGCGTTCAGCTTCTACTTGCGTTGGAAGGTACATTATAATCCCAACCCAGGAGTGTAATGAGTCTTTTGCGCCATAAGATGGGGACATTATGCTAGAGCTACCACTCGTCCAGCGTTGCTCGATTGGCGCGTGCGCCGGTATGTCGTTTTCTGCGATCATTTTGCGTAAATCGCGCATAAAAAGTAAATCTTTTCGAAGAGAATCTGAAGGATGAGAAAGGTTAGCATCCACGGACGATGCTTCTCGTTCACTTTTTTCCTCTAAAGTGCCGCAGGGAAAGGCAACCTCTAACACGTGTTGTTGGCCACCGCAATCAAACCCAAGAATTTGATCGCTCCAATCCACGCGCGTGCCGTGCGAGCGCTTCCAGAATTCCGCTTCTGCCGCGTTTACTCTTTTAACGTGGTCCACGTTGAGTGGATCGATGCGCAAAAGCAGATCTCGAAGCTCGCCGAACCCGGCGTTTTCGCGCTCGGCTTTCTTTGCAGACTCCATGTCTAACTTTTTTAACAAGTCAACCATTGGTTTGGTGCGATATTTGTTCCGTTTGCGTTCGCTTGGCGTCGTCAAATAAGAAAATACTGAACCTAGACCTGGCAGGCTTCCTTTCTTTTTCTTCGTTGCAACAATCGGATTAGATCCAACCACCACTACGCAATCCGTGTGCGGAATCCACATGTATCTCACGTGTTTATACGACCGAATCCACTTTTCGTGGTTTTTTTCTATTTGCTCGGGCGTAGTCGTGAATGTATCTTCTTTTAGCTGGTACGCGTCGACGCACTGTAAGGTGATCTCTGAGGCGACCCCTAAGGATCCTAAACCAACTTTCGCAGCTTCAAACGTTGGATCGACGATGTTTTTGTCCTCTTCGCCTTCCTTCACACCGAGCTCGATCACTCCTCTCGCTGGAGTTATTAATTTCATTCTAACTATGGTTGCATCTACGGGGGGGATTTTCGCCCCGGTTCCGTGTGCGCCGACTTGCGTGAAGCCGCCAATTTGCTGTTCGCGAATACTCGCATAGTTTTGCAACGTCAAGTTGTATTTTCGCAAAGCTTCGGTGACATCAGAGACTCTCGCTCCAGGCTGCACCGTCACTTGCTTCTTTTCTTCGTCCACGTGTAGTACCTTATCTAACAACGCCAACGACACCATGCCTTCTTTCTCAAACGCTACTCCGTTTGGTGACAACGCCGCGCCAACCGGTCGTATTTTCTTCCCTCGTAAACTCGCGTGTCGCACAATCGCCTCCAAAGCTTCCGTCGTTTCCGGTTGCGTGAACGTGTCCACGACAACTTTTTTCGTCCCGGACCAATTCTCAATCTCATACTCTTTCTCCGTCGTGTAGCTTTGCTTCTCGAGATTTTCTGTCTCTTTAACGCCCTCTCTGTAGACGTAAAAACTCAACGCGCACCCTAGCGCGAAAGCGTAAAAGCGATATTTTTGCCACATAGATTCGCGATGATACCCTCCATCTCCTCCTGCTCCACCTCCTCCTCGACCACCGCTTCCTCCTTCACCGGTTGCAGAAGAATTTATACTTCCCGACGCCGCTCCATCTTTCGATGACAAATCCGAAGAAGAAGAGGAAGAAGAAGAAGAAGAAGACATGGACGACTCGTCCAACTCGTCCATGAAAAACTTGTCCACTTTCCTCCTCACCCCTAACATTTTCGCGCTTTTACTCATCACGACTACATCTGCCGGACGTTCTTTCCTCCCTCTTCCTCCTCCTCCTCCTCCTCCACCGGGTGCGTCCCCTCGACTATTGTGCACGTGCAACACCTGAAATTCTTTCATGAAATCCTCCAAAGCGATTGTTTGTCGTTCACCCGGTTTCGACAGCGGTAAACCCGGGAAAAGTTTTCGAACGAGTTGTCGATACATCATGGGATTCGTATTTTGCGCCGCGGTCAATTGAGCGGTGCTCGGGAGCACTCTCGCTCGGTTCCCGCGAACGTACGTTTCGAATTGATTATGATTGTGATTCTGCTGATTAACTTGGTTGTGTTGTTGTTGTTGCTGCTGCTGTACTTGTTGTTGAGTCGCGCGCACACCTCCGCTGATGCCTCTTCTTTGCGTGGTGCTAGAGACCGTGGCACCGATATTCTTCCAACACATCGTCGTCGTCGTCGTCGTACCCGTCGTCGTCGTCGAGAGAAGAAGACGAACAGAATCCACCACCAACTCGCCCTGTCGGCGTTGTTGTTTTCGAAGATAGCGCATGATTATTTTTTATGATATGTGTGCGTATATATGTACTCTTCGCGCGTCGATACACTGTTTTGTTGTTAAGATGAAAAGTGGGGGAAAATTCACCTATTTTCTCCACAAAAGACAAAAAGAAAATGATGAGAGGAAAACAAAGAGGAGGATAAAGACAAAGAAGAAGAAGAAGATGATGATGAACACGACGACGACGACGACGATGTCGGGACGAAGGAAAGTTTCCATCTTCATCTCTCTTTGTATTCTGGTGCTCTTTTCGTGCGTCATCTATCGCGTGAGCACGTATGCTCCGGCAGAAGAAAAAGAAGTAGGGGAATTCTCGAACGAAGTTTCCTCTCCTTCGTCGTCGACTTTGTCGTCCTCGTCGATGCAAATACTCGCGAGAACGAACGAGAAGTCCGAAGAAGAAGAAGAAAAGGAGGAGTTGGAAGGAGAAGAAGAAGAAGACTATGATGATGACGATGAAGTAGGGGAAGAGAAAAGCGAGGACAGCGAAGCAGGAGGAGAAGAAACAACAACAACAACAACAACAGACAAAGACGACGAAGAAGAAGACGATGAACTGAGAACACCAACGACAACAACAAAAATGAGCGATAACATTAAAAAACGACCAGACGAACGAGAAAACGTTCCGGGCAAGTACGACGAAGAGACGGCGCCAAAACCACCGTTCAAAGTTCCTCCAGTGTACTTACCCAGGAGTATCGCCGAGGCGTTAGAAGAGACGGGGAGAGGCCCCACGCGACCGTGTAAGTGCGTGCACGGAAAGAACGAAGCGGTGTACTATTTAGAAAATAGGGAGAGTGGTATAGATGATGATGAGATTGATAGGAGTGAGAGTAGTTTTGATAGTGATGATATTAACAACGGGAACATAGGAAAAGAAAGAGAAGAAGAAATGGGTAATATCGAGAGCGATGAGAACGAAGCGGAAGAAATTCCAGAAACTGGGCAAGTTCAATCGTCGAATACCAAAAAGAAAAACGCCAAGATGACGTTTGTAATCTTTCACGTCGCTAATAACGAAGAGCACGAACTATCGCAAGCGCAAGTAGATGGCATATCGATGGTCTTAAAGAGCGTCATAAACAAACACGACAAGTGTCGTCTGGTGATTTTGACGGATGCGTTAACGGATTTAACGCCTTTAACGAACAAGTTCCCAGACATTTTGGAGGTGCGAAGACACGAGTTTGCTCAAATAGCAAAAGGATGGACGACATATTTAAGGGCCACGGCGGAAAAGCAATTTATATTCGATGAAATCGAACAAAAACCGCAACATTTGCGCGACAACATCGTCTTCATGGACTCTACCGATGTCATCTTCGCGAAATCGATCAAAAACGTCTTTCGCGACGAAGAGACGAAAGTACCGCACACCTTTGGCGCGGCGTGGACGTACAGGGACGGCTCATCTGGCGCAAACAAAAAATGGCCCATTAATTTCGGCGTGCGTTTCGTCAACGCAGAGCGCATCGCTGAAGCGGCTTTACTTTCCGCCTATTTCGTCCACGTGTACGAGTGGTTTTTTTACACCGAAAGACCAAACATGCGGGCGGATTCGACGCAATTTTTCTGGGAACAAGACGTCGCGAACTGGCTCGCCCGACGGTTTAAGCGCTTCAAAGACCGTAAAGCCAGCGACAGAGGCAAATACGTGGACGCTTCTACCCCAATTCGATACGTCGTTGACGGTTTAGACAACGACGATGAAAAAGGATTTCGCTGTCGCCACGTGTCCATGCGTTTCTTACCATGCTTCCTATACAACGCAAATCCTCCGCAAACGTTCCCAGTCAAAAGATTGAACAGCGGTCGCAAGAACATCGGATGTCCAGCGACGACAAGAACGAGCGTATTTCACATGAAAGGTGCGTTGAAACGAAAAATGCAAGACGTGTTCAACTATTACGGCAAACCAGAAATCAACGATAAAGACGGAACAAAGCCCAAAGCCCGACGAGCGAAGAACCGCGAAAACAACAACACGTTCATCGAATACTTTGGCGTCATGAGTGACGAAGACGCGAAGTCTCGTTTCGGTTTCTGCGAGAGCGCGAAGGCGTCGTCCTCCACTACGAGCGATCGGGGGATCAACAACGAGAACGAAGACGGTGAGGAGGACGGTAGCGATGAGGTCGATGGAGGAGTAGAATCAGAGGTAGATACACACAGAGAGAGGGATAGAGAGAGAAGTAGTTTGGTTAGTTGGTAGATTACATACACTTATTAGCGCTTAGCAGATCATTTTTTTGTCTATCACAAAAATCCTCATTCCACAATTCATCTCAATTCGCTCATCTCTCTGCACACACAAAAAAACACAGACCTTTTCGCGCGTTTTGTTTTCTTCCGCTATATTTGAGCGTATTGTTCAACTAGTGGTAACGCGATGAGTCACGAAAACACGACGACGTTAAAGTTAATCTACCGAGCCGGGGACTCGAAGCCTCTCAGAGTGTACATCGTTGCGGAACTCAATAACAGAGATGGAAAAACACCATCAACGATAATCGAGTTCGACCCGTGGAAAGCCGCCAGTTGTGCGGACCATTCTTCTGCTTCTTCTTCCAATAAGAACAATAAGAACACCGGGGCGGTGCTACAAAAGACGACCAGTTCATCCGCGACGGTGTTTATCTATACTTCCCCGTCTGGCGGCGCAGAGGTTGTGAAAGGCACGTCCATGAACAGCGCTTTGATGTGCGTCAGAAACGGTGAAGTCGACCCTTCTTTCGTCAACTTCAGAGACTTGGACGAACGCGAGCTCGCCTTGACGGTCGGCACGTGCTGCGCGGAAAAGAGTTTAGACGCACTGATGGAGTACGTGTCGAAGAATGAAAATAAGTTGAAAGACGTCGTCCCGGGTATTTTCTCTTCGTCCTCGTCGACTCGACCGAGCGATAGTGAAGTCGCGTTCTTCTCGAGCGTGTATCCAGTCTTTGCCAATAGCGCGGAGATGTTTGGAAAGACTTCGAATGCATCCTTTACGAGTCAGTTTAAAAGTATCCAGACTTGGTTTGACGCTACCTTAAAAGCGTCGTTTGTGCAAAGCGCAATTGAAAAAGCGAAAACTTCTCCGTCATCCGCGTTTCTCTACGCTGCGCAAGAGGCGCAAAACGTCTCGGATTTGAAAAACGCGAGTAATCCTGCCAAGGATCCCTCAAAAGATACCTTTTCTCTCACGACGGCAATCAATTACGCGAACGGTGCACCGCACATGGGACACGCGTACGAAGGTTTGAGTGCGGATGTCATCGCAAGATACCACCGCGCGTACGGTCGACCGACATTATTTCAAACTGGCGCGGATGAGCACGGACAAAAGATTTCCGACGCCGCAGCTGCGGCTGAGTGCAAGCCGATCGAATTGTGCGACAAACACGTCCAAATGTTTCAAGAATTAAATAAAATGCTACGAGTGGAGAACGATGTTTACAACAGAACAACTTCGGAGAAACATAAACAGTGTTGTCGAGAACTCTTTGAGCGAAGTCAAAAGAATGGCGATATTTATCTAGACACATACTCGGGTTGGTACAATGTTCGTGAAGAAACGTTCGTGACTGAAACCGAAGCGAAGGAGACGGATTATAAAGACCCAGTTTCGGGCAAACCTTTGAAGCAAATGGAAGAAGAATCTTTCTTCTTTCGCCAATCGAAATATCAAGCGCAGTTGATCGAACACATTGAAAAACACCCAGAGTTTATTCAACCGGAAGGTCGAAGAGCGGAAATTTTGTACCGTTTGAAAAACGACGAGTTGAGAGATTTGAGCGTCTCTCGAACGACGTTTGATTGGGGGATTCCTGTGCCTGGGAACAGCAAACACGTCTTGTACGTCTGGTTTGATGCTTTGACAAACTATTTGACGGGTTGCGATTTCCCAGACGGAGAAAACTACTCGAAGTTTTGGCCGGCAAATGTGCACATCATCGGGAAGGATATAATCTGGTTTCACTGTGTCATCTGGCCGTGCATGTTGATGAGTTGCAACGTCCCTTTACCAAAAGCTGTTTTTGCCCACGGTTTTGTTACAGCCGCGGATGGACAAAAAATGTCTAAATCGATCGGTAACGTCGTCGATCCGTTGGATGTGTTGAAAAGGTGTTCACCGGATACGTTTCGATACGCGCTCATGCGAAACGGAATTTACGGTTCCGATATTCCATTTAGTGAAGAAACTATGACTTTAATTCACAACGCGGATTTAGCGGATACGCTTGGAAATCTAGTTCACAGAGCGACGCATTTGTGTTCGAAGAATTGTGACGGTCGCGTACCGGACGTTCCAATCTTTGAAAAAGTCATCGATGTCAGCCTTTTGAGATTGAAAACGGAACGCGCGATGGAATCGTTCCAGTTACAACAAGCCTGCGAGTTAGCCATTAACTCGGCAAAAGCTGCAAATAAATACATCACTGATGCGGAACCGTGGAAATTAAAAGGCGAAGAAACGAAACATCGCAGAGACGTGATCATTCGTACAACTTTAGAAGCCGTGTACATCACCGCATTGTTCTTACAACCGTACATCCCATCCGCGTGTGAAGACATATTTAAGAAACTTGGGATGGACGCTTCAAAAGTCCACAAACTTTGGGAGCTCAAACCGTTTGGTGAAAACGTGAAACCCGGGGCACAAGTTGCCGTAGGCGAAGTGCTCTTTCAGAAACACGAGATTGATACCGCAGAACTCGCCAAGAAAGCACAATCGAGCAAAGAAGAAAAAGCCGCCAAGTTGGCCAAGAAGAAAAAAGGCGAAGAGAACACGAAAATCGACGTCACGCGGTTAGATTTAGTTGTGGGTGAGATCACCAAAGTTTGGAATCACCCAGATGCGGATACGCTCTACGTGGAAAATATCGACATCAACGGCGAGAAACCGTTGCAAGTCTGTTCGGGATTGGTGAAACACATTCCTATCGATAGAATGCTCAACGCCCGCGTCGTTCTCGTCGCGAACATGAAACCCACGAAGATGCGTGGCGTTGAATCGCAAGCCATGGTGTTATGCGCCACCGACCCGAACGATAGCGATAAAGTTGAAATTGTCACCCCGCCAAAAGGCGCCGCCATCGGTGAACGCGTTACTTTTGAAGGTTACGAAAACGATCCAGACGAGAAACTCAATCCGAAGAAGAAGGTGTTTGAAGCGGTGCAACCAGATTTTCTTGTGAATAAAGATGGAGTTGCCACGTACAAGAACGTCGCCTTCGGCACTTCCGCTGGCCCGTGTACTGTAGAGTCCATCAGAGAAGGCGGAACGATTAGGTAGTCGATTTTTTTTTAAAGGCGAGTATACGTCGTCGTACACAACATTTTTCCGAAAACACTTCACACAAAACAAAGAAAAGTAATAATTAAATGCAGCGACTGTTGGTGGGTTCGCACCACCACTACTACCACCACCACCACCGGGAAAGGCAGACCGGTGTCGCGTCGTCGTCGTCGCGCACAGCTAATGACAAAAGTCGAAGAGCAGAAACGCGTCTCTTCGCGGCTTCTAACCCCTTCATAGATGAAATCCCCTATCCAGACCCAGACAAGTTACCTAACCGACACGAGTGGAAGAAAACGTTCACGACAGAGAATGATGGGACACGGTGTTGTGTTCGGGCGTGTGATTTGAACGACGTTCCTGCCGTGGCATCTTTATTGCTGAGATCTAAATTGGCTGGATTTCCGACGGAAGAAGCGGCTCTGAAGAAATACGTAGAGAAAAGTTTAGATGCTTTCCCAAGAGGAGCTTACCTCGTGTGTGTGAAAGAAGACGGGGGTTCTGGAAAATGTTCATCGAGCGTCGTCGGTGTAGTTGGCGTCTCGAACACTCCGGACACGCGAAAAGATTTTGAAAGAGCGTTACAGTTTAGCGAAGACGGTGGTTACATATCAGATTTAGTCATAGAACCGAGATGCAGAGGAGCAGGACTGGGCGAAAAGTTATTGTTGTGCGCAGAGAGTTTGTGTAGAGAGATGAATCGCAACGAGGTTTATCTCCACGTATCGACGAGAAAAGTCGGCGTAATTCGACTTTACGAAAAAATAGGATACGAAGAAGTTAATTCAAACTTTTTACGAAGAGATTTACTGATGCGAAAGAAGATTTGAGTTTTTCAGTGTTTGTACGAATAGAATTAGTAGTTTTAGTGCTTGTATATTACCTTTTAACGCAGCTCAGCTTGACCTCGAGTCGAGAGGTTCTTCAACTGACGTAAAGCCTTTCGTGGATCTTCAATATCGTCGTCGTCGTCGTCGGATGAAGAGTCGAAACTTTTGATTTCAGACAACTTTTTCCTACCGGTCGCTGCGCTTTTAACATAACCTGGGTGTAAATTCTTACTTTTTTTACTCCCGTCCCTGTCGTACGTTTCAGTGGTCACGAAATTTTCAGACGGCATGGCGCCTCCATACAGAGATTTCGATTTTGCATCGACTTTTTCGTCCCACAAATCGTACTCCAATTTGAAAAAGGAACCGTCAACCATTCGCTTTTGCGTCGGTAAATTTGATAAAGTCGCGATTGAGTCTTTTGATAACTGCCAATTGAACACATCCAAATTCGATTTGATTCTCTCAGGGTTGATTGATTTAACCAAAACTGAACTTTTCGGTCGAGTTTGTAACGCCCAACGCACGAGAACTTGACCAATATTTTTGTTGTTTTCGTCCGATGCGACGACTTGTTTCACGGCTGCATCATCCATCAAATTTGGACCAGTTCTTCCCAACACCGATGCGGAGTCTGGACTCCCCAACGGCGAATACGCCGTCACGTGAATTTTGTTCTGCTCGCAAAACTCAATAATTTCCGTTTGACGCCAATATGGGTGAATTTCTACCTGACACACCGCCGGTTTGATCTTGCAAAAGCTCAAAATGTGCTTCAACTTCTTAATGGAAAAGTTCGAGACACCAATCGCTCTTACAGCACCAATATCTACGAGCCTTTCCATCGCGCGCCACGTGACTTCAATCGGAGGATCGATGTATCGCGTGTTCGAGTCAGTGACGGGCCAGTGAATCAAATAGAGATCAAGATAGTCAGATTTCAAGTCACGAAGTGATTTTTGAACGGCTGGAAGAATTTGCTCGTATTTATGCATGTCGTTCCAGACTTTGGAGGTGATGAAAACGTCCTCGCGCACCAACGTCGTTGTTCTGAAAACGTGCTCGAGCGCGTCTCCCACT
>Ga0255759_10004169_pt1 | contig 12554 bp, 5 predicted proteins | sample 101ome_20_FD_179959 | JGI IMG/M metagenome (GOLD analysis project Ga0255759, IMG submission 179959) | Coastal salt marsh microbial communities from the Groves Creek Marsh, Skidaway Island, Georgia - 101404AT metaG (version 2) | ecosystem: Environmental > Aquatic > Marine > Intertidal zone > Salt...
TACTCGTATGGTGAGAATGGTTCTGTCTTTGTGTTCCCATTTATAGTAATAGTGTGGCCATTGGTCGAGCCATCGGCAAAGTATGGTAAGTGGCAGGTAAGCAAACTAGTATTGGTGATTGCTGTGAGACGTTTTGTTAGTGGAGTAAAGGCTGACGTGTAAACGGCGACGCCTTTTACAATGCGCGCATCAGAAATGTAGCCATTCATATATCCTGCCGCTATGTTATAAGTTTGAACTCCGATGTTTAATGCGGAAGTGCCATTAAGATCTTGTGTATAGCTAGAGGAGCTACCTTTTTCAACGCCATCAATATAAATTTTTACATTGTTAGATGAGTCCCTTACCACCGCTACGTGATACCACGTATTAGTTTCTATTTCGTCTGACGGCGTTGTCGCGTAGTGTCCTGCGTTAGTGCTGAACGCGATGTGATTTACGTTGTTGTAATCTCGATACTGAAGCTGCCAGCCTGCGCTGGTGCCGTCGTATTTGTCTATAAATACTGTGCGACTTAAAGAATTCATATAAATCCAACACTCAACTGTAAACTCTCCAGTGCCGAAGCGCAAAGTTGCATCATCTGCGATAGACAAATAATCACCCGACCCATCAAAATAAGTCGAATACCCACCATGCCGATATGGACTAAATGTAGTTTGTGTTGCATTACCACCAGCAGTAATCGTATGACTATTCGTACTTGAATCTATAAAAGTATTATTGACTTGATTATTCGTACCGATAGAAGTGATCAGTGCAGTAGTGTAATTGCTATTTGGTATTGAAAACTGCAACGTAAATGAAGAGACTTTTGATGCGATATTAACACCATCTGATGCTCTAAATGTCAAGCTAAACGTACCACCGTCGCCTTCATTTGTTGACGGAGTGACCGTAAAAATATTTGTATTTGCTCCCGTGCCTTGCACAACAGTCGCAGTATTTCCTGATGTATCGCTAACTAAACTAAATGTCAACGGAATTCCTTCAGGATCCTCGGCATCGATTGTAATAACAGTTGCAGATCCACTAGTAGATAAAGTATAAGCCGTAGCAACATTACTAATCGAAGGCGAAGTATTGACTAACGCAATATTATACCAACCTGCATCACTAAAAATGTATAATCTATCTGTTGAATCGACAAGTGCCATTTCTCCTTCGTCTACACCTGATAGTGGAAGATCATTTATTGTTGCATATACGGTCACACCAGCGCTCATATCACCTGGCTTAAATTTACTACTAGCAGAATCATAAACTAAAACTTGCCCGTTTGTAGGAGCAACTGTTGAAGTGTCTACATCAGTTAGTGCATCAAGAGCTTGTGTTAAACCCTGAGGATTATCTGTCCAAACACCTTTCGTCGAATCGTAGGCATATGTGATATCACCAACCGTAATAGTTTGTCCGTTTGTCGGGTTTGATGGAAAATCGATTGCCATTGTTTATCCCTGTAATGCTGCTGATGGTGGTGTAAAGTTTGCGGTGTAACGTGCTAGGCCTTTGGTGATGCGGACATCAGAGATATATCCTTGAAATAACTCTGTGTTGTCGGATCTACCGCCTATTCCAAGAGCGGTAGAATTATTATATACAGATCCACTTATAGTGGTGCTATAACTGCTTACACCATCTTTATAAACTGTCCAAGTATTACCGCTTCTAGTTAAAGCTAGGTGATACCAAGTGTTTGTTGAAAGCGCGCCAAAACTATTACTAACAGCCCAACTAGTTCCATTTGTAGATCCGTATAAGTAACCATTGCCATCTGAGTTTCTATATAGAGTGAACGGAGAATAAGTGCCAGCAGCGCCCTTGCCGACTAGGGCCTGCCAAGTCCCCGTATCGCCAGTACAATAAACCCATAATTCAACAGTGAAATCAGCACTGCCCATTTCATAAAGATCATTATCAGGACTCGTTAAATAATCACCACTACCATCAAAATACATTGACGAAGTCAAATACTTTGTCTGTGTAGTAGACGACTTCACATCACCATTTAAAGTAATTGATTTAGCAGCCTGAGACTTATCAATAATGCCTGCATTGGTTCCTTTAAGAAGCAGAGATGTATTTGTGATTGCTGTGAGCGGGGCAGTGGGTGGAGTGAAGTCTGCTGTATATACTGCGGTACCTTTAACAAATCTAAAGTCTGCAAGGCTACCTGTCCAAGCTGTAGCATAGTACCCTATATCTAACTGGTTAGATGTAGTATTTACAGTAATAGAAGCCGTAGTGCTGTGCACACTTTTACCATTAATATATGTACTTAAATTAGTTCCATTTCGTACAAAAGCTAAATGTGTCCATTGATTGACAGGCAAAGCTCCAGTTTGCATAACAGTGGAACTTCCGCCATGGAAAAGATAAAGTCCGGATCCGGAACCTCCAGACAACCAAAACGAAGTTCCGGAAGCACTAACCCCGTCGCCTTTTCCAAACATAAATCCATTGTCAGGATTACTAGAATAAAACCAAGTTTCTATTGTAAAGTCTCCTGAGCCTATATCAAAAGAACTATGGTTGGCAACATATGTGTTGTCTCCAGTCCCATCATAGTATATCGATCCGCCATTATTAGTAGCAGAGTATGTCTCGTTGTAGTCGTATGGTGAGAATGGTTCGGTCTTTGTATTACCGTTTACAGTTATCGAATGGTTGTTAGTAGAGTCGTCAGCTATATACGGGAGATGGCAAGCTAATAAGCTGGTGTTTGTTATTGCTGTGAGGCGTTCTGTTGGGGGTGTAAAGGCAGAGGTGTAGACAGCGGTGCCTTTTATGATGCGAGCATCAGCTATATACCCAGTAAATGTTTCACTACTGACACTTGATCCGATATATAGATTTCCTGCTGAAAAATCTTGCGAACTAGTTTGAGTGTCTTTTAGTACCCCATTATAAAATAAACGCACTGTTGTCCCAGAACGTGTCGCTGCTACATGAGTCCATGTATTTAAAACTGGGTCTGTTGATGAAACAATATTTGTAACTGCACTTGCCCGCAAACCAAACCCAGAATCTAATCCTCCGAAAAATATTGCACCACTATTATTTACAGAAAATATGCCATTCCATGTACCCCAAGCAGCTGTAGGGTATATCCATGCTTCTAATGTAAAATCTCCTGTTCCCGGAGCAAAAGCAGCACTAGATGACATTAATAAGTAGTCCCCAGTACCATCAAAATAAGTCGAATACCCACCATGGCGATAAGGGCTAAAAGTATTCTGTGTTACATTTCCAGCGGTTGTAATCGTATGACTATTAGTACTTGAATCCGTAAAAGTATTATTGACTTGATTATTAGTGCCTACTGATGTAATAAGTGCAGTTGTATAGTTACTATTTTGTATTGAAAACTGCAACGTAAACTCAGAAATCGCAGAAGCAATATTAACACCATCTGATGCTCTAAATGTCAAGCTAAATGTACCAGCGTCTCCTTGATTTGTTGACGGAGTGACCGTAAAGATATTGTTATTAGATGTAACAGTTGCAGTATTTCCAGAAGTATCACTTGCAATACTATAAGCAATTGGTAATCCTTCTGGATCAGATGCAGTAATCGTAACTATAGTTGGTGTACCATCAGATGCAAGCACATAAGATGAATCAGCTCCACTGATTGATGGAGTTGTATTAATCAAAGCAATGTTATACCATCCAGTGCCATTCCACAAATATAATCTATTATTTCCTGATACAAATGCTTGATCGCCAGTTGATGGACCAGATAATGGTAGATCGTTTATTGTTGCATAAACAGTAATTCCGCCGCCACCATCTTCTACCCAGTCATAATCCGACCCATTCCAACTCAGTATTTGGTTATTTGCAGCTGTACTTGTATTTAAATGAGTGTCGACATTTGAATCACTATAACTTGAACCAGCTGGATTTTGTGGAGACCATTGATTTTTTGCTGCAGAATATACAAATGTAATATTCGCAGCATCGAATGTATCTTGATCTGATGGACTATTTGGAAAATCAATTGCCATTGTTTATCCCTGTAATGCTGCTGTCGGTGGTGTAAAATTAGATGTGTATCGAGCGAGGCCTTTGGTGATGCGGATGTCTGATAGATATCCGGTAAAATCAGTTCCAGCACCATTAGAACCAATTATAAATGGCTCAGTATCATCAGCAATAGTTCCTGCCCAAGTTGCTGTCGCTTCTTGAGTTCCGTCTAGATACAAATAAAAATTGTTTCCAGATCTAACGATTGCAATGTGATGCCAATTTTGGGATGTTAAATTTGAAGTAGTAGTCAATGTAACCTCCCATGCTGCATTATCAGTGTCTCCAAAAAGTACGGTAAATTTATTTGCAGAACTACCATTAATATTAGAAACCATACCGCGCGCCGTAGCGCTAGCTCTTCTTACAAATATACTTTCAGTTACACTAACATCCATTGGATATATCCAAAACTCAAAAGTAAAGTCAATAGCGTCGATATGTAAACCTGCATCGGCGCTAAGAGTCAAATAATCTCCTGTACCATCAAAATATATTGACGAACTGAGATACTTTGTTTGAGTCGTAGATGACTTCACGTCACCGTTTAACGTGATCGTTTTGACAGACTGCGACTTATCAATAATACCAGCGTTCGTTCCTTGCACTAGCAAAGACGTGTTCGTGATTGCTGTTAGTGGTGCTATGGGTGGGGTGAAATTAGAGGTATAGACAGCGGTGCCTTTTACGACACGAACATCTGATATTATACCATTAAAAAATCCAGTTGAATTATAACTACCCACGGTTAATGGGTCATTTAAAAACCCAATTTCTACAGTTGATGATGTAAGAGTGTCTACTTCAATACCATTTACGAATAGTCTAAAAACTGATCCCTCTCTAGTTACAGCTACGTGATTCCAAGTATTTAAATTTATAGTACCGCTATCGATTAGTTGTGTAGTCATATCGGGGTACTGATAAAGTTGAACTTTACCATCATCAATCCAAAATATCCATCTATGTCCGTTTGTCGGACTGTGTGAAGTACCCGATCCATTATACTGCGCAAATATAGTATGATTTCCAGTTTGATTAATTTGGTATACCCAAGCCTCCATAGTAAAATCTGTAGTGGCTCCCATATTAAAACCGGCATCATATGCCGCACTCAAATAATCGCCAGACCCATCAAAATACATCGACCCGCTATGATCTGTAGCAGAATATGTTTTTGTGTCATACGGGCCAGCACCCACTTGTTTTACAGATGTGCTTGAATACACAGTAATTTCGCGGGTGCCAGTTTTGTCAATGAAAGGATTAAATGACTGACAGCACAGCAAGGCATAGCCTGTCGTGGTTGTTTGATCTTCGGTAGGCACATTAATACTCGCCGCGCCTTGATACCTTGCGCTCGTAGAAAATCTTACATCGCGCATTAATCCCTTAAATCCTGAATGGCTAGTTGCCGCTGTATTAATGATATGGCCTAGTCTAGTGTTTACTGATGTATTAACAGTGACGTTTTGCGTTTCTTGATTTTCTCGGGTTCCATCAATCCAAACGCTCCAAACATTGCCATCTCTCTCGACTACGACGTGATGCCACGCACCATCATCAACTCGCGTTGTGCTTTGTGGATATGTCGACATTCCATCTACGTACACAAAAACAATGCCAGGATTGGTCTCATTATCCGCTCTGACAAATATATTGCCCCTGCCAGACGCCCCATTTGTGTACCACGAGATAAGCGAGTGCCTTTCCCCATCTGATTTTCTATCAACCCTTACCCACGATTCATATGTCCACGATCCAGTAGCGGGAACTATCGCCGCGTTAATCCATAGATAGTTTTCAGAGCTAGAGTTAGTTCCTGCAAACGAAACTGCATTTCCGCCATGCCTATAAGGGCTGAACGTATTCTGTGTTACATTTCCAGCGGCTGTAATCGTATGACTATTGGTGCTTGAGTCTACAAAAGTATTATTAACTTGATTATTGGTACCAGTTGATGTGATCAACGCAGTAGTATAATTACTATTAACAACTTGAAATACCAAAGTAAACTCAGAAATCGCTGAAGCAATATTTACACCATCTGATGCTCTAAATGTCAAGCTAAACGTACCAGCGTCTCCTTGATTTGTTGACGGTGTAATAATAAACTCATTAGCAGTATTTCCAGTGCCTTGAGTCACAGTCGCAGTATTTCCTGACGTATCACTCACAAGACTATAAGTAATTGGTATACCTTCGGGGTCTTCGGCTACGATACTGATTACAGTATTTGCTCCTTCAGATGAAAGAACATAAGATGATTGTACATTACTAATGCTCGGACTCGTGTTAATCAAAGCAATGTTATACCATCCAGTACCATTCCATAAATATAATCGATTATTTCCTGATACAAATGCTTGATCACCAGTTGATGGACCAGATAATGGAAGATCATCGATCGTTGCATAAACAGTAATTCCGCCACCATCTTCTACCCAGTCGTAATCTGATCCGTCCCACGCTAAAATTTGATTTGTAGTCGCGGTACTTGTATTAAGATGAGAATCGACTGTCGAATTAATGTTTGTAGCATTATATGGATTGACTTGAGACCATACACCTTTCGAAGAACTATAAACAAACGTAATGTTCGATGAGGTGAATGTATCTCCATCTGATGGACTGTCTGGAAAATTAACTGCCATTGTTTATCCCTGTAATGCGGCTGTCGGCGGTGTAAAGTTAGATGTGTATCTTGCGAGACCTTTTGTGATTCTAATATCCTGCAAAAACCCATCAAAATAGTAAGTAGCAAAATTACCAATTAAGGTGTTTGTATTAACGATGTTAGTAGAACTGGTCCAACTATTGCCTACAAGTGTACCGTCCATAAAGGCGTAGTGTGTTGTTCCCGACCTGCACATCAAAAAATGATACCAAGTGTCTGTATTTACACTAATAGATTGTCCTAGGCTTCCACCTTCAAAGAACTTTAATAAGCTACTCTCAACCAAAATACTAAACCGACCACCATTGCCGCTTACGTACTGACTGACCATAGGATGCGTACCAGTAATAGTATTTGCATAAAACCATCCTTCTATTGTGTAGTCGATTCCTTGAGTTAAGGGTAAAATTACATCAGTTGCAATATAATCCCCCGTCCCATCAAAATACATTGACGAACTGAGATACTTCGTCTGAGTGGTAGACGACTTCACGTCACCGTTTAAGGTAATCGTTTTGACGGACTGAGACTTGTCGATGATGCCGGCGTTCGTACAGCTAAGAAGCAGAGATGTATTAGTAATTGCTGTTAATGGCGCAGTAGGTGGAGTGAAATTAGATGTATAAACTGCGGTGCCTTTAACAATTCTAAAATTAGAAATATTACCAGTAAGATCATAATAGCTACCGCTATATGGAACATATCGCCCGCCAATTGTAGTTAGACTAGATCCTGTATAATTAGTGGAGTCTGCCCAAGTACCTTGTGAAACGCCATTTAAATATGCTGTAGTTGTGCCTCCTGATCTGACAAGAGCACAGTGATTCCATTGATTTGCTATAGCAGTATCGGTACCGGTTATTCTTACTCCTCCATCAATATAGACTTGATACTGAGCTGTTGGATTAAAATAAAACGAAACAGCTGGTTCATTTATAGCCGATGTTCTAGTATCTATAATATAAGGCCCATAACTAAAGTCAGTAATATAACACCACGCTTCTATAGTATAATCGCCAGTACCAAAATTTACATCAGCTGTAGTAGTCTGTAAACGGCCGGCCGATCTAGAAGCTGCATACGATGACCCGCCGTTGTCTACAGCAGAATATGTTTCGTAGTCGTATGGTGCAAATGGTTCTGTCTTAGTGTTGCCATTTACTGTTATTGAATGACCATTTGTTGAGCCGTCTGCTATGTAGGGCAGATGACAAGTGAGTAGGCTAGTATTAGTTATTGCTGTGAGACGTTCTGTTGGTGGAGTGAATGCTGAGGTGTAGACAGCAGTGCCTTTTACTAGCCTCAGATCGGTCATATAGCCTGAAAAATTTGTTTGGCCGGCCCTTTCTCCAATTGTTAAATTCTGTGCAGCTGATGTGACAGTCCCAGATATCGCTGACGACCCTATTGATGTTCCATTTCTATATATGGTAATTGTAGATCCGTTTCTCACTACAGCTATATGTTGCCAACTGTTAGCTGTAATTGCTTGAGAAAAAGTTATATTTACTGTCCATGAAGATCCGTTTGTAGACTCTAATAATCCAGTGCTAGAAAGAATAAATCCCGAATAACCTGATGTTCCTCTAGTTATAAGATTAAATGTGCCCGTAATCTCGGGGTATACCCACATTTCTATAGTTGAGTCTCCAGAACCAAAATTAAAAGTAGCGTCGTCGGCTATCGATAGATTATCACCCGTCCCATCAAAATAAGTCGAATACCCGCCTTGTCGATAAGGACTAAACGTGTTCTGCGTTATGTTACCGCTAGTGGTAATCGTATGACTGTTTGTGCTCGAATCTACAAAAGTATTATTAACTTGATTATTGGTACCAGTTGATGTGATCAACGCAGTAGTATAATTACTATCATCTATAATAGTAATAAAATTTAATGTAAATGTACTAGTTGTTTGTACGATATTAATTCCATCTGAAGCTTTAAACGTCAAACTAAAATTACCCGCGTGTGCTGTATTGCCAGATGGCGTGATAGTAAACACATTTGTATTAGCACCAGTTCCTTGAACAACAGTAGCTATATCACCAGATGTATCACTAGCAATACTATATGTGATAGGAACACCTTCAGGATCAGTACTAGTTAATGTAACAACTGTTGGTGTAGTACCATCTATCGCTAAAGCATAATCACTACTTGCTCCTGATAAACTTGGATTTGTATTCACAAGAGCAATATTAAACCAACCTTCATAACTCGAGTTTGCTGTACTAGCAGACCAAATATATAAACGATTAGTGCCTGTAACAAACGCTTGAGCGCCATTGCTTTGACCTGTTAATGGCAAATCGTCGACAGTAGCATAAGTTTTAACACCGCTTGCCGACCATTGATAATCTGATCCACTCCATTGCAAAAATTGGTCTGCGGTTGCTCCAGAAGTATTTAAATGTGTATCTACATCAGAATTTGTATACACGCCGGTTGTAGTCCAACTCCCTTTTGTGGAATTGTAAACAAAAGTTTTTCCGGCGGCTACATGTGTATCGCCATTGCTCGGACTGTCTGGAAAATTAATTGCCATTAATTATTTATCCTAAAAAGTTATAGTACCAGCTGTATACTGTTGACCATTAGTTAAACTGTCTGGAAAGTTAATTGCCAATGTTTATTCCTCTATTAAGACCCAGCTTGTAGTAGTTTCATCCCATGTATACATATTACCATCGTCTGGATAAGCAATCGGCGCTTCCCATAAACATGAAGTTTCATTTAAAGTCCAACTGGTAAAAGGTTGAGGAGGAATGAACGCGTCTCTCGCAGCATCGTAAGCATATCCAATACCTGCATAGTTTTTTCTAAGTGCCTTAGTTTGATCGTCAGATGGAGTATTCGAATTTGGTTGATAATGGATTCCTCCTCTCGTATTATAAGAAGTTTGAATCCATTGACCCGGACTCGAGTCCACAAATGTATCGAAAAACTCGGTTTCAGCTACAATTACCTGACTGACTATTCCGTTTTGTACTTTTGCGTAATGTCCCATTTTTAAATCCTATATTTCATATCTGATGATTACAATACCAGAACCGCCAGAACCGCCATTATATCCACTTCTACCTCCTTCACCTCCATCGCCTTCATTGGCATCTCCCGATGCTCCGTCTGTCGTAATATTATTTGTTCCACCTTTGCCGCCATTAGCGTAGTTTACTGCGGTGTTTGAAATAGACGAAGTTACAAAATTTGAAATTGGTGCGTCACCGTTGACTCCTGCGCCTCCGGCGCCCCCACCTGACGCGCCTGATGTACCTCCACTGCTACCTCCTTGATAACCTTGGCCTGTTGTACCACTTCCTCCTGCCTGACCACCGCCACCAGAGCCGCCTGATCCACCATTATCACCTGAATCACCCCCAGAACCTCCGCCAAGAGATGTAATTGTACTAAAAACAGAATTGCTACCATTTGCAGCTGAAGCGCCGCCGGCGCCCACAATAATATTATAAGTACCAGGACTAATAGCCAAAGGAGTTTCAGCTGAAGCTCCTCCACCAGAATTTTCTCCAGTCACAGACGAACGATAACCTCCAGCTCCTCCGCCAGAACCCCAGCCTGTTCCAGTATCATCACCACCACCGCCGCCACCAGCGATTACTAGATATTCTACTGTTCCACCAATAGTTACTGTTAATGTTCCTGAAGATAAAAAAGTATGTGTTTTATAATTTGTATTATTCAAAGTATATGTTGATTCAATACCACCTGAAGCAGTCAGACTTGGTGAAATATTTCCTACGCCTTCGCCAATATTTGTCCAAACATTATTGTTTGCCAATGCATTTGTTAGTGCATACATCTCGCCACTTGTAGTATTTAACCACAAATCACCGAGAGTACCATTTGTAGTAATTGTAGGATCGCTAGCAGATTTTGTTATTCCAGTAGCATCGACTCCGTCAGTACCATCTGCACCTGCAGGACCAGCTGGTCCCGACACAGAAATCCATTGACTGCTCGAACCATCATTATAATAAACATAAAGAGCACCATCACTCGAATCAAACCACATATTTCCAGCAATCGGGCTACTTGGCGCAGTGTCACTTATACTGACAATTGCTCCGTCAAAACTTGGATTTGTTTGCACCCATTGATTTGATGATCCGTCTGAGTAATAAACGTACAACTTTAAATCAGTACTATTCCACCATAAATCTCCAGCTGTGGGTGATGTTGGTGCAGTATCAGAAACAGTGACAGAAGCGCCACCACCTCCAGAAGAACCTCCTATCTGACTTACACCAACCCATTGATTACTAGAACCGTCAGTGTAGTATACATAGAGAACAACATTATCAGTATCAAACCATAAATCACCCGCTGATGGATTTGATGGTTGTGTATTTTGTACAGCTACTGCATGCGTAGCACCAGAACCTGACGGATTTGTTTTTACCCATTGACTAGATGATCCGTCTGAATAATAAACATACAATTGCAAATTAGAAGAATTAAACCAGAGATCTCCAGCATTAGGATTACTTGGAGCAGTGTCTGAACTTGTTACATTTGTAGGATCATTTGAAGATGAATCCCAAGAATTTGTTGTAGAGTTATAGGTAAATTGCAAACCACCAGCTTGGAAAATATCTCCATTTGTAGGACTGTCTGGAAAATTAATTGCCATAATTTATCCCTGTAATGCTGCTGATGGTGGTGTGAAGTTAGATGTGTATCTCGCGAGGCCTTTGGTGATGCGGACATCGCTCATATATCCAGCAAATGAACGATTAACATCACCAGCTCCATAGGATTGAGTTCCTATAAAAGATCGATTCGTTGTTGAAGATGGAAAAGCAGCCGTTTGAGTTGTTTGAACTGACATACTTCCATTTATATATAAATTTAAATTGTTAGTGCCTGTTCCGTTTCTTACTAGAGCTAAATGTGCCCAAGTATTTGTAGAAATAGCATCTCCAGACGGCGCTAAAATTAAAGGACTACCTGATCCCCAAAATACTTGATATTGTCCACTAGAATTTGCACCTAGTTCAAAAAAATCCGCGCCTAGGCTACCAGCTGCACCATTCGTGTAGATTGCATTTGAATATGTACCAAATGATGTATGGTATACCCAACCTTCTATAGTAAAATCACCAGTATGACCATACAAATCACTTGTAAAAGCTATATAATCTCCCGTCCCATCAAAATACATTGACGAAGTAAGATACTTCGTCTGAGTTGTAGATGACTTAGTATCACCAGCCAGTGTCAATGATTTTACTGACTGCGATTTATCAATGATGCCAGCGTCACTCATGGGCATATGTAATACAGTATTAGTAGTTGTTGATACAGGAGAGGTGGGAGGAGTAAAGTTAGAAGTGTATAAAGCTTCTGTCGCATTTATTCTTAAATCAGCAATATTAGCTTCTCCTGTTCTATTTGCATCATAATGATTTCTACCAATCCAACCTGCATTGTGCGTGGTGCCACTAGGATATGAGCCTGTTGCAGTACCGTCTGCCTTTCCATTGATATAAATTGTCCATGTTTGATTATGAAGAACCCAAGCTAAGTGAGTCCATATTTGAAAAGGAACGGTACCGGTACTAACTGGGGAACCATTTTCATTATTGTATGATCCATTAACTAGTCCTCTTACTCTTTGATCAGGCTTAATACCAAATTCAATGATATTGCTTCCTGCCGTGCTGCCTGCGGTTCCTTGAGCAAAAATACCCGTTCCACTTCCTGATACACTATATAAGTATACCCATGCTTCTACTGTACAAGCAGAACCCGACCGTCCCATAGCTTGCAAATCTCCAGTAGTTGTAAAGTTTAAAGAATCTCCATTCCCATCAAAATAAGCAGA
>Ga0255759_10004176_pt1 | contig 12545 bp, 10 predicted proteins | sample 101ome_20_FD_179959 | JGI IMG/M metagenome (GOLD analysis project Ga0255759, IMG submission 179959) | Coastal salt marsh microbial communities from the Groves Creek Marsh, Skidaway Island, Georgia - 101404AT metaG (version 2) | ecosystem: Environmental > Aquatic > Marine > Intertidal zone >...
TCTAGTGTATCAGGGCGGGTACTACTAAGATTTGTTGGAGCGTTCCCCCCTCCCCCGCGGTACCATCTTGTCCAGGCGGATGATTTTGGTCAAACCCTTGGACAACATTGGGCAGATTCGTAGAGTTTTCGTCTGAAACCCTCATGGATAGTGGCGTAAAACAGGGCTTTAAATCGGCAAGGTGCCGGCCCTCGGTACCGAAGGGCTACTCTGGCTGGGTGTTCGAACACTCGATGAGTGTTTACGACGTTATGCTGCCGATGACTAGACGGATCGACGTTACAATGTCGCTTTAATCAGAATAAGACTTCCAGCATGACAGAAATTGGTACTCCTCTCTCGAAAGGCGCAACTAGGGCGCTGCTGTGTGGTAGCGGTGAACTCGGCAAAGAGGTCGTCATTGAACTGCAGCGACTTGGCGTGGAAGTTATTGCCGTGGATCGCTACGAGAACGCGCCGGCCATGCAGGTTGCCCATCGTTCGCACGTGATTTCCATGCTGGATGGTGCTGCCCTGCGCCGGGTGATTGAACTCGAACAAGCTGACCTAGTGATTCCGGAGATCGAGGCACTGTCGACCGACACCCTGGTAGAACTTGAAGCCGAGGGCCTGCGGGTTGTGCCGACCGCGAATGCTGCGCGCTTGACCATGAATCGTGAAGGAATCCGTCGCCTTGCCGCCGAGGAACTGGGCGTCCCGACCTCTGCCTATGTCTTTGCGGATTCAAAGGCAGAGTACCTGGCAGCGATTGAAGAGATTGGCCTGCCCTGTATCGTCAAACCGATCATGTCATCCTCTGGCAAAGGCCAGAGTATGGTGTCTGACAGTGGTGATATCGAGCGTGCCTGGCGGTATGCCCAGGAAGGTGGCCGCGCCGGTGCCGGCCGCGTCATTGTCGAGGGCTTCGTAGACTTCGATTACGAAATTACGCTGCTGACCATCCGTCACATCAATGGCACCTCCTACTGCGAACCCATTGGTCATCGTCAGGAGGACGGCGATTACAGGGAGTCCTGGCAGCCGCAGCCGATGTCTGCGGCAGCGCTGGCATCAGCGCAGAGGGTCGCAGAGAGCGTGACCAGTGCCCTGGGTGGTCTTGGCCTGTTTGGTGTCGAACTCTTCGTGAAAGGCGATGACGTGATTTTCAGCGAGGTATCGCCGCGACCACATGATACAGGCATGGTCACACTGATCTCACAGGATCTTTCAGAATTTGCGCTGCATGTGCGCGCCATTCTCGGGCTGCCGATTCCGAACATACAGTTGCACGGCCCTTCGGCTTCCAGTGTGATCCTGGTTGATGGTGAATCCAGCGAAGTCAGTTTCGGTCGTCTCGAGCAAGCGCTGACAGAGCCAGATACCCAGCTGCGCCTGTTTGGCAAACCCGAGGTCGCCGGTCGGCGCCGCATGGGTGTCGCGCTGGCTCGGGCGGGTGATGTGGATAGCGCGCGCGCTGCAGCTCATCGGGTTGCGGATTCGGTGCAGGTTAATCTTTAGGCACCGCGGTTTTTTCTGAAGTCAGCACGGCCATGAGTTCCTGGCTAAACTTTTGCCGCATCGCTGCCGGCTGCCCGGATCGCAGCACGGCGGCGGGGTGAGTCACGACGCCGACCTGTCGGCCCTGCCATGGCAGGGTCCTGCCTGCGAGTTCATTGAGCCGCGCCTGTGGGCCCAGCACTGAGCGCGTTGCCGTCGCGCCGAGGCAGATAATCAACTCAGGATCGACCAAATCGATTTCTCGTTGCAGCCAGTGCCGGCAGGCCTGAACTTCCCCTTCTCGCGGGCGTTCGTGCAGTCGGCGTTTGCCGACGGGGCGAAACCTGAAGTGTTTGACTGCATTCGTCAGGTACAGCCGCTGACGCTCAATGCCTAGCGAGGCCAGCGTTTCATCAAGTAGTTGGCCTGCGGGACCGATAAACGGCCGACCGTTCAGGTCTTCCAGGTCACCGGGTTGTTCGCCCACCAGCATGATGCTGGCATCAACAGGGCCCTCACCGGGTACGACCTGAGTGGCTGCCTGCCACAGGCTGCAGTCCTGGCAGCCATGCAGTGCTGCGGTCAGGCGAGCCTGACCGCTCGAGCCAGGTGCATCCATAGCCTGCCCAAGCGCGGCGCTGTAACTGGCAGGACGTTCGCCGCAGCGCAGATCGCCCGGCGATGATTCTTTGTTGAGCATGGAGTTGACGGTTTCATCAGCCGCCAGCAGCATCGCAGGTATGAGTTCCGCTTCTGGCAGATGTTTCCAGTACTTCTGTGGCATCTCAGCACGCATGGCATCAGTTTTGACCCGTGCCGGATTGAAGATGTTGCGGTAGTAAACCTGCCATAGCTCATCGAGGTCGTCCTCGGCTCGAACGATCTCATGGATTCCTTCGCTGTAGATTAGTTCGCTGCCGGGTTGCCAGTGCGCGCAGCCATAGGGCGTCAGGATTGACCAGTGCATGTTGGTAAAGCGCTTTCTGAAAAAAGGTGCAGCCAGCCGAATGATCGGATGCTCAGGTTCAAACCAGGCAACATAGTGTTCAAGGTCTTGTTGCTGGGTCCGTTTGAAGCGAACAAAGGCTTTCATTTTGTGCAGGTCTCGATGCACCGCCGTATCGTACCGATGCAGTTTCGCAACAAGCGGGTCTCCCTTGAGGGCGAGCAGGTGTGGTTCGCCGTGGGTCAGACGCCAGAGTACCTGGTAGAGCAATGACCACCGATCGGGAGACTGATGGCACGCCGCAAACCGTGCCAGCTGGAAAAACTCGCCCGGTACTTTGGCGGCGGAATTGGCGGTGGGTGTGGATTCCCACGATGATTCCACATTCACGATTTCCCGCTCCACCCACCAGACCTGATCCGGCGCTAACTCCTCGTTCAAGGCCAGTCTTGCAGCAGTCCTGAATGACTCAAAGCACGGGGCGATCTCAAACCGCCGCTGGAAGCCATCGGGACTAGCCTCAAGTTGATCAAAGAGACCGCTTTGCTGCATGGGCTGTCAGAGTGCCAGTGAGAGCTGGGCAGCAGGTGCTGCCATTGATCGTCGCAGCTGCAAGGATTCAGCCTCGGCTTGTGTTGGATGGTAATCGGCACAAATAATGAACGGCATGGCTCTGTTCAGGCTGCAGCGCAGCGCAACCAGATCCTGCATGCGGATCCGGTGCCAGCGGCGGATTTGCAGCAGCTGCTGCACGGTCCGGATACCCAGGCCAGGCACCCGTAACATCATCTCTTTCGAGGCCCGATTCAGGTCGACAGGAAAACGCTCGCGGTGGTTCAGGGCTGCCGCCAGCTTGGGGTCAATATCCAGAGGCAGCATGCCCTTGCCCTCTGCTGTCGAGGCGACTTCCCGGGGAGAAAACCCGTAGCAGCGCACGAGCCAGTCTGCCTGGTAGAGCCGGTGCTCACGCAACAACGGCGCTGGTTGGATCGGTAACCGGTTTGATGCATCAGGTATTGGGCTGAACGCCGAATAGTAAACGCGCTTCAGTTTGTAGCTGGCGTAGAGTTCGTTCGATTTGCTGAGAATCGTGACATCAGAAGCATCGTCAGCACCAACAATCAGCTGAGTGGACTGGCCGGCCGGCGCGAAGCTTCGTTGCTTGCTGCTGCGTCGCCGCCTTGCCTGCGACGGTGGCGGCTTTCTTTGTGTTGCTTCGGCCTCCTCGCGCCGCGCCCTGATCCTTGCCATGGATTGCTTGATAGTGCGGTGATCTTTCTCTGGTGCGAGTTGCGCGAGGCCCTCCGCTGTTGGTACTTCGACATTGATACTCAGCCTGTCAGCATAGCGACCGGCTTCCGCCAGCAAATCACCGTCGGCATCGGGGATGGTCTTCAGGTGGATGTAGCCCCTGAAGTCATGGGTTTCTCGAAGATCCCGGGCGACTCGAACAAGCTGTTCCATAGTGTAGTCGGGACTGCGGATGACGCCGGAAGACAGAAACAGACCCTCAATATAATTGCGCTTGTAGAAGTCGAGAGTCAGTCTGACGACTTCCTCGGTGCTGAATCTGGCGCGCTGCACGTTACTTGAATTTCGGTTGATGCAGTAATCGCATTCATAGCGGCAGAAGTTGGTCAGCAGAATTTTCAGCAGCGAAATGCAGCGACCATCTGGGGTGTAGGAGTGGCAGATGCCCATGCCGCCCGTTGACCCAATCCCTTTGCCTGACAGTGAATTTTTTGCCGGCGCACCGCTGGATGCACAAGAAGCGTCGTATTTCGCAGCGTCAGCCAGAATTTCGAGTTTTTTGAAGAGCTCCATAGATACTGAATATATATACAGTATCCGTGCTGTCAACCCGAAAACACCGAATCGTGGGTCTCGTGGCTTCGGCTCAGGAGTTGTGTGTTAAGGATTGCACTTTTTGCCAGCGGCTGCGTACAAGAAGCTAAACAAGCATAGACCCAATGCATGAACAGTGTAGTGACTGAAGAGATAGAGCACTTCAACCGGCTGGCGGAAAGCTGGTGGGATGATGCAGGGCCCATGTGGCCGCTGCACCGCCTGAACGCGCTGCGCGTGCCATTTATCCTGCGCCACATGCAGGCGCACTTCGGCTGTGAGGCCCGCACTGACTTTGAACGCCTGCAGGTTCTCGATGTGGGATGTGGCGGTGGCATTCTGTCGGAATCGATTGCCCAGACGGGCGCCTCGGTGTTCGGGATTGATGCCGCTCAACGGAACATTCAGATCGCCAGGCAGCACGCGGGCAGGTGCAACCTGCCTGTTCAGTATCAGCAGAGGACCATTGAATCACTCGATCCGCGGGAGCAGTTCGATGTCGTCCTGAACATGGAAGTCGTCGAGCATGTGGCTGATGTCGAAACATTCATGGCGGATTGCGCCCGCCGCACCCGACCTGGCGGCCTGATGTTCGTCGCGACCATCAACCGGACGCTTTACGCAGCAGCGACGGCCATTTTCGGCGCCGAGTACCTGCTAGGCTGGCTGCCTCGTGGTACTCATCACTGGGGGCAGTTCGTCAAACCGGCAGAAGTGCTGACCTCTCTCTCGGCCCACAATTTCGATTTGATTGAGCAGACCGGCGTTGCCGTCAACCCTTTAAAGAAATCCATGTCACTCACTGGGTTCATGGGCGGTAACTATATGCTGGTCGCACGCCGGCTGACGTGAATAAGCCAGAGAGTCTGCACCAGCTCTATGCTGGCTACCATGATCAGGCCTGGCTCTTGCCTGAACTGAGATCGGATCACGCGGGAGAGACGGGCGCAGTCTGGATCTATCGCGGCATCCTCGCGATAACTCGCGACCCTGGGCTGCGTGAATTCAGTCGGCGTCACCTGCAGACAGAACTTGAACACCTGGCGCTGATGGACCAGTTGGTGCCCCCCGCGAAACGTAGTCGGCTGTTGGTCCCATGGCGCATTGCCGGCTTTCTGACGGGTGCGATGCCTGCCATGTTTGGGCCGCGCATGACATTCCGGGTGATCAGCTCAGTGGAAACCTTTGTCGAGGCGCACTACCTGGCACAGGTCAGGCATTTGCGTCGGGACGGGCTGGAAGCGCTGGCTGCGCTGCTGGCGCGATGTCTGCAGGACGAAGTGGCGCATCAGCAAGAGGCTGCGTTCCTGGCTGGCGATCCCCATGGTGGTCTGGATCTGTGTATTGACGCGGTGATTAACCGCGGGTCCGCACTGGCCGTTGCCGCCGCCCGGCGATTCTAATAAGAAGGGGTTTCAGTCGGCACTGGTGTAGCCTGTCAGCTCCATGTAACCGCGTCCGATATGTTTGCGACTACCGTCCAGCACTTCAACGATGCCTTCCCAGTAGACGATCGATAGATCCATGCGTTGGTCATCGAGCATGGCGCGGATCGTGAAGTCCTCCTCACCGATGCGCAGTTGCCAGGTGACGGGCCAGCGGATGCCGGTGTCATCCCGGTAGTAGCGAACGGCCTGCAGTGTAAAGTTGTGGGGTTTGAGCAAGGTGACACCCGGCGTCCCTACGGCGGCAACAGAAACTTCAGCCTGTTCCCTGCGATCCACCAGCAAGCCGTGATCATAGTCATCGCGCTGCCCATCCTGGCGCCTCAATTGAAATGCCATGATGCTGCGGCCGTCGTCCAGCTGCAGCGCAAACCAGTCCCAGCCTTCGAGTCCTTCCGCCAGTACCGAGGTGCTCCATTCGCGGTCCAGCCAGCCGAGCCCGGTGACACTGACTTCGCGTCCCTCGATCTCAAGTGTGCCGTTCAGATCGAGGCGGGGTACTGAGTAGTAGTAGCTGGCAGAACCGGGAGCTTTCTCCGACCATCCTCGCTCGCCCTGAAGCACGATCGACTGGGTCTGCCTGATATCGAGGTTAACGCTGAACTGGTCGTGTTCAGTCGCAGCCAGTGTCAGGTTGAACGCCGGATCGGCTGACCCATGTAATGACCAGTCCTCTATGGTTGCGGCGAAACCGTCGTCGATCCGTACGCTGGCCAGGCCCGGGTGGCCGCGCGCGAATCTTTCTGCTTCCAGGTGGAGGCCTTTGCTGACATCAGTCACTGCCAGATGGCCGAGGTACGCCTGGCCTGTGAGCCAGGGCCCCTCGCCAGGTGCTTGCGGATTAAGTGCCTGGCGGAACAGTGTGTAGAGCAGGCCATAGTCATTGCCTGCAGAATCCTGCAAGACAGCAGTCAGGTACCACCATTCGCTGCGGTAAGCAGGATGTGGGCCGTGATCCAGGGGGAAGCTGAATGCTTTTGGCTGGTCTGCTCTCGCGAAGGCGGCGTCGCTCTCGCCCAGCAGCGTATCAATTCGCAGCCCGGTCATGCCGGACGGCGTCTCGATGGATGATTCCTCGCAACCAGTGATTACCAGCAACGACGTGAGCAGCCAGTTTCTAGCGCCGAACATTGGCGTACCCTTCTTCGGCCCTGCCGCCGCGTAGGAGTCCGGCGAAAACCGCAGCGGCCAGCCCCATCAAGACCGGTTGCAGCAGGGCGCTGCCCATCAGTTGCAGCTCGATGGTCCAGCCAAAGGCTCGAGGATTGATAATGTTGCACAGGATCCAGCCGAATAGGAGGCCCAGAGGCACTGCGAGTGTAAGTGCGACAAGGCCGATGCCAATCCCCAGCGCGAAATCCATCCCGATGGACTCTACGCGATTGACACCCAGTGTCAGCAGCAGGCGACTGCCGGTCCTGCGATTCAATCGCATGGATGTGACAGCAATATAGATACTGAGCGTCGCCACCAGCAGCGCGATGGCGATCAGCACGGTCGTGATAGCGAATGTCTGGTCAAAAGTGTCCATAGCGGCACGTCTGATCTCTGTCTGCAACCGCAGTTCGAGCCCTGGGAAGTCGACGCGTACCCGGCTCAATAGGGCCTGGGGATCGCTGGTCTTGACACCGATTGACTCAATCTTGCTTGCGGCACCGGCAAGCGTATTCCCCTGATCGAGCACAACACGTGGCTGGACATCACCGAAACCCGAGAAGATGCCAGCGACTGACATCAGGCTGTCGTCTGCCTTGATAGTGCTGCCTACATCCAGATCAAGCATCCGGGCTGCCTGCTCGCTCAGCAGCACCTCGGTGGCTGTGAGTGCATCGAATTCGCCATAGCGGCGAGCCTCCTGATCATCAACACGCGCGACCCGGAGCGAAACGGGCAGACCCCGGATGCGGATCTCTGTATCGCGATAGACCTGGTAGCGATTCACGCTGCTGTTGCTTGCAATCTTCTGTTCAAGCGCTGCCAGTGCAGCATGGTCGCCTTCGGCGACCATGTCGTAGTCAAGACGGCGCTCGAGCATCGCGGCGAAGTCGGCGCGAAAGCTCTCGACCATGAGCCCCACGCCGATGGCTGTCGCTACCGCGAGAATCAAGCCTGACAGGGCGGCGCCCACTTCCTGTGGATACCAGATCGACTCGCGCAGGCTCAGTCGGGCGAGATAGGGGCCTTTGATCCAGCTGCTGACGCGTCGCAGGGAACGCAGCAGCGGGATCACGGTGAACCCGCTTGCCAGGCTCAGTACGGCGATGGAGAAGAAACCGCCGGCCAGGCCCGTTGCAGGTTCAAGGAGGCAATAGCCTGCGGCTATCAGCAGCAGACAAAGGGTGATCAGCGCAGGCAGGGAGGACGAGGGTTTCTGTGCAGCGCGATGGAATGCGAAGAGTCCACCCAGGATGCACACACTGAGCGACGAACCCAGTGCCTTGATGACAACCCAGGCGTCGAGCTGCAGCTTGATGTTCTCGAGAGGCATGGCTGCTTTCAGCAGCCATTGGGCCAGTAACAGCCCGAGACCAATTCCCACGACGGAAGAAACCGTGGCCAGGATGATCATCCCAACAAGAAAATAGTGTCGCAACATGGCCCAGTCGGCGCCCAGTACGTGGAGGCGCTCAAACACCGGCCATAGCCGGCGCAGCCAGGAGACGGCGACCTGATAGATCAAAAGCCAGGCGACCAGTAGCGCCAGCAGGCCAAGTGCAGAGATATTGAATAGAACGGATTTGCCGAACGCCCGCGCAGGATGTTGTTCGGCGATCGTCGTCAGCCGCCAGCCGTCTGGCAGTGCCACTGCCGGTGTGCGGGATGGGAACCCCGAACCGAAACCGGGCATGACATTCTCGAGTAAGTCGATGGTTTGCTGAAACGTGTCATTGATCTGAACACCCAGGAAAGAGAGACGGCTGGGTGGCCAGCCGAGGATCTCCTGGGCGGGCCCGATATCAGTGATGAGAGTGCCAGGGGGTGCGTCCAGGATCCCGTTGACGGGCAGGTCAAGCTTATCAATGAGTGATTCATCTACCCAGACGCCCAGCCAGTCGAATGCGCTGTTGCTTTTGCTGCTGGCCTCCGGAACCAGAGCGGGGTTGAAGAGATCGACACCGATGACTCGAACTGCGCTGCCTTCGATGTCAGTGGTTTCGTCGATCAGCGGGGCAATCGCTGTCACGCCTTCGAGCTGGCCCTTGCGCCAGGCCCGTCGCAACTCGAAGTAGTGTGATGAAGCGATGTCGGACCTGTGCAGAAAGTGGCTGAATCCGGCCAGCTGAACCGGCACCAGGCCATCCAGACGCTGCGAAATGCTGGCGCTGATCAGGTGAACGCTGACGATTGAGATGACACCAAGGGTCACACCAAACAGCGCCATGGCGCTCGACCATGGCGTGCGGGCGAGGAACCGACCCAGTGCGAGGGCGATCAATCCGTTGCTCCGAGTTTGAGCTGCAGGTCAGCTCGCGCCGCAACCTCGATGTTGTGAGTCGCAATCACCAGGGTCACGCCCAATTCGCGAGCAGTTTCGAACAAGAGATCTGTGACCTGCTCGGTGTTGGCCGCATCCAGGTTCCCCGTGGGCTCGTCGGCCAGTAGCAGCGGTGGTGACATGACCAAAGCCCTGGCCACCGCAATACGCTGTTGTTCGCCGCCGGATAGCACTCCCGGGTAAGTATGGAACCTGCTTTCTAGCCCGAATCGCTTCAAGAGCGCTGCCGCATGGTCATCAAGTTCCCTGCGCTTGTTGAGCCTGGCAGGCAGGCACACATTTTCGAAGACGGTCAGGGTCGGCACGAGGTTGAAGAACTGGTAGACGTAGCCGATATGCTGGCGACGCACGGCCGTTCGCTCGCGCTCGGTCGCACTGTCGAGATTGATCGTACGCTGACCGATGCTGAGCTGAATTGAGCCGGCGTCAGGCGTTAACAGCCCGGCAAGCAGGTTCAGAATAGTAGATTTACCCGAGCCACTGGGCCCAGTGACAGCAATCGACTGCCCGGCGTCGATACTGATGGAGAGATCTCTCAGAACCTCAACTTGCTTGTCCCCGTCAGAGTAGCTTTTGCTGACGCCGTTGAGAATCAGAGTATGACCCGAGCCTATTTTCATAGCATCAGCATGCGGTGTTCGTGCCAAAAATCAAGCAGGCCTGTAACAACGCAACCAGGCGCCGACCCCTTGAAGAAACTGTTCAGATCATTCAGGATTCTACGTCGGTCCCGAAGGAAGCGGATTAGATCCCGGACAACGCAATTGCCACGAAGGATCAGATCCGAGTTCAGGCATGAACAAAATACTGATTATTGATGACGACACTCGTCTCTGTCGTTTGCTGACTCGCTACCTCGAAAAGTCAGGGTACACCGTTGCAGCCGTTCATGACGCAGAGAATATGCGCACCGTCTTGGCGTCCTTTCAACCCGCCATGGTGATTCTCGATCTGAGCCTGCCCGATTCTCACGGTCTTGAGATAACGAAAGAACTCAGGGACTTTGACGCGAATCTAGGTATTCTGATTCTCACCGGAAGTGCGGATGATATCGATCAGATTGTGGGTCTTGAAATCGGGGCTGATGATTACGTTAAGAAACCTGTTCCAGAAAGAGAGTTGCTAGCTCGGACCAGAAGCCTGATGAGAAGGGTCGGCAACCTGCGTTCAATCGCAGTAGACAATAAAGGCAATCGACAAGTATCCGACGACGCAGAGTTACCGCGTGTTGTGCGTTACGGCAGTATCGAATTCGATGGAGACACTTATCAGGCGACCACCGTTTCCGGCAAACCAATAGCGCTGACCACGCATGAGTTCAGGTTGCTGTTCACGCTGGCCGAAGCGAAAAGTCGGGTGCTGAATCGAGATCAGCTGATTGAGGCCTTGTACGGTCGGGCACATGACCCGCTGGATCGAAGTGTCGATGTCCTCATCGCCAAGATCCGAAAGAAGCTTAAAGCATCGGGGCTGGAAAACGTGATCGTTACTATCAGGGGTGCAGGTTACAAGTACAACCAACACACGCCAGCAGCATAAATCTTGATCTCACCCGAGGGGATTCTCTAGCGCCACAGCTTCTTCGATCGAAAAATCCTCTGGCAACCCCAGCATGTTACAGGCCTCCTCGAGATCGTTTACCATTTTGGCTGTTGCTGCGTCGAAGGTTGAAGTTGACGATCGTCTCATGCGTTCTTCCATGATCGAACGAACGACCTCATTCTCGGGCGAAACGATGACATTAGTCACATCTGATGGTTTTGCTGGTACTGCTCCGTGAGTCGGCATCAATTCCTGCATCGATTTGTAGAAAAACTGAATTCGCGCGCGATCAGTGTCGGCTAAGTCAGCATGAGAGACCTGGCTTTTGTCCGTCAGAATTTGCCTGATTGAGGCTCTATGTTCGGGACTAAGGCTGGCATACGCGTCGAGAATGGCCGCCTGATTTTCGGCTCCGATGTACTGACCGTAGTGCCTGATTATCAGCAGGTTGAGATCTTCGATGTATTTATACCTGAACATTGCCAGCAACCACAGAGTTCAGAACAGGAAGCCAGATGGTAACACGCGTTCCGCTGGCGGGACTTGAGGTTAGGGATATGTCGCCGCGCATTTGTTTCACTGATCCGTATGCCATACTGAGACCCAGCCCAATGCCATTGTCTTTAGTCGTAAAAAACGGCGTGAATGCCTGGCGCTGGATGTCCTCTGTCATTCCTGTTCCTGAATCGGAAATCTCGACGCCGATGTAAAGCTCCTCGGTAAGGGGTTCGCTGGAGGAAATATCGCAGCCTGGGGCGTTCAGTAATTGCAGCTTGATGTCTTTTTCCCTGGCGCTCGATTCAGCAGCGTTAGTCAGCAGGGCGATAAGACAGCTGCTGAGAAGCGCTTTGTCAACGAGGACTTCGGTAAAGCGGATCTCTTCCCGAAGGATCAGCGTTATTGGCCTCCCCAGGGTTGCTTCAATTGAGGTTCGTTCTTCCTTCAGGTGTTCCATGAGGTCAACCTCTTCTGGTTGAAGACGCGTCTGCCTTGAAAAAGCTAACAGGTGTTTAGTGAGCAAAATGCCTTCGTCGATAGCGGATTTCGCGTCGTCTAAGATGAGTTCAGTATCCTTATCATCCTGGGCAATGTAACTGTTGAGTAATCTGGTGTTACCCGACAACACTGTAAAAAGATTGTTGAAACTGTGAGCGATACCGCCTGTCAGATAGCCAACTGCCTCGTTTTGGCTGGTGACGCGCAGTGCCTGTTCCTCGAGTCTGATTTTCGACACATTCTGGGCAACGCAAATAACGCCAGCAACTCGTCCATCAAGGTCACGGCGCGTTGAGAAGTTTATGAGCAGAGACATGTCTTCGTGGGCCTTGCCAGACAGTGAGATTTCACAGCTCTCTGTTTCGATCCCCTTCAGGGCATCTTCAACGACCGCTTTCATAACGTGGACGTCGTTTGGCCACACTTCGGTGATCTTTTGACCAACAGCTGCATCTGCAGGCAGGTTGAGTAGAGTTTCACAGTGCTTGTTCCACATTACGATGCGTTGGTCATTATCGACACCAAAGATCGGCGTATTTGCGGAATCGATCAGTTGGTTAAGCTCCAGTGCTGTGTTCTGGGTCTCGCGTTCTTTCCTCGTTTTTTCGGTGTTGCGGATGAAGCCAGAGAAATGACGCTGCCCACGCACGAATAACTCATGGACGATGAGGTCAACCTGCAACTCGGCACCGGTCCTATGCCGTGCGGTAACCTGCATTGGTTTACCGAGGATCGTTGCTTTGCCTGTTGTCAAATATCTGGCAAGACTCTGTTCATGCAGAGATTTTAAGCGATCAGG
>Ga0255759_10004185_pt1 | contig 12524 bp, 5 predicted proteins | sample 101ome_20_FD_179959 | JGI IMG/M metagenome (GOLD analysis project Ga0255759, IMG submission 179959) | Coastal salt marsh microbial communities from the Groves Creek Marsh, Skidaway Island, Georgia - 101404AT metaG (version 2) | ecosystem: Environmental > Aquatic > Marine > Intertidal zone > Salt...
AGTGTTGCATTAAGGTGGGAAACGCCTGAAACTTCTGCTAAATATGTAGACCTTGTGAAAAGTATGTCATTTTTCGTATAAATTTCAAATCTCTCATCAATCAGATCAATTATCAAAACATCCATCTTTTTTAGTGGCAAAGGTTCCTTGGAAAGATCCTTCAAAACCGTTGATTTTCTGAACCCGGAAAGAGTTTCTAGGAAATCAAAATTTTCATCCAAACTAGGAAAGCCATACCCGGTAATCGACATTCTCGCCCGATAATCTCGCAATAAATGTTCAATTTTTAAAAAATTGAACATATCCCGAGTGACGCAGGAGCCTAAGATTCCTAAATTTGGAGAGACTTGCAACAAATTAGATGTTTCCATGTTTCTAGAATCTTCAACTTTAGATAGATCCATTACAAATTCCTCCTATTGGTTTTAACTCAGAACACTGGTATCAAAAGGTAGTTCTAATCCATCGACTCGAGAAATAATCTGTTCCATTGAAAGATTCGGGTCGAATCTAGATACAGCCCAAAGTTCTGTATTTTTTGATTGAACGCCATGTTCAACGGCGATATTGGGTTCCAAACTCAAATATTTTTTACTGACCCATCCTACAGGCATATCGTGGTTCGCTGAAAAAATATTCAAGTTAGGTTCTTTGGATGAACAGAAAAAATCCATACGGAAATAATCAGCAAGTTCTTCTGTTTCAAACTGGATACTCGATGGCTGTTGTTCATACTTTTTGTACGAATTTCCAATTTGAAACCATTGAGAGTATTGGTGCTCATCAATTGAGGACATTTGGTCTACAACGATAAAAAATTCATTTGGAGCGTATAGACAATACCGTACGTGGTCCACTTCGGTCGTTGGAATCCAACGTAATGTCGTAAAAAAAATCCTGGACGCTTTGTCATATCTTGCATTCTCTCGGCAAGATTCATACATGTCATCTGATTTTGTTGAATGGGATTTGCCGTCGATTGTTAGGCAGTTATGCTGATGAGATCTGTTGATGTATCTTCGCTTATCCCTTTGGTATGTGTATTTCCCTGGATCGTCAAATCGCCATTTATGTTGATCATACAGAACAAAACTCAAGTCATCTGCTTGACGATGTCCAATTGAGGCGAAACCAGAAAGAGAGAAAAATACATTCCCTCCAGGTACTGACGCTTTCAAGCATAGATAACCAGTAATATCAAAAGTTTTTACATGGTAAAGCACTTCTTCTTTATTAAACCAGAAATCACAGGATTGGATTGCTTTCTGTTTAACGTTTTCAGGGATGTTGAGCGGCTTCGGTTCCGTGTCACCTACACAAATGTATTTGTTTTCGGTATCAACTAACCAATAATTGTGTATTTTGGCAGATGAAAGTTTTTGAGAGATATCCTCTCCATACCAGTTCGTCCTAAAATAAATATCAAAAATTGAAATAACGAACTGGTGATATTCGGGAGAATTCTCCACGTGCATAAGATTAGAACTGAATTGAGATTTGAAAATGGTATTCATCATGTCGGTTACCTTTTTGTTTAATCCTGGGCGTCGAAGCGCCTTTATTAGGGCCATATAACCGTGGATTTGGAAGATACCATGATTCCCGTATTTGATAAATTCAGGCTTATCAAACCATGTAATGTGAGCTTCAGCGATCTTAACCAAGGTCTTTTCATATTTTTTAAATGCAGGAATGCTTTCGGACAAATCTAACAAATATCCTACTTTTTGCGCCCTCAAACCAGATGCCATATCATACCATGCCATGACGGAATCCTTACCGGCCGAAGAATTGACAAAATCCCACCATGATAGAAGATGATGTAAAGCGATTAAGTTAGAGAATGGGGTGATTGAATTATCACTTAGTAGGTAGTCGATTTGCCGAAGAGAGTGAAGGCAAAAAGCCAAATTTCTATCTGAATCATCATATTTCGAGAAATGATAACCATAAGTAGGTATCTTTTCGTATGGTAAATCGCTTCGGGCTTTGTATAACATCATGTTTGAGAAATTCCCAATCGCTCCTCCACCTGATAAGGAAATATCCTTAATTTTTATTTCATTCGTTGAAATATTACGTGGGTAGAACTCTTTTTCAAAATATTCGATGATACTGTCTATTGAAAATGATGAAGACAATGAAAGTGTGGCAGTAATATGTTCTGGCCAAGGCGAATGATGACCTGGTCCCCATACTCCAAAGAATAATGTAATGTTCTTATGTTCAACTACTGGATTTAATTCTTTGAAACTACCGTGAAAAAATGTATTGATGTGGTTTTCCATTTGAAAATGGTCAAGAATATTTTGGAGAATCAGAATTTTGGATCCGCTGTTTGGCTTCAATCGGGAAAGATTGTATATTATGTCATGCTTATCCATTAGAATAGAAAATTCCTCAATATCAGTACTATTCCATTTGTCTTTGTAGAACTTTTCAACAGACGATGGATGAGACCGAAGGACATCTGTGTAGGGATTGAATGCTATTGCAAGGGAGTCTACCTCGATTAAATCGCTGATTACGATTGATGCAAAACCCCCACTGGCACTGCCAAAGAGAATTGGATTTAACTGAAATTTGATACAAAAAGCTTGAATGAATTCAGCGAGGTGTCTCTGAAAAAAAGGATCTGTTTGAGTCCCGATATACCAACAATGGGAATCTCCATCAAGGTGAGACGCAGGATCGGAAATTGAAAGCAATGGAGCATCAACGTTCAGTGCTTTATCGCCTCCAGTGAAAAAAGGTGGGGTTTTTTCATCACGAGCAGAAATTGAAGCATTGAGGCCGACCAAAATGGATTGCGAACTCGAGATCATTGACGAATTTGAGATTCGATACACGATCAAGGAGTTCTTCCATTGAAGTGCATGTACTCCATCCGATGTTGGAATTCCTGTTTCATAACTTTGAGCTGTTTGAAGGCCGCCCCAAGCCTCGAAATTCAGGCCGTCAAGGTTCATTTGATCCCCCCTTTAGTGATTCCAAAATTGACAAAGCAATTCGCTCAGGTTGCATTTCTTTATGATACAATCTCAATTGATTTGCAGCATGAAATGCTGTCAAGTTGCAAATATTGAGGTTGTGGATTTTTTGAGCCATCTCATGAATCGAATTACAAATCCATAAATTTGAATAAATCTCTTCCGAACCTTCCCAGTTGATTGTATATCCCAAAAAATGCACGAGTGTACATGAATGCGGAGTCCAAGATTTTGCTGGAATCCAATGATAATCCAAATAGGTATTTTTTGTGAAAAAATACCGACCTTTTTTGGAAAGGTTTCGGTGTCGGTGAGCAATGAATTCATTCATTCAGAAACTCCTCCCAAGGCTTGAAGGATTGATAACGCAATGATTTCAGAACTCATTTGTGGAACGAGGTGGAGACTTTGCTTTTCGGCTTCGTAAGCGGTGGTGTTTTTATCGTTTAGAGCTCTTATGGAGTTAGCAATTTCAGATATTGTTTCGTTTAACCAAGATTTCGTGTAAATGTGATCTGCACCGTCCCATCTCAACGAGTGCGCTGCTGCTCCATGCAGGGGGCCGTCTGCTAAAGTAAGGTGATACGATTCGAAATCGCTTGTTGAAATTACATGGCCTACAGATGAGTAAAACTCTCTGATATCATCAACAAATCCTAAAAATTCCACTCTTGATTTAAGCAATGGATTGGATTCCAGTCGTGATCGAATGTTTTGATAATATTCTCGTTCATCATCTCGCTTCATCAACCAACCATATTCCTCTGGATTTTTCCCAACAACTTTGAGCGTATATCGAGAATCATGCTGAAGGAGTTCTTCAAGAAGGTCAAGCGCCAAATCAAGTCGCTTTCTTGCAGGAACCATTCCGACAAAGCCTATTGAATAATTGTCATTTTTTCGTTTATATTTTCCTCGAATGTTCATTGTATTGGGAATGACTGAGGTACGCGTAGTGTCATCAATTTGGCCGATTTCACGTGCATTTACCTCGTAGTGCTGACAAACAAAGGCGATGTTTGAAATTGCTTCTTGATTTGAGTTGGTAAGATATTGATAGTTTCGCTCTTGAAGATGATACCGGACAAATAAGGGCATCCCTGATTTGATAGCATGGGAATACCACTCTACATTCCCGAGTGCCCACTCACACCATACTGCATCGGCCTTCTCCAAAAGGGAACGTGATTTTTCAGCATCGAATTTGTTATGGTTATCCCACTTGTCAACCAACACTCGGATACCCATCTCTTCCAGTACCTCAACAATTGGCATGGCAAATTTAAGATCGTGACCGGCGATTAAAATTGTAGATGGGACCTCGGTAAACGTGTGGTCCGTAATGGTTGAAATCAACTTCTGGGGCGTTGAGGAAGTTTCATGATATTCCAAGGAGAATTCGACCTCGGAACTTGATTGTTCGCAGGTTGCCAGCAAATCTCCTGTTGATGACTTCAGGTGGACGGTGTGTCGGGTAGATCGCATCTCGTTGAACAGTGCATCAAGGCCATGGTGGTCAAATGCCATGACATTGTAGATCAGAATGGTTGGTGAAGTTGATTGTTCAGGTTGTTCATAACTCACCTTCAATCCCCGATTCTGGAGCAGATTGACCAGGAGTTCTTCAGCCTTGGTTGTGGGGGCGGAAGGCAGTATGAGATGTGTGAATTCCAGTTCTTGCCGGGCAAACCAGAGACAAATATCGCGAATCGATGTTGACGTGTCGCTTACGATGACCGTGTCTGCGACTGAGGAAGGCCGTTGAAGGGTCAGGCTCGATGCGTTGAGCATTTTCTGCAATCGATGATTGTTGAGATGTCGCTTGAGCACAATATGTCGTGAAGCTTGGATCGTGTAGCGTAAGAATGCCTCATCCGCCATCAAGGCGGCGAGGGTTGCATTGGCTTGTTTGTTGGAGTACACCATGGGAACGGTGTTTCCAAACACTTCACGAACGGCCAAACCGGGCCCGCTGATGAGGCATGCTCCGGAGGCTGGAATCTCGAAAATTCGTCGAGCCGCCATCGTTTTTGATGTTTGAACAGAGTTCACGTTGAGGAAAATTTTGTGTTTCCGGTGAGCCTCCAACATCTCGGTGTACGCTAATTTTCCGCGAATGTTGTGGGAAAACCGCTCCGGGAAGACGTAATTTGGATTTCCTCCATCGGATTGGCGGTCGTAAATGACCAAACCGAGGTCGCTTGAGGCATCAAAGAGCATGTCCATTGTTTCGCAGCGGTCTGGATACTTTCCAGCATAATAGGTTCCTGCAAAGGCAATCCCTTCCCTCGAAGCAAGTCGGGTGTTGTACGGGTGATGCACGGCAGGCTGGGCCGCAAATTGAATCGAACGAACGGATTGAATGTTTGTGTCGGGGAGCGTTTCGTAGCGAACGGTGCATTGCTCGTCGGTGGTGAACACATGGTCAAACAAGGCGCTGGTTTGTGCAAACCGGTCAAAGTGCACAGGGTCTTCTTTGTTGTAAAAAATGGTGGGAATGTTCCGGCTGCGGCAGGCGTCAACGAGTTCGCGCAGTGGCTGTATTTCTTCCTCGTTGTAATAGCCAACCTTGTGATGCCACGCACCACCGTTGCCATCCCACGCCGATTCGACGATCAGAGCATCGATCATGGTGTCTTCGAGCATTGAGCGCCAGGACGTTGGCGTAGGCCGCAACAAGGTGGCGTCGGGAGCAAGGGCGGTCGCAGAGAATTCATCCATGATGGCCATGATGACCGGCGTGCGGTCCAACATCGTCATGACCCGGCCATTCACCACCTGAAGTGCTTGTCCGGTTCCCAACAGGGCCGGGGGTTCTGCATCTTCAAGCAACGAAGCGTGCACAAAGGAAAGGTAGGTCGCAAGCGTCTTCCAATCCCTGTTTGCGCGTACCCACTCGGTACCAGCACTGGCCAATCGCTGACACAGTTGGTCGTCGCCCAAGACATCATTCAGCACTTCATACAGGCTGTGACTGTCGCCTTTCTTGAACAATCGCCCGTTTTCGCCATCGACGATGATTTCCTTCAAAGCAGCGACATCGGAAGCGATCACCAACTGGCCCATGGCCATCGATTCAAAGGGCTTGAGAGGAGAGATGAATTCACAAACGATGTCCGGCGTTCGAGGGAAGGGTGCGATGTCGATAAGACTGTGATAACGCTCAACATCGTCGTGCGATACGCGTCCAGTGAAAACCACGCGCTCGTCCAATCCCAACCGATTGACTTGCTTCTCCAATGCGGCCTTCGTATCACCGTCACCTACCAAGAGCAGGTTCGCATCGGGACGGTGTTCGACCAACTTCGCAAATGCATCGACCAAGAGGTCAAGTCCTTCATACCCAACGAACGACCCGACGTAACCGATGACGGGTCCATCCGTTAATCCAAGTTCTTCTCGCAAGTTGTTGTCTTCCGTAACCGGTTGGAAACGATGCGAGTCCACGCCGTTGGGTAAAACAAAAATTTTCGATGAATCAACGCCCTTGTCAATCAAATAGTATCGAACGGCGTGTGTGATCGCCAACACCGTGTCGGCTTCTTTGCAAACGGCAAGTTCAGCCTCGTCCATGGCTTGGTATTCGCAGTGGTGAAGGAAGTGGGGTTGGCGAGAGACTCTCGACATGTGCCAAAGGCCGCGGACTTCGTAAACAAACGGTAGACCAAGAGCCCGTGCCGCTTTCAGGCCGATCGCTCCGTTCACGTGGTTTGAGGCGGCCTGGATCAACGCCGGTTGCTCTACCAAAGCATGCTCAACCAGTTGTTGTGCCGCACGGTGAATGTAGCCGCGTTCATCGGGGTCGCCGATGCCCAAATCTTGATCTCGGTCAAAGCAATACGTGAGCCCATCGATTTCCATACGCGGCTGGACGTCATCGGGCGTGAGATGGCGAAGTTTTCCCTTGTCCAGTGGATATCCGTACCGACTTTGAACAACAAGCTCTTGGTTGCTGTTTAGCAAGTTGGTGAGCAAACCGTGAGTTCGTGTGCAATAGCCTGCGCTCTCAAAGGGCAACGACATGTGGACGAGGTAGAGCACCTTTCCAGAAACGCTTGTTATTTTTCTCGTAGGTTCTGGAAGAGGGATGCCTGAAAGCCAAGTTCCGTTGATTTTGTCGGATATTGTTTGTGATTTAAGTGCAAGCGGTTCAAGCGGGTCTGTTGGACCCAAAAACAAGGCCTTCACCGCTTCTTCATGCTGTCCGTACATCATGTGGGCGTAGTTGAGTTGATGGGCGAGTTGCTTTGAATCATGAGAGAAGGATGCTTTTTCCATCAAGAACTTCGGTATACAATCGTTACGGATATCTTCCGTGGCTTTGAGGAATTTGATGAGGAATTCGACCTTTTTGAGCGTGTTTTTTCCGCAGATGTCCAAATAACCTTCAACGGCACCCAACCGTCCAGTTTCAAGTTCGCCGCGAATCAAGTAGGATAATTCATCAACCTCAAATTCCCCAAGTGTTTTGAGTTCTGAACCAAAGGATTGTTGAATTCCGTACGAATGAAGCATTTTGGATGTCACGGTTTTGATTTCTTTCTTTTTCCATTCTTCGTCCTTGACGTATTTCAGGTAGAGTGATGCCTCGGTGGGCCGGTCTGCGTTCCGAAGAAATTGAATGACGGATTTTGCGGCTCGCTCGTCTTGATACCGGTGCATTCTCCATTCAGCCAATTCAACCATGTGCTCAAAATTGGAGGCACCCAAGGAACGCAAGGCTGCGACAAAAATATCTCGGGTGATTCGTTTTTCGGGGGACTCATCAAGTTGTTCAAACACCAAAAGTGAGTAAACCAAAAGCGAATATATTTTCTCAATGCCGTGTTCTAGATTCAGCCGGTCAAGATGATCTGAAATGACCTTCGTGTCTCGATTGGCATCTTTTGCAAGTTCGATGAGTTGTTTCGATTCTTCGATGTTGAATTCCAAGGTTTCGTCGATCTCCTCGGTGAGGTTTTGATGCGTGTTTGCAATCCATGAAGCAAGCCCAAATTCACCGACGGCATGAACAACGGTGGACTCAGGCAATGAACCGCTGTCGTCATGGACCCTGAGCACACCGGAAAGATGGGTGTAGAAGCTCAAGCCTGTCTCCTTCGGATTCTTCGTTTTCGGTCGCTGGTCCAAGACGAGGTTCAAACTTGGATTCGACCGTACGAGGTTCTTCAAAGCCCGATGGGGATAGGGTCCGACGATCAACACCGTGGCTGGTTCAAAAAACCCGGATATCCCTCCTAATTGTTCTTCCAGCAAAGTTCCCCAATCATCATATTTGCCCGCAGGCAGTTGTTGCTTTTCGGGAAGAATAAACACTGGAAAAGCGGCATCTTTGAAGATGGATTGAAAACTTGAGGTACAAACCACGGAGACCTCAATATTCGGTTGAAGTTGTTTCATGTCTTCGAGGTCTTGACGAACATGTTTGGCGTGCTTTTTCGTAAAGCCGTCGATATACACCAAAATGCCGTGACCTTCTTTTTTTCGTTGCCATTCAATCCGATGTTCCGGCGGTTCCATCCAACCGATTCGCTCAAGTCCAATTCGGAGACACAGAAGCGGAAAGGAAACCGGTAGAAACGGAAAACGCCAAGGTCGAACAAGAGCGCTCGTAAGGTGTTCACCAAGACGTAACGAGGCTGAATGTTCCATTTTCCGGAGGCGTTTGAGCGCCTGTCGGTCACGGAATGGCGTTTGCATAACGAAAATCACCTGTTCAGATAATGTGCGAGAGATCCCACACACCGCATTGCGGTGTTGCCATCCCAGAGGTCAATGTTCACCTCGCTGCGCCGAGGTTGGGCGAACATCGTTGCGAGGTCGCCTTTGAGTTGTTCTGGCGTTGAAAGGACATTTGTCCCTTCCGTGATGGTGATCGGGCGTTCGGTGTTTGGCCGTAGCGTGATGCACGGCACCCCCAGCCAGGTCGTTTCCTCTTGGATGCCGCCGCTGTCCGTGATGACGCAGCGGGCGTTCATCACGGCGTTCATGAAATCGATGTAACCGAGCGGCCCAAGCAATTGGATGCTGGCGTGGTCCCGAAGTTCGTCCATCCGTCCCAACACCTCAATCCTCTGCTTTGTTCGCGGATGAAGAGGCCATACAATGTCCAGATGTTCGGTGACGGCCAGCAATTCGTCCAACAGCAAGGACAAGACCTCTGGATCATCGACGTTGCTGGGACGGTGAAGGGTGACGACGGCAAATTCGTCGTGCTGAAGGGAGAGGGTTTCGACGAACGCGGACGCCTCGACCTTGGGTTTCATGGCCACCAACGTGTCGATCATGATGTTTCCCACACGAACGATCTTTGACGCCTCAACACCGCTGTTCAGCAGGTGCTCGTCGCCGTCCGGCGATGGTGTCCACAACAGGTCGGCGAGGCTGTCCGTCACGATGCGATTGAGTTCTTCGGGCATGGTCCGGTCATGACTCCTCAATCCAGCCTCAAGGTGAACCACAGGAATGCCGAGTTTTGCTGCTGCAAGCGCGCAAGCAACGGTGCTGTTGATGTCGCCGATGACAATCGTGGCGCTGGGACGGTTCTCAAGCAGGAGTTGCTCGTAACGTTCGAGAATTTTTCCGGTTTGCGCGCCGTGCGAACCGCTGCCTACCTCAAGAGCATGGTCGGGATGGCCCATTCCGAATTCTTGCATAAAAATCCCCGCCATTTCATGGTCGTAATGCTGGCCGGTGTCCACCAAAACGGGCGCAAATTCGGGGTGTTCGCGAAGCGCCCGCAACAACGGTGCTGCCTTCATTTGGTTCGGTCTCGCTCCAACAACGACATGGATAGGGTGAACCATACATCGCCCTATAACGACGAGCATATGATATTTCGTGGAACTTTGTTGCATGAACACTATATCATGGTGCTTTTTACGGAGGCCATGAAGGTGGCTTTTCATCCAACACCTTCAATCCTCAGGCTTGAGTTTGACCTTGCAGAAGACGACGGCGTTTACACCGAGCACATCACGATGATTGAATCTGAATTCAGAGTTGAACTGCCTTTCAACGTCGATATCGACGCGATTCACCCTGACCATCTTGCTCTGATTGTGCTCCTCGCTGCCCATCCGTTCATTGGTTCATCCTTGCACATTCCCCTCAACGTTAGCGAGCGATTTGCTCTCTCAACCGACTTGATTTCAAGATACAAAGTCACGTACGCCGGACGAAGTGTGCCGCCTTACGTCCCACCCGACTCATCGAGGCCAGGGTTGGCCTTTTCGGGAGGTGCTGATTCAACGGCAGCCTTGTTGGTCATGCCCGAAAACACCCTTTCCGTTTTCATGGACCGTCCGTTTCGAAAGAAAACATCGCTTTACAACAAGAGCGCTGCTCTCGCCACCATCAAGCATGCCCAGAAAGAAGGGTACGATGTGAAAACAATCGCTTGCGATGTGGAATATGTTCGCTCCCCCCTCGGCTTCCCAACCGATCTCGTTCCGTCCATACCTCTGCTGGCCATCGCTGCCGAAGAAGGAATCAATTCGATCGCTTTCGGAACCGTGATGGAATCGGCTTATCGGATTGGTCATGAGAAAGCACGCGATTATGCCACCTCACACCACCATCGGTTTTGGGGCAGATTGTTCCAAGCTGCCGGTGTTCCGCTTTACCTTCCAGTGGCCGGTGTGAGTGAAGTCGGGACGAGTTCGATCGTCATGAATTCCTCCTTCTACGACTACACTCGCTCTTGCATTCGTGGAACATGGCCCGATGCATGCGAAAATTGTTGGAAGTGCTTCCGGAAGAACATGCTGGATGCTGCACTCAAGAAAGAGCCGGTCAACGATACTTATCTCCGCCGAGGCTTGGCCATCAAAGAAGTGAAGTTGAAAATTCAGCACTGGCCTGTCAGTCATGAAAATGTTCTTGCATGGTCACTCCAACAGGCTGAAGGGAACATCAGCAATTTGCTCATGGCCCGTTTTGAAGGCAGTTCTCGTGACCTCTCCTACCTCGAGGGGTACTTTCCACCTTCACTCTCGTTGATGCCAGAAGCATACAGGTCACACACCGAAGAGCGGCTCAACCACTACCTCTACCCGCTTGGAGAAGAATGGTTTGATACCGTTCGAACCCACACCATGACGTCGTGGTTAAACTCGGCGAGCGCTCTGGAAGCAAGAGGGAAGTTTTCCGCTTTCATGGACCGTGAATTCCCAAGAGATTAGGCACACTCGCCGCTCCGTTGTCTTCAGAACGAGGACTGTTTTGAAGCCTCAAAAGTGTCCCAGTGGCCGATTCAAAGGAGGTTTCGTCGGGGTATGCGACCAACCCCCACCCCTCTTCTTCCGCTTGCTTGCATCGCTTCACCTGGTCGTCCATGCCCGTGTCGGTGTTGGGGATGAACAGCGTCGGTACGCCAAAGGTGCGCATCTCCTGATAGGAATTGTAGCCGCCGGCTTGAACCGCAGCATCAAAGCCCTTGATGTAGAGGGAATTGGGATAGTCTCGAATCACCCGCAGACGCTCATGATGCACGTCGAGGCGCTCGCCGAGCATCGATTCGCCGAGCACCACGTGAACGTTCTCGTGGGCGAACAGGGCATCGAGGACACGGTTGAGGACGCCTTCGATATCGTTGATGCGTCCTGCACCCAGTTGAACGTAGACCACCTTGGCGTCATCGGGAACGGCCAATCGGGAACGGGCATAGGATCGGTCCCATACTTCGTCGGGGTCCATGACGCGGATGGGCGGCACGACATGTTCGCGTTCGGTCTCGTCGCCCGAGGCTTCGCCGGGAACGATGAAGCCGTCGAAGAAGTCGAAACTGTCCACCGGCACGGAAGTGTTGGCTTTCATTGAACCGCGCCGCATCCACCACTTTTCCATGCCCTTCTGCGAAGCGATGGCGTTGAGCATGCCTCGGTAGGGAAAGGCACCGTCAAACATGAACCACTTGGGCCGGTGCTGGTCGAAGACCAAGTGGAGCATGTCCTCCACCAAACCGTTCCATTGTGTCGCTGACATGTTCGCGTGTTTGTAGCGGCCCGCCAAATGGTAGGTGGGGAATTGGTCGCTGTAGAGCACGTGCAGGGTCGGCATCGGGGTGAAGAAGACGATTTCGAGATTCGGGTCGGCTTTGCGCAAGGCGCGGGCAACAGCGTACATGCGGGTGAAGTGACCGAAGCCCACGCCGTTGGTGGGGAAGAGAACAATGCAGTGATTGCGCTCCACATCACCGGTCGATTCGATGCCATCGGTCAACGCGACGGGGCGCTTCCCCAAGCGTTGAAGGCCAAGACGGAACGCGTGGAGAGGGAAGGTGAGGGGGAGAAAGGGCAAGCGCCACGGGTGACGAACCGCCCTGGTAAGGTGGACGCCCAACTGAAAGGACACGCTGTTGCGAAGCCGGCGGATTTCTCGCTCGTTGCGAGCAATTCTTGCCTTGAGGCGTTCGTTGGACGAACCACGTTGTCCGTGGACGCTGACGGCGCCGTCATGCTGCACCCCATCATCCATGCGCTGGCCTTGCGGTCGGACTTCTTCATGCTTGCCCGTCCCGTTTGCCCCCGGTTG
>Ga0255759_10004215_pt1 | contig 12477 bp, 14 predicted proteins | sample 101ome_20_FD_179959 | JGI IMG/M metagenome (GOLD analysis project Ga0255759, IMG submission 179959) | Coastal salt marsh microbial communities from the Groves Creek Marsh, Skidaway Island, Georgia - 101404AT metaG (version 2) | ecosystem: Environmental > Aquatic > Marine > Intertidal zone >...
CTTCCCTGGAAGTTATACGAGTACTCTGAAGAATATCAGAAAGATACTCGGAGAAAGGTATAATGGCAAAAAGAAATAGACTTATACAGGCAGCAAATTTAAGTTTACAAGAGATTGAACCCCTTACTCAGAATCAATTAAAAACATTTGAGTCAGATAAACACTTGGTACTGCACGGAGTTGCAGGCACAGGAAAAACATTTATTTCCTGTTATCTAGCGTTTGATGATATACTAAAAAACGATAAAGAAAAACTAGTAATAATTCGAAGTGCAGTTCCTACTCGTGACATTGGGTTTCTGCCAGGGAATGAAAAAGAAAAAGCTTCTGTATATGAAGAACCATATAAGGATATATGTATAGAGCTATTTCAACGCGGTGATGCGTATGAAATACTAAAAACAAAACATTTAGTACACTTTATGACTACTTCATTTATTCGTGGTATTACACTTAGGGATGCTGTGGTATTAGTAGATGAATGTCAAAATATGAATTTACATGAGTTAGACTCCATTATAACTCGTATCGGAGAAAACTGTAGAGTTATTTTTTGCGGAGATTTTCGTCAGGCTGACTTAGTTGATAATGGATTAAGTCCATTTATAAGAATATTAAAAGCTATGAATGAGTTCGATTTAGTAGAATTTGGTACAGTAGATATTGTTCGTAGTGAATTTGTAAAGAAATATATTATTGCGAGAACAGATTTAGGAATATGAAAGCAGTATTAAGCAATCGAATCTATATGGATTGTGGAGATGAACTCAGAAGTAAGATTGATAAAGAACTTACTTATAAAGTTCCAGCTCCGAATCCACTAGACCCGCCCATTGTAATCAAGAATATGGGTATTATAAATAAAAATCTTATTACAATGCCCATAGGGCGCGTTGATTTGATTCCTGATGACTATGAAATAGTAGACAAACGAGTACACATTCCAGTAGACTTTCCAGAGTTTAAATTCGATTTAAGAGAAAGTCAGGCAGAAGTCTACGACTCTATAGAAGACAATGCAATTATTAATGCGTGGGTGAGTTGGGGCAAGACCTTCACGGGGTTGGCCATTGCCGGAAAACTAGGACAAAAGACTCTAGTCGTCACTCACACAGTACCACTTCGAACACAGTGGGCAAAAGAAGTACAAAAAGTCTATGGATTTGAGCCAAGCATTATTGGCAGTGGCAAGTTCGAAATGGATACTCCCATCGTTGTCGGAAACACTCAGACACTCTACCGAAACATAGACAAAGTAAGAAAGGAATTTGGCACAGTCATATTAGACGAAATGCACCACGTTAGTAGTCCAACTTTTTCCAGAGTCTTGGACACAAATTATTGTCGCTACAAAATTGGACTCTCTGGAACGATTGAAAGAAAGGATGGCAAACACGTTGTTTTCCGTGACTACTTTAGCCCAAATATCTATAAACCACCGAGAGAAAACTTTATGACTCCATCGGTTGATATTCTTCGTTCAGAAATACGTTTTATGGACGGTGCGAAGATACCGTGGGCAAGGCGAGTGAACAATCTCGCAAACAATGAAGAGTATCGCCATACGATTGCTATGATGGCAAGTGCTTATGCAGCGAGAGGTCACAAAGTCTTAGTTGTCAGTGACCGAGTTGCATTTCTAAAAAGATGCGCGGAACTCAGCGGAGAAGATGCAATTTGTGTGACTGGAGAAGTCCCACACGAAGAACGAGAAAACTTAATAGATGAAATATTTTCTGGCAGAAAGAATATTCTTTACGGAACGCAGTCGATATTTTCTGAAGGCATCTCAGTAAATAACTTGAGTTGTCTGATTTTGGGTACGCCTATCAATAATGAGCCTTTACTTACTCAGCTTATTGGTAGGGTTATTCGAACACATGAAGGTAAAAAGTCTCCAAAGATAGTAGATATTCATCTAAAGGGAAATACTGCAAGAAAGCAGGCTTCAAATAGGATTGGTTACTATATGAAGCAGGGATATGAAATCAAGCAGCTGTAAAAAAATAGTTCTTGACAAAAGTATAAATCTTTGGTATAATAATGGTCTTATTCAACTGGAAAAAAGTATTTAGAGTATCAAGAGGTAACTTACGTAGTTGCCTTGAAATTATGCGTATAATAACGTATAATCCGATACCTAATAATAAGTACGATACCGCATATAAGTATGAGGGTTTCGACTTTAAAGGCGAGAGCTTCCTGGTTCATCCAGAAAAGCTCTTTGAAAACGCCTATAAATATACAGACCGAGAACTCGGTACGTATATTTCTCTTGCAGCTACGAGAAATTTAGCAAATTATCTAGCAACAGGAGATACAACTATAGATACTCTTCTTCTACCCGAAGATGAGATAATTTTTGAAGAAATCAACAACAATAGGCTACTTAATGTAGATGATACAGGTAAACTGCATTTTCTATATGAAGAAGTCCCACAGGAGAAAATAGTATGGCATTAGCATTTAATCAAACGAAAGGCGAAGCACAGAAGTCTAGCATCGTCACTTATCAGTACAATGACGGAGACAACAAAGTTCGTCTCGTAGGCGATGTACTCGCTCGCTACGTTTACTGGGTCAAAGGTGAAAACGATAAGAACATTCCTCTTGAATGTCTTTCGTTTGACCGTAACGAAGAACGTTTCAACAACAGGGAAAAGGACTGGGTTCGTGAGTTCTATCCTGACCTGAAGTGTGGCTGGAGCTACGCTATGCAGTGCGTAGACAATGGACAGGTTAAAGTTATTAACCTGAAGAAGAAGCTTTGGGAGCAGATTCTTACTGCTGCTGAAGACCTGGGTGACCCAACTGACGTTGAAACTGGCTGGGATATTTGTTTCAAGCGTGTAAAGACTGGACCTCTCCCCTACAATGTTGAGTATCAGTTACAGGCTCTGAAATGCAAGCCTCGCGCTCTCACAGATGCAGAGCAAGAAGTTCTTGTAGACCTGAAGTCAATGGATGAAGTAATGCCCCGTCCGACTCCAGATGCTCAGAAAGAGCTGTTAGATAGGTTGCGTAATGCACCTTCTGAAGAAGAAAATGATATTGAAACTCTCGAAGATGAGTTCAATATCGGATGATTCTTTTCACAGCAGACTGGCATATAAAACTGGGACAGAAAAATGTCCCAGTTGCCTGGGCATTAAATAGGTATAATCTATTTTTCGATAGAGTTCGAGAAATAGAACGAGATTGTGTAATGCACATTATCGGTGGTGACCTATTTGATAGGCTGCCTACAATGGAAGAGTTAGAGTTATACTTTTCTTTTGTTCGTGGAGTTTCTACTCCTACGATTATTTATGATGGCAACCATGAAGCAACGAAAAAGAATAGAACATTCTTTTCTCAGTTAAAAAGAGCAACAAGAGACATAAACCCTCTGGTATCGATAATAGATAATTCCTATATAGATGAGAATCTAAAATTCGGAATATTGCCTTATCGTGAACTGCACAACAAAAAGAGCATAGAAGCTTTTGATAGTAGTATGCCTTTGTTTACTCATGTTCGTGGGGAGATTCCTCCTCATGTAAAACCAGAAGTAGAGTTACATCGTTTCGATTCATTTCCAGTAGTATTTGCAGGAGACTTACACTCACACTCAAATACTCAAAGAAATATTGTATATCCAGGTAGTCCAATGACTACTTCTTTTCATAGAAATCATGTAGATACTGGTTATCTGCTGATAAATGAAGAGAACTGGACTTGGTTGTGGGAAAAATTTGAATTACCCCAGCTAATTCGTAGAACTGTATCTTCTCCTGATGATATGGTTCCTACAGACTACGACCATACTATCTATGAGATAGAAGGTGATATACAAGAGCTTGCTGCTGTAAAAAATTCTGAGTTGCTAGATAAAAAAGTTGTAAAGAAAAACTCTGAAGCCTCTCTTGTTATGACTTCGGACATGACAATGGAAGACGAGTTAGTAGAGTATCTACTCTACATCTTGCAGATAAAAGAAGAAAATTTAGAGTCAATACTAGGAATTTACAATGATTACTCTCAGAAAGCTCAAATGGAATAATTGTTTTAGCTACGGAGAAAACAATGAGCTTGACCTCGATGATGGTACTTTAACTCAGATTATTGGAACTAACGGGATGGGGAAGTCCTCCATCCCGTTAATCATTGAGGAAGCATTATATAATAAAAACTCCAAAGGCATAAAGAAAGCAGATATACCGAACAGACTACTTAACAATGGATATGACATCCAATTAGAATTCACAAAAGATGATTCTAGTTATTCGGTAACTGTAAATAGAAAGACTAACATAAAAGTAAAGTTTGAAAAAGATGGCGAAGATATTTCTAGTCACACTGCTACGAATACTTATAAAAACATTCAAGAAGTTCTTGGAGTGGATTTTAAGACGTTTACGCAGTTGGTATATCAACATCCTAATAGTAGCTTACAGTTTCTAACTGCCACAGATACAAATAGAAAAAAGTTTCTAATTGATTTGTTACATTTAGAAGAATATGTAACACTATTTGATGTATTCAAAGAAGCCGCTAGACTCTCTTTCAACCGTAAAAATAGTATTGAATCAAAAATCGCAACTGTTGAAAAATGGTTGAATGATAATAAATTGAGTGATACTACCATACTTCCAATGCTAAATATTGAAATTGAGACGGAAGATGAAGAGAAAGAATTAAGTTCTCTCACGGTAGAATTTGAAAATATTTCGGAAAAAAATAAAAAAATTTCACAAAACAATAAATACATCGAGATACTCAAGTCCATTGATATCAATGAAGCGAATAGAATTGATGTACCAAAGAAAGAATCCTATGACTCTTTACAGAGTGAAGGCGGTCAGTTAAAATCTGAAATTACTGCTGCTAAAAGTTTTCTTTCTAAGATTGAGAAACTTGGAGACCACTGTCCTACTTGTGAGCAGGACATAGATGCAGAATTTAAGCAAGGATTGATAGACAAAGAACTTGCTAAAATAGATGAAGCTACTAACAAGTTAAAAAGTGAGATTATACCTGAAATAGAGCGTATAAAAGCAAACAATACTCTTTATGATAAGAAGATTAGTATCGAGAATAACTGGCAAGATGTCTATAAATCTATAGATAAATCTTTGCCGACTTCTCTTGTAGATAGAGAAGCATTAGAGACTCGAATACAAGAACTTCGTGGTGAAATTCAAAAGAAGAAAAGTGAATTTACTGCGATAACAAAAGAAAACGAAGAAAGAACTAGACGCAACACTAGGATCCAAGTAATACTTGAGCAAACTGAAGGTTTTGAAAAAGAACTTGCAGAAGCTCAAGAAAGTTTAGAGCAGGAAGAAGCACTTAATATTAACCTAGAAATACTGAAGAAAGCCTTCAGTACTAATGGTCTTATCGCCTATAAAATTGAGAATCTAGTGAAAGAACTAGAGACTCTAGTAAATACATATCTAGCAGAACTATCTGATGGTAGATTTACTTTAGAATTTGTAGTGCAAAATGATAAGTTAAATGTGCAGATTACTGACAATGGAAACATAGTGGATATACTAGCACTTTCTTCTGGAGAACTTGCAAGAGTAAATACATCGACTCTGATAGCTATTCGTAAACTTATGAGTAGTATATCAAAGTCAAGACTGAATATACTATTTCTTGATGAAGTAACAAATGTACTAGATGACCCTGGCAGGGAAAAGCTAGTCGAAGTATTACTTGCAGAGGAAAACCTAAATACTTACATAGTAAGTCATGGATGGACTCATCCGCTGCTAGAAAAGATAGAGATAGTAAGAAAAAATAATATCAGTTGTTTAGAAAGGTAGTATATGGTAGATTCAAGAGCAAAAGGTGCAAGAGGTGAATATCTTGTACGAGATATGCTTAGAGAATATACAGACCTAAAGTTTGAGAGAGTACCCGCTTCGGGTGCTCTCGAATACTTGAAAGGAGACTTATATGTTCCTAACGAGAAAAACAGGTTCTGTATAGAAGTAAAAAATTATGCTGATTCTCCGCTAACAGATAAGATTTTTACTCAAGAAAAGACAAATAATTTGATACGCTGGTGGACAAAGGTACAGGCTCAAGCAAAGCAAGGTAGCCAAGAACCTTTATTATTTTTTAAATACAACAGGTCTAAGGTATTTGTTGTGACAGAAATTAAACCGCAGGAAAGTAGCAAATTTTTCTTTATTTCTTGGCTAAAATGTTATATAATACTGGCTGATGATTGGCTGAAAGATGAAAAAATCGAGTTTATAAATTATGGTAGCGTTTAATTTTTCTGACAAACTAATAGACATTGATAGTAGTGCAACTTTGATAGTTGATGCACTCAATCTAGCCTTTCGCTGGAAACATCAAGGTCGAACTGACTTCTGCTCAGACTACATACGTACAGTACAGTCTCTAGCAAGGTCATATGATTGTGGCAATGTAATCATTACTGCTGACTGGGGCTCTTCTACTTATCGTAAAGAAATACACCCAGACTACAAACAAAATCGTAAAGATAAATTTGCTGAACAAACAGAAGCAGAAAAAGAAGCGTTTGAACAATTCTTTTTAGAATTTGAAAGAACTCTGGAAGAACTTTCAGAAGATTATCCTGTACTTCGCTATAAAGGTGTAGAGGCTGATGATATAGCCGCACACCTAGTTAAAGAAAAAGATAAGTATGGTCTTGATACTATTTGGTTAATATCAAGTGACCGTGACTGGGATTTATTGATTGGAGAAGGTGTTAGCCGTTTCTCATATGTAACGAGGAAGGAAGTTACAGTAGATAACTGGTCTGACTCCTACGACATTGACCATGAAGATTACATCTCCCTCAAGTGCCTTACAGGCGACAAAGGTGATAATGTTCCTGGTATTCCAGGTATCGGTCCAAAGCGTGCCACAGACTTAATTCGTGACTATGGCTCTGCTATGGATATTTATGATGCTTTACCTATAGATAGTAAGTACAAGTTTATTCAAACTCTAAACGAGAATGCAGAACAGCTTCTTGTAAACTATCAACTAATGGATTTAATTACATATTGTGATGACGCAATAGGGTCTGAGAATATATCAGACATTGAGGGGAGATTATTAAGTGCAAATTAAGTATAATCGTGACAAATATTTGTCTGAGTTTGGAATTAAGACTCTCCAAGACAGATACATGATTGAAGGAGAAAATTCTCCTCAAGATGCGTTTGCAAGAGCAGCAAAAGCTTTTGCAGATGATGATGCCCATGCACAACGTCTATATGACTATGCAAGCCAGCTTTGGTTTATGTTCTCCACTCCTGTGTTGAGTAATGGAGGAACAACTCGTGGACTACCAATAAGCTGCTTTCTTAACTATGTAGATGATAGCAGACACGGAATAACTAATCATTACACAGAAAATGCATTTTTATCCTCCGTTGGTGGAGGCATAGGCGGCTGTTGGAACGGGGTCAGGAGTGTAGGCTCGACAACGAGCAATGGCTCCGAAAGTACAGGAGTTATCCCATTTCTCAAAGTTGTAGACGCAGAAATGCTAGCATTTTCACAAGGTGTAACAAGGAGAGGTAGCTATGCAGCATATTTGGACATTTCTCACCCAGAAATTGAGGAGTTTCTTGATGTTCGTAAGCCAACTGGAGGTGATATTAATAGAAAATCTATTAATTTGCATCATGGTGTTGTTGTTTCAGATGATTTCATGAAACTTATCGAAAAAGCAACAAAAGAAGATGGTTATGATGATACCTGGGAGTTAAAAGACCCACATTCAGGCAGAGTTGTAAAGAGTATACCAGCTAAAACACTTTGGGTAAAACTTATTCAAAATCGTGTAGAAACTGGTGAACCGTATATCATGTTTGAAGATACTGTTCAGGATGCTCTGCCTGAGTATCAAAAAGAATTAGGATTACAAGTACATCATTCAAACCTTTGTTCAGAAATTACACTCGCTACTGCGCGTGACAGAACGGCAGTTTGCTGTCTTTCAAGTGTAAATCTGGAAGAGTATGACTCTTGGTGCGACAATGACCAGTTTATTCCAGATTTGATAAGAATGCTGGACAATGTACTTGAGTATTTTGTAAAGAATGCTCCGAATGAGCTAGAAAGAGCACGTTACAGTGCTTATATGGAAAGAAGTTTAGGTCTTGGAGCAATGGGATTTCACGCTTATTTGCAACGACACAATATCGCATTTGAGAGTGTCTCTGCAAAGATAGCAAACATGAAAATGTTTAAGAGGATAAAAAATGAAGCAGTCAAAGCTACTCAGGCTCTTGCTGTGGAGCGTGGAGAGTGTCCTGATGGTCGGGGCTATGGTATTCGTAACGCTCATTTATTGGCTATCGCTCCTAATGCTAGCAGTAGTATTATTTGTGGCAACACTAGCCCAAGCATTGAACCTTACCGCGCTAATGCGTTTGTACAGAAAACTAAGACAGGAAGTTCGCTTCTCAAGAACGAATACTTAGAGCACGCTCTTGATGAGATTGACATGAATCATGACGAAGTATGGCAGAGTATTGTAACGAATAACGGCTCAGTACAGCATTTAGATTTCTTAGATGACTATACAAAAGATGTCTTTAAGACTGCTGTAGAAATCGACCAGAGATGGGTAATAGATTTAGCAGCCGACAGACAGCAATATATTTGCCAAAGTCAGTCATTGAATGTGTTTTTCCCTGCAAACGTATCCAAGCAAGAACTTCATGCTATACATATGATGGCATGGAAAAAGAAAGTAAAAACTCTATATTATTTAAGAAGTGAAGCCTTTAAGAGGGCTGACAAAGTATCAGATGAAGTATTACGTCAGCAGATATTTGAATCTCTTGACGAGAACGCTTGCGTAGCGTGTGAGGGCTAAAGATGCTATTAGAAGAAAGAAATTATTACAAACCTTTTAATTATCCGTGGGCATTTGAATACTATAAGACTCAGCAACATATGCACTGGCTTCCGAGTGAAGTCAATCTTGCAGATGATTTGAGAGATTATAGAGAGAAGCTCACACCTGAGAATCGTAGTCTTATAAACTCGATTTTTAGGTTTTTTACTCAGGCAGATGTAGACGTATGCTGTGGATATGCAAAGCACTATCTACCTACATTTAAACAGCCTGAAGTGCGAATGATGCTTGCAGCTTTCGCTTCGATGGAAGCTGTGCATCAGGAAGCATACTCATTACTTCTTGAAACACTTGGATTTGATGATGATGAGTACCAAAAGTTTGCCGAACATAGAGAAATGTTTGAAAAACATGAGTATTTAAGTAACTTTGGTGTAGACAGCCCTATGAACATTGCGAAGACAATGGCTATTTATTCTGGATTTACAGAAGGAGTACAGTTATTTAGTAGTTTTGCGATTCTACTTAACTTTCCTCGTCATAATCTAATGAAGGGTATGGGTCAGATTATTACTTGGTCTGTTCGAGATGAGAGTTTACACGTAGAAGGCATGAGCCATCTATTCCGTACTTTCATTAAAGAGAATCCAGACTTATGGCATGATGATTTGAAGTATGAAATCTACTGTGCGGCAGAACGTACTGTAGAGTTAGAAGATAACTTTATTGATTTATGTTTTTCGGGAGCAGAAGTACCTGATTTGACTAGTGCTCAAGTGAAGGAGTATATTCGATATATTGCTGACCGTAGACTTCTAGGTCTAGGCATGAAGAAAATCTTTAATAGTGAAGAAAATCCTCTGCCTTGGTTAGATTATATGTTGAATGGAGTTGAGCATACAAACTTCTTTGAAAATCGAGCCACTGAGTATTCAAGAGCGAGTACGACTGGTAGTTGGCAAGATATTTTTAGGTAATGAAAAGCCCGCTTCGTGCGGGCTTTTTTACAACTTTGCTATGGTAGATGCAGACGCTATCATTGAAACACAAGTTACAAGTCCGATTAAGCATAAAAGACCTAACCCTCCGAGAATACACACATCAGTCCAAAACTTTTTATTTGCTGCGCGTCTCTGCGCTTCTCTAAATCTTGCATTTCGAATTCTACGTCTTTCTCTCATCATATCCTGGTAGAAAGGACCCTGACCAGTATAAATTAGAAACTCTCGTAGTTCTTTTTCAAGTTGTTCTGCTTTATGCTTTGCTGCAGTAATTTCAAGTGCTTGTGCTTCTACACTGGTTCCTGCAAACATTTTGGAAGCGAGAGGAGCATTTTCACTTTGTACGGCTGCTTCGGAGATTTGATCTTTTGCATCAAAAAACTTTCCAAAGTATGAAGCACAGTCTTCTATATCTTTTCCCGCTTCCATTGCTTTTTTGATTCCATTAAAAGCAGACGTAGCAACACTTATAGCTAACCCTACCTCAACCATTAGTTTTACTCTGTACTACTTTGTAGTATCTTTAGGGAGTTTCTACAGCGTCCCAGCTTTGTGTTTCTTCGTTCCAGTCATAAAACTCTCCATCAGTTGGATATGCAACTGGAGGTTCCCAGATACAAGAGGTTTCATTTAGTGTCCAGCTTGGATATGGCTGTGGTGCGTAGAAAGCATCACGAGTCGCATCATAAGTAAATCCTATGCCTGCATAGTTTTTACGAAGTGCAACTCCGCCATCTGGTTCTCCAGTTTCTGGGCTATAGTGGACTCCGCCACGAGTGTTGTAGCTAGTCTGAATCCAAGTTCCAGGACTTGAATCCACAAATGTATCAAAAAATTCAGGTTCAGCTACGATAACCTGAGATACTGTTCCATCTACTACTTTTGCAAAATGTGCCATTTATTTCTCCTATTGATCTGAAATCCAACCTTCACTGTTATTTTCTTGATGAGCTTCTTCGTCCCATTGATATACTTCTGTGTTTACTTGTGCAGGCATTGGAATTGGAGGTTCCCATTCCCAAGTATTATTATTAAATACCCAGGAAGAAAAAGGCTGTGCAGATTTAAAACTATTTGTATCTACATCATAAGTATCTCCTACCCCCGCTTCTTGGCCTGTTAATTCATTAGAGGTTTCTACCCATAAATCATAATCAGGCAACTTATTAATAAAAACAGAATCTGCTTCTATAACATTTATAACTTTTTTTGTGAGACTATTTACTCTTGCGTATTTACTCATATTTTAAATCCTAAGTACTAATCGAGATAGTTCCTGAGGAAGTGAAAGCGACATACTTATACCCTCCTGTAGTTGTTTCTACAGTAGTTCCTGTAGTTGTAACAGTATAGCTATCGTCGACTACAACACATACAATTCCGTCTCCTCCGTCTCCGCCTCTAGCGGATGAACAGCTACCTCCTACATGACCGCCACCACCAGCTCCACCTCCAGTATTTGCACCACCATTTCCTCCACTAGTAGTACTATTTGAATTTGCTCCTGATAAACCACTATTTAATGCTGAACCCCCTCCAGCACCTCCAGCATAGCCCATATCACAAAAGGCTCCTCCGCCTCCGCCACCGCCAATACCTCCGGCTCCGCCAGCGCCAACGTATCCAGCACCACCTCCACCACCACCCCAGTAGTAGTTATCGCCACCATTATAAACTTGAGGAACTTGAACTCCAACACCTCCAGCAGCTCCAGCACCATTTGAACTTGGACCGTTTGATCCGGCACCTCCAGCTCCGCCTCCGCCACCTCCAGGGTTTCCGTTATCGCTGCCCCCCGACTGACCTCCATAAGCATTTCCGGTTGCATAGTTAGCAGAATCTGTAGTTATACTTGCACTACCTGAGGTTCCTCCGGCACTGCTTCCACCACCTCCACCACCGCCTGCGGTTTCTCCAAAAGCACTTGAACTTCCTCCTGCAGATCCATCTGAATTATACCCTCCATCAGTACCTCCAGTGCCTACAGTTATTGTATAAGATGTATTAACATTAAAATCTGTAAAGTCTGTGAAGTATAAAATACCTCCTCCACCACCTCCTGAACGGTTATTTCCACCGCCTCCACCTCCTGCACCCACAATAAATAGTTTAGAAAGAGTAGGAGTAGGAACAGTGGTTAAGTCTTCCCAGCTTGAATTTGCATACGTTTCTAGTACATTCGTTGTAGTATTATATCTTAGAGACCCATTCGTAGGAGAAGAGGGTCTTTGAGCAGTAGTGCCTGAAGAAACCATAAAGTAACCAGTACTTGTATTTGTTTGGTCACTCACAGCAGCTGCAGTTACAGTAGCTCCAGTTACATTTTCCCACGCTCCTCCAACATAAGCCTCCAATTCAGATGTAGTAGTATTATAGCGAATTTGCCCATTTGTGGGAGAACTTGGACGTTCAGCAGTAGTTCCTGAAGGTACAGTAAACCCTTCCGTGCCAGACACACTTCCAGGAGTTCCAGCAGGGAGCCCATCATATAATATATCTGCTAATTCTTTTGTTTCTGCCATTTATTTTCTCCTATCGTGCGTTACTGTACTTAAACGGATTTTCTGCGAATGCCATGTAGACGTATGTTTGTCCATTTGAATTTGTATGCAAACCTAAACTTGTTCTGAGCTT
>Ga0255759_10004228_pt1 | contig 12458 bp, 10 predicted proteins | sample 101ome_20_FD_179959 | JGI IMG/M metagenome (GOLD analysis project Ga0255759, IMG submission 179959) | Coastal salt marsh microbial communities from the Groves Creek Marsh, Skidaway Island, Georgia - 101404AT metaG (version 2) | ecosystem: Environmental > Aquatic > Marine > Intertidal zone >...
TCGATGAGGTTGCTCCCCTTCAACGAGGTGACGGTGTCGTTGGTGAGCTCCCGGAGGGTCTGCCACATGTCGTCGTAGTCGGTGAGGATGCGGGTGTTGCTCTGCTCGTTGGTCCACTCGGTCTGCAGGGCCTTCATCTTGGGCACCAACCCGGCGGTGTGCGGGTCCACCTCGTCCACCACGATTTGGAGAACGTCGCCCTCCACACCGTCCTCCTCGCTGAACAGATGGTTGAAGTGGACGTTGGAGCCGGTGAGGCGGATCATGTTCGACAGCGCGTGCTCCTCAGCGTCGTTGGAGGCGGTGAACTGCAGTGTGGTGATGCGTTCCCATGTCTCTTTTCCGGATAGATAGTGATGGTGCTCTTTGCTCCACCGAAGAAACAACTCCCCGTGTTTGTCGTCGGTAGTGTCGCCGTGAACGTTCATGTCGAATATCGGAGATTCGGCGTAGCTTGTGATCGACAAGGTACGATACCGTTCTCTCAAACGAGGGTCCAAATCCTCGTGATACAGATGATGCAACAAATACGCCGTCGGCGCGTAGTTGGATTTCGAGTTGAACAGCTCGTTGGTCAAATACACGAGTCCGTTTCTGTTTTCGATCGCTTGTGCCTCCGGGAGATGCCCCCACATGGCGGTTCCCTGCGTGTCCATAGATCGAAGGAAAATGTGTACGTTTTGTTCCTCCGGTTCCAACACACCCGCCATATCGAAACCATCCTCCGGAGTGATGATTAGATCGTCCGCCACTGTCATACGGTTCGCAACGATGTTCCCTCCCAGTATTTCTACGGCGTCGCGATGTTGGGTCGCCATATCTCCACAACCCAGATTTGAACGTGCGAGATAACTGAAATCGCTTAATTCCGACAGGTTACACGCTCGTTCCAAAAAGATGTGCTCTTGATGATACACGATGTTGGAGAGCACGTCGGGAATGGCGTACAGATCGTGAAAGTTGCCGGTGTGGGCGATCGTATGCAACTCCAAATGATTTCGAGCGGCGAAGGCGTCGTCTATGTCGGACAAGTTGTTGCTCGCGTGGATGAATCGTGTTTCGGTGTTGCTAAAAGCGCTGAGTTGTATTGGTCGATTGTCCAAATGGTAGTAGTTCGACGTGAAGGCGACCTCTTGCACACCTAGGATACGTAGATTCGCTAGCAAATCTTCTTTTAGAAGCGGATCTTCGATGTATTCGGACAAGGCCTTGCTTGTTTGGAGTCGTTGGTTGATTTTTTCGTTCAGGGTGTTGTTCACGTCGAACACCACGGTAGCGGACACCGTGTTGGTGTCGCTCTTGGTAAGTTGGCGTATGATCTTGAAATTCCGGTACCGCATACGAAAATGTTCCTCGGTGGAGGAGAACACGAAATACGGAATGAACACCGAGTTCGCCTCTGTCGCGCTGCTTTCGAAGTCGTTCGTTCGATAGCTCGGCGGTCGAATGAATATTTCTCCGGCTTTGACTTGTTCTGTTAGCAGCTCTTTGTCGAGAGTCAGATTCCTCAGAGCTATCGACGGAGTGATCTCGGACAAATTGTTGTTCGCGGTCAACAGACCTCCCTCGTTGAGTCGACTGAGCGAATTGAACAGATCGCTGAAATTGAGTTGCATCTTGTACAGTGCGAACATCGAAGCCACCTCTTTTTGCATGATATCCCTTCCTCGATTCACCCTCGGGTAGTCGTGACTGAGTGCCAGACGCGAAAGAGGAGCGTCGGAACTTTGCTCTTCTACGATCAGACTGAAGGAGGTCCTATCGCCTCCCAATCGAAGGGTCTGTGCGTTGAGAACGTCGATGTTCACCACCGGGTTTTCTTCGTCGTCCGCGGTTGGGATGTACTTTCGGATCGTCTCTATCATGAGATCGTGATTCACGAACTTCGCATCGTTGGAGAACGCACTCAACGGGATGTCTTCTTGTTTGATTTGCGCCCACGTGACCAATGGATACGGTTGCCATTGGAGAGTTCCTTTTTGATCCCCCAGAACGAGAATTGCGTTGTCTTCGATACCATGAGGAGGTCTCAGCTGCACGTCTTCCACATCGAGTTTTAGGGTACCACCGGTGATATGCACGTTACTGGAGGACGCCTGCGCTAAATCATTGAGACCGAGCGCTTTCCTTGCCAAGCACGGATTATCTAAATCCCACAGATTATGCTTGGTCTGCAAAAATGCCATCGTTATTCTAATAGAGATTTTAAAAGATCCTATTATTTATACAGGCTCAAATTGAATAATCTCCGAGTCTCTCATGTAGTCGTTCAAGGTGTCTCCGCGACCGATAATAATGTTCCGTATCACATCTTCGGTTTCTCTGAGTTTTTGTTTCAACCGGTCTCGCACAGAACGAAAGAGAGACGGAGGTACTGCAGCGCCCATGTCCAAGCCGACGCTCGTTGCCATACGAACGATCCCATATTGTTCCGGGATCACCGCATTCGCGATCGGTGTTGTGGTCCACATGGCGTCACCGTTGGTTTGACCCATCACGACGACGTCGTCTTCAAGCGTCTGTATCTTCTTTGGGATGATCAAGGAATCTTTCACGTGTACCGAGCGCGCGATCAATGCCGTTCCGCTCATATGAACGGCAGAGGCGTGTTGTGTCGCCGCGGTTCCGATCCCTAACGATTCACGACACCGTCGCTTGCTCTCTTCGTCGTCTTTGATCTGCTCGAACGGAAACTGACGATCGAAGAACGGTACGTCGTTGTCGAATAGACTGACACGATCCGGTCGAATCGTCAGCGAGTCGAAGGTGCTCGTGTAAGCGATCGGTTCAATCTCCAATTCCTTGTACAATCGCATCAGATAGTCGTTTCGGACAACCGGATCCGAGTAGTCGACGGTCCGTATTTGTTGCAAATTCGACAACGACTCCAAATATTCTTTCACAAATGTTCGATCTACTTCTGTGAACTCTTCGTTCGCGAGCACGGTATCTAGATTCGCGGTGTAGTCGATGTAACTTTTGGGGATTTGGTTGTTCAACAAACCCCTGATCTCGTCCAGATTGTTTTCTCGTCGTAGCATATTCGAAGTTACGTATCGATTAGTGAACTCGGTGAACAAAAAAACGTTAGAGTAACGTACCGTGCGTGTGTTGAGCACGTCTTGGTAGTCGTCCATACTCAAGGTGGGGTTGAACGAGTTCAACAGAGCGTCGTTACTTGTGGTCAACGTGAGGAAATACCGGTACGAGATTCCGAACTCTTCCGGATTCGTCTTGAAATGATCCAGAGTGCTCGAAGCCTCGTTCTTGTATACTCGAACGAGTCCTTTGGTGTCGGAGGTCGCGATCGGAAATTCGTTGTGGGGTAGATGATAGATGAAGAAGGCGTCGTCCTCGGTCGTGGCTCGCCCCAGCGCGAGCTGCATCCGTTTGTTTCGATCGTTGTCGTCTCGTGTACCGCCGAAACGTTGCAGTGCCAGCGAGGGAATGTACGCGGTCCCTTCGACCACGAAGGGGGAGGTTTGCAACTCCAAACGTTCTCGATTCAATTGGGAGATAGTGCCCACCTTCAATCGATCTTTGACGGCTTGGATATCGTCGAAATCGCGCAGATGATTGTATTTGCTCGCGAAGTAGGTGTTGTTCGAGTGCACCTGCTCGACGTAGTCGTTCACTCGCTCGATGATGCTGTCGAATTGTCGTAGATACATGGTTTCGAGTTCCTGTTTGTAGCCCTGCATGGTTCGAAGCGTATGCACGTGCGCGTTGTCGAGTCGACACAATCCGTACGTTGACGATGTCGCGATCGGGAACGGGTGCAGTTCCGGCAGATCGTAACGACCGGTGTACGGGTCGTATCGTACGATTCCTCCGGTGCGTAAGGGAGACGATGGGTTCCAATAAAGTTCGTTGATCGCAACATCTCTGACTTGGTTGAAATCGTTTAATGTTTGAAACTCGCTCAAACCCAAGAACTCGCGAGCTGCTTCGGCGTCTTCTAAGGTTTCGAGATTCGCGGTCAGAACGTTCGGAGTGATGGTAGTGGGGCCGAATCGTTTGGAGAACAGATTCCAACTCACATTGGAGTTGTACTCTAAGGGAACGTCGTGAATGTTTCCCGTGAACGCCACTTTCGCTAGTTCGCTGACACGCACGTAGTCCTCGTCGTTGCTAAATTTGGAGAGTGGAATTTGATCCATGGGTGGTATGATCCAATGCGGATGCTTGTGGTATCGATCGTGGGCGTAGAACATGGCGGCGTTCTCGTCGTTGAACAGAGCGATACGTTCCACGTTCGCCTCGCGTACCACAAGTCGTACGTTGTGCGTATCTTGGAACGCGCATGTGTCGAGTTTCAAATTGGATCGAGATTGTTCGACACACCACAGGTCGTGGAGATTGTTCGTGCGTGACAACATACTTGCCATAAATCCACAGGGTTTTCCGCGGCACTTAACCGACGTTGACTTGAGTTCGGAGGAGTTCGCTGAACAGATTTCGATAGATCTCGATGCGCAACTCGAACTCCTGCACGAGACGGTACAACGTCACGGAGGAGATGGCCATGTCGTCCTCTTTGACCTCGGTATCGGAGGTCAGACGCACGGTGCCGTAGCTGGTGGTGGTAGCCTTGGGTAACGGGCGCCATTGCGCGGTGCCGATGTCGTCCGTGCACATCAAAAAGTGCCCGTTGTTGTCCGGATTGAACTGATATTGCAGATTCTCCATCAGCTCGAGTCGTTGAAAGGTGGCGTCTCCTCGAAGTGTTCCGACGTTGTTCGCGTTTAACAGCGCCATATCGCCGAGCCCTAGGTTTCTGCGCGCGATCTCGACGTTCTCGTTCAACTCGGACAGACAATTCGCTTGAGTGAGGTATCCGGTGTCGTTCTCGAAATCGGAGAGCTTGGTGGGGCGATTTTCCATCGTCATCCAATCCCCCGTGTGGGCGATGGGATGCAACTCCAAATTGGTTCGCGCGATGCTAGGGTTGTCCACCCGCATGTTGTCGTCCAACGTGAGGAACGTGTCGAACCCTTCCACTTGATTGATGTGGGTAGGCACTGATTTTCGGATCGCTTCGAGTCTCTCGGAATTCACGCGAAAGTATTCGTTCACCGCGTTGACGGACGGGACGACGTCGTTTCGCGCAGAGCTCAACGTTTCGTTGATGTTCGCCAAAGAGTACACCTCCGCGTAGTTGTCCAACAGATAGACCATACCGGGGGAGGTGTCGGAGGCGGTGGGTTGCAAACTGGTGGTGACGATTTTGCCTTCGGCGTCCACTTGCAGATAGACGGTGTCTCCCATCGTGTTCGGGATGATGAGTTTGGAGGACTCGTCGAAGACGATGTCTTTCAGGAAGACCGTGTCGCCCACGTTGAGCGTGGATAACGAGCCCAACTGCAAGGTTTTGCGAACCTCCTCGATGTTCGCGTCGGACAGATTGCTGTCGCGTCGCAGCAGTCCGTACTCCTCCACCACTTTGTCGATGTCCGGATGTTCGACCACCGCCTCGATGGAGCTGATGTTGTCGAGGCGAAACTTCATCAGATTGAAAAAATTCACCACCGAACCTGCGCTAGCGACCAGACTCGGTTCGGAATCGTACACGTCCAGATCGTCCGTGATCCGTACCAACCCGTGGCGCTCCGTCGTGGCGTACGGAATGTTGCACGCCACCACGCGCATGTCCTCCGGTCGTACGGTCAGATAGCAGTCCGCGTTCATGTCCACATCCGCGGTCGGTAGATAGAGCGAGTCCAACGTGAGTTCGTCGACCAATACATGATTGTTCCACTTGACGATGCCCAAATCGCCGATTCCTAAGTTTGCGCGAGCCTGCGCGGCGTCCTCCACGTCCTGCAAGTTGGATCTGCTGTTGAGATAGCGTACGTCGTTGATTAGCTCGGAAGTACGAAAAAACCGGGTTGTCATGGACTCGTAGGAACCCTCGAACGCCACGGGTTTCAAATCGGAGGCTTTGACGAAGCGATCGGGATCGTCCGGATCGTTACGAAATCCTGACATGGGCACCGCTCGTTGGTCTCTGCGCAGCCAATCCTTCCATAGAGGATCGACGTACTCCAACTCGCCGTCGTCTCCGAGGACGAGGATTCTGCCCGGTGCGCGACTGGGATGTTCGTACACCAAATGCTCCAATTGGATGGTGCCGCCGGTGATGACCACGTCGTTGGCGTTTTGGGTCGCCAACGTTCCGATACCCAAGTTGGCGCGCGCGCATGCGGGAGAATCTACATCTCCGAGGTTGTTCTCCGCTTTGAGGAACAAACTCATTTGTTATTTAAAAAATGTATTCTTTAGGAACGAATACACAATGCCGGGCGGGCTCTTGCAATTGGTGGCAAGCGGGTCGCAAGATCTGCTGCTCAACGGAAATGCGTCGGTGAGTTTCTTTAAAAAGGTGTACAAAACGTACACCAATTTCGCTATGGAGAGCATGCGAGTGACGTTGAATCGTACTAGCATGAACTACTCGGAATCGACCACGTTGGTCGCTCGATTCAAGCGTCACGCGGACTTGGTGCAAGACGTCTATTTGAGCATCGAGATCCCCGAGATACGTAAAGTGGACAAGGAGCAGTTCGCGTACGTGCGGCATTTTGGAGAGACCCTCATCAAATCCTACAGCGTGTACGTGGGCGGCACCGTGGTGGACAAACAGACCGGAGAGTGGCTGCATCTGTGGAATCAGCTGAGCATGTCGGCGGACAAACGATACGGGTACGATCAAATGATCGGGAACACGAACGAGATCTTCGCGCCCGACAACAACCACTGGCTCAAACACGGAGAGGTGCAGGTGCGTCGCACGCGGTTGTACATACCGCTGCGATTCTGGTTCAACCGGTCTCCGGGTCTGGCGCTGCCCTTGGTGGCGTTGCAATACCACGACGTCGAGATTCACATCGAACTGAGACCCATGCGCGAGTTGTTCACGATCAACGGGTTGGCTCCAAGCGGGAGAGTTTCCTATTTCCCGAACGAGGTGATCGACGTAACCCCTTATCTGGAGGCCAACTACATTTTTCTTGACACGAACGAACGAGCGTTCTTCGCGCGCAGCTCGCACGACTACCTGATCGAACAGACGAACTGTTACGTCACTACGAACGTGGATCGTGTTACGAACACGGAAATCACGGTGTCCAACCCGGTGAAGGAGTTCGTGTGGGTGTTCACGAGCGCGGACGCGCACAAGACCAACTCGTGGTTCGACTACGGCCATCGTCACCAAATACACTCGAGCTCTTGTACGCAAACGAACTCGTGCGACTGCGGGCACGGTGACGGATACGCGATGGAGTCGGCTCGAATCATGTTCAACGGACTGGAACGCGTGGAAGCCAAAAGTCCGGAGTATTACAATCTCTTGCAGCCCTATCAGCACCACAGCGTGATTCCCGGACGAGGCATCTACTGCTACAGCTTCAGTTTGCATCCGGAGCAGTTCCAACCGTCGGGGGCGTGCAATTTGGCGCGTATCAAGCGCGTTCAACTGCAAACGGTGCTGGAGCCGAGCGCGAAGCATATGGATTTGCGCGTGTACGTGTTGAATTACAATTTTCTACGCGTGATGGCCGGTTTGGGTGGTTTGGGTTACGCGTAGCGTTAGATTTTATGTGCGCATTACAAAAAAGGACACCATGCTGTTTTCGCTCGTGTTCAACCTTTCGTACTTGGTTTTCATGGGGCTGTGCATGTACTACGTGGTGCTGTACTCGAAACTCGCGGAGGACGTGGCCTACTTGCGAGACCTCGCGACCAAGGCGAAAAAAAAGTACCTTAAATAAAAGGCAGATGAGCTCACGCATGGGCGATCTCTCGGGGTCCCCGGCGGTCACCGAGAAATTCGACAACATTCGCCGCGTGGTTCGCAAAACGACCGATAACCACAAGGGACTGCAGGCCAAATTGAAGAGCATCACCGAGATCAACACCAAACTCTCGCAAAGCTACGACGTGTCGCTGCGCGTCATCGTGGACGTCAGTAAGCTTCTGAATCAGTACATCAGCTTCTTTAACGACATCGACGGGCTTCTGTCTCAGTTGGACATCGACGCGAGCAACGCCTCTACGGGAGACTACGTGAAGTACATCAATCGGTTGACGTCCGACAATTTGGACAAGATGACGCAGGAGTTCAAAACGCAGCTGGACAAGTTGGTCCCTCTGTTTCAGAAGAACGACATGCCCTCGCAGCATCTCGTAGAGTACGGTCAACTGTTGGACGGCATCAACAAGGAGGCGAAGCAGCTGGTGAGGGGTGGTGGGGCGCATGGTAAGTCCGCAAAAAAATTGAACGCGTCCAAAAAGAAGACCGCCACCAAAAAGAAGTAGACCGGAACAAAAGATGCTCACCATAATCTCCGGAACGATGTTCGGCGGCAAGACCTCCACTCTTCTCGCCATGTATCGACTCGCCATGCATCGAGAGGAGCCCGAACGAGCGCTCCTCGTAAATCACCGTATCGACACGCGCTACAACAATGACGATTCCGTGGTCACGCACGACGGCGACCGCGAGTCGGCGCTCAAAGCGACGCGTCTGGAGGAAATGTTCGATCGCATGGAGTACCGAGTGTCGAAGGTGATTTTTGTGGACGAGGCGCAGTTCTTCGACGATTTGGAGGAGACGGTGCATCGGATGATCGAGACGGACGGAAAGCACGTCGTGCTCGCGGGTTTGATGTTGGACTGTCAACGGCGCCCGTTCGGGAAGCTCGCGCGTTTGGTGCCCCATGCGAACGCGTTCATCGTCAAACGAGCGTCGTGTCATCACTGCGGAGCGCAGGCGATCTACAACGCTCTTCGTTCGACGGAGAGGACGCCGGAAGTGGGTGGTGCGGAGTTGTACGTTCCGGTGTGTAGATCGCATCACCCAAACAGCATTTAAACGAGACTCGAAAGAGTAGATATGGACTCTCAATCAAAGATGGATTCCTCAAACGTGAAGAAAAGGGGACGACGACCGAAGAAGTCGTCGCACGACGACGTCGACGGAGACTCGGAGAAGGACACCCCTGTTATTTTGCAGTTGAGCGTGAGTTCGAACGACGTGAGCGTTTCGGACTCGAACGTCGCCAGTTTCGAGGACGCCTTCTGCAAGTATGACCCTAGCGTGGCGATACCGAACGCGTACGACCAAGACACGCAGTTCGAGTCGCAGCCTTTCGAGCTGTCTTCCACGCAGACGGAGGACAGCGCGTCGAGTATCACTCTCCGAGCTTACGACAACGAGGAGGCGTTTCCCATGCGAAGCGATCACGCGTGCTATTGGTGCTGCCACACCTTCGACACGCGTCCGTTCGGATTGCCGGTGAAGTACAAGTCGGACACCTTCTACGTGTCGGGTAATTTTTGCAGCATGGAATGTTTGAGCGCGTACAACTTCGACACCAACATCAACGTGAGCAACATATGGGAGACCTACAATTTGATCAGTTTCATGGCGAGACGCATGTCCTTCGCGGATCCGGTGTACCCCGCGCCTCCGCGGAAGTGTCTGAGCATGTTCGGGGGGTACATGTCCATCCACGAGTTCCGAGAGTACTGCAAATCGAGCAAGATCGTAAACTACACGAATTGCCCCCTGATCGCCATCATCGATCAGGTGGAGGAGATCAACAACTTCTACCACAAACACAAAGACACCGACGTGCTCCAGTTCGATAAGGCACGACTAAAAAAATACGAAAGTCGCCTGAAGCTGCAACAGGAGGCGATGATCGAACAGAACTACGACAACACGTTGGATCGATCGATGGGGATCATATAAATTCGATTCGTTGACGTCCACTTTTGGAGTTAATCACAAGATTGCCTACGTGACGCTCGTACAACGGAGAGTTCGTGCTTTCGTCTACTTCGTATACACAATTCGTATCCGGATTCAGTGCGTACTTTTGCTTTTTGAATACAACGATTTCCCAATTGTCTTGATCGTCGGACTCCGTTTCGGACTCTGGTTCGGGTTCCGGTTCGGACTCTGGTTCCGGTTCGGGTTCCGGTTCGGGTTCCGGTTCGGGTTCGGGCATCGGACTCCCTTTTTTACTTGAGGAAGCCCTCCCGGCGAGCAACGCTTTGGAGAGTTTATCCTGTAACTCCTTGACCTGTTGCTTTAGTGCGTGATTCTCGTTGAGCGTCGTTACCACCGTGGACGCGCGAAGCATGTCACGCTCGTTCTCCACAAGACGCGCATTGTCTCTACGAAGTTGTAGGTTTTCTTGGTAAAGCTTTTGATAGCGTTCCAACAGTTCTTGCAGCTTTTGGACATGCACATCGTAATGATCCATGGTAGGGAAGCGTTTTTGTCTAGACAAACAGATAATTCATATCAATTTTTTCGAGCGTCGTTTTGAAACCCGCAGCGAACATGCGTTACGTTTTACCCAATATTATCTTGTTTAACAAATAATACGCCTTCCTCAATGGTGCGCGTGGTGTTGTGCGGAACGCACCCTGATCAATACAACGGATACTCTAAAGTGGTGTATGAATTAGCCAAGCAACTGTCCACATATGATCACATACAGCTCTATATTTACGGATTTCAGAATTTTTACGACGGAGCAGACCACAAGATCGCTCGATCCTTACCGAGCAACGTGGAGGTGTACGACGCCTTCAAACACGAAGAGCCGAAAAATAAAGGGTTCGGAGAGACCCTGTTCGTAGATTACGTCAAACGCATCGATCCCGATGTGCTGATCGTGTACAACGACATCGTGATCATATCGACGTTTTTGGACCTTGTGAAGAAGAACATGCCCAATCATCGTTTCAAGCTGATCCCGTACATCGACATCGTGTATCGCAACGAGAAGAACTCGTTGATCGCGAAGATCAACGAGATGGTCGACGGCGGGATCATGTTTACGAAGCATTGGGAGGACACGATACGGAACCAGGGGTTCACCAAGCCGCTCTACGTGTTGGAGCACGGCTTCAACCCGAGGCAGTTCTATCCGGTTCCGAAGAACCTTGCGAGGCAGTTTTTCTCTCTGAAGGACACCGACTTCGTGATCCTGAATCTGAATCGCAATCAGCCCCGCAAACGTTGGGACATTTGCATCATGGCGTTCGTGAAGTTCTTGTCGCGTAATCGTGACGCGCAGATCCGCATGATTTTGGCCGCTTCCTTACAGGGCTCGTGGGATTTGGTGGATTTGATCGTATCCGAATCTCGCAAATACGGAATGACCGTGCACGACGTCAAGAAGCATCTGGTCGTGATGCAGAATCCCCAACGTCTCACCGATTTCGACGTGAACGTGATGTACAACGCGGCCGACGTGGGGATCAACACGTGCGACGGAGAAGGGTTCGGGCTGTGCAACTTCGAGCAAGCGGGCGTCGGTGTTCCGCAGGTCGTGCCCAACATCGGCGGATTCCGCGATTTCTTCGACGGCGACACCGCGCTCCTCCTCGATCCCAAGTGGTCGTTCTATTGCGACCACTCTCGCGATTTCGTATCGGGTGAGGCGCAGGTGTGCGCGGTGGACGACTACGTGGACGCTTTGGAGTACATGCTCCACAACCCGAGTGCTCGTAACGAGTTGGGTAAGAACGCTCGGAGAAAAATAATGACTCACTACGACTGGAAGGAGAAGGGCAAAAAGCTCGTGGACATTATCGACAAGGTCGCGCCACCCACACCGGAGGTGATACCCATCGATTTGACCAACAAGGTGCAGGAGGGAATCAGTCCCACGACCTTGCAAAACGAGGACGTGGACAACATGTCGGCGGAGGAGCTTCGTCAGTTGGTGAAGCGCCTTCAAGGTGTATGAGAGCGACAGTAGGGTGTGGAGGTAGGCAGCACGGAGAACACGTCGCACAGGGGTTGCGTCGGTAGCGGCTCAATCGGGGCGAATCGCGCTTGCGAAGTCGGCGGCGCCGGTCGCGCCGTCTTGCGTTTGGTCCAATTGTGGAAGTATTGATGGTTTTTTACGCAATGCGTACGGTCATCCTCTCGCACGAGGTAGTTGTGAAAGGTGTAGTCCCGATCGGGATCGGCGAGAAAGTCCCCTTCTCGAGACGCGTTGTATCCGACTCCGTTCGCGTAGGCCGTGTCGGAAGGGGGTGGCTTCGTGACGCAAGACGCGGGCGACGGTCGTGCCGAAATGCGAGGGGCGCGTTGGAACTCGTAACGAGTGTTGGTGTACGACAGGATATCGTTGTCGGTCCGAAAGCTTCGGTCTTCCAGATCCCGAATAGCCTCGCAGCTCTGTGTTTCGAAATGGTGATACTCGGGGAACGCGGACATTTATTAGTAGTTGGACAATATTTTGCGCAACGATTCGTGTTCGCGAGCGTGGATCTCGCGCTCGAAGTAATCGCTGTTGCGACTTGTGTCTCGAACGGAGGCGCGTTTGTTGTTGACGTAGGGGCTCGTGTTGCTGTCGTGCACGAATCGTACGTACATGGTGGGAGGGTTGTCGAGCACGTAGACGGCGCGTGTTCGCCGCGCTTCGATC
>Ga0255759_10004229_pt1 | contig 12458 bp, 11 predicted proteins | sample 101ome_20_FD_179959 | JGI IMG/M metagenome (GOLD analysis project Ga0255759, IMG submission 179959) | Coastal salt marsh microbial communities from the Groves Creek Marsh, Skidaway Island, Georgia - 101404AT metaG (version 2) | ecosystem: Environmental > Aquatic > Marine > Intertidal zone >...
TTTTTATTTAAAAAAAGAGAGATTAAAACTAATAGGGCAGTTTTAGTTCAGAAAATTATTCTAAAAAAATATCTATTAAGATAAAAAAATAAAAGCTAAGTTAGCTTTTATGGAAAAATTTTTGTGGAAACCTTCTGACAAAAGAAAAAAAGAGTCTATTCTTGAAGATTTCTCAAAGTTTATAAACTTTAAATCAAATTATGATTTTAAAAATCTGTGGAAATGGTCAGTAGATCATCCCGAAGAATTTTGGTCAAAGTTCTGGGACTACTCAAAGATTATAGGAGATAAAGGTATAGAAATAATTAAATATAATAAAATTTTTAATAAGACTAAATTTTTTCCAGATTCTAAAATAAATTACACAGAGAATATTTTAAAAAAAAAAGCACCACAAATTGCAATAAGTTTTTTATCTGAGAAAGGGTTTGAAGAGGAAATTTCTTGGGAGCAACTTTACAATAAAGTTTGTAAATTTTCTGGTTACTTAAAATCTATTGGTTTAAAGAAAGGTGACCGTGTTGCAGCTTATGTTCCAAATAAAATTGAGTCTATCATAAGTTTCTTAGCTTGTGCAAAAAATGGAATTATTTGGTCATCATGTTCTCCAGATTTTGGAACGCAGGGTGTTGTAGATAGATTTAAACAAATTGAACCTAGTATTTTGATTACTTCTGATCACTATTTTTATAATGGTAAGAAAATAGATATTCTTGAAAAAATTGACAATATTTTAAAACAAATTCCATCAATAAAAAAAACTTTAGTGTTCGCCTATAATAAAAAAGAAGAGATAGATCTTCAAAATTACATAAACTTTGATCAAGTTTTGGAAAAAGCAAAAATGGATGAAACTTTTGAACGATTTGAATTTAACCATCCTATCTACATTCTCTATTCAAGCGGTACCACTGGAAAACCCAAATGTATAACACATGGAGCCGGAAATGTTTTAATTGAGCATAATAAAGAATTCATGCTTCATTGTGATATCAGAGATAATGAAAAATTATTTTACTATACTACTACCGGCTGGATGATGTGGAATTGGTTGGTAGGGGGATTGGCAACAGGCTCATCTATATTTTTATTCGATGGGGCACCTGTATATCCGAAAGTAGATGTTCTTTTAGAGTATTGCCAAAATAAGAAAATTAATCTTTTTGGAGTTAGCGCTAAATACATCGATCATTTAAAGAATGAAAACTATAATAGTAAAAACCTAAATTTAAGTTCAATAAAAATAATAACTTCGACAGGTTCTCCCTTAGCTGAGGAAAGCTTTAAGTATGTATACGAAAATTTAAAAAAAGATGTTCATCTTGCATCTATCGCAGGGGGCACAGATTTAGTTGGTTGTTTAGTTTTAGGAAACCTTTACTCAAACGTATACATGGGAGAAATTCAAGGCCAGAGCTTAGGTATTGACGTGGATGTTTTTACCGATGAGGGAAAGAGTGTAAAAGATGGAGAGAAGGGAGAGCTAGTAGTTAAAAAACCTTTTCCATCAATGCCTGTAAAGTTTTGGGGTGATAATGACGGACAAAAATACCATAAAGCCTATTTCAATAGATTTGAAAACACTTGGCATCATGGTGATTTCATTGAGCGAACTTCAAATAATGGTTTTATTATGAGAGGAAGATCTGATGCTACGTTAAACCCCGGAGGTGTAAGAATAGGAACATCAGAAATTTATCAGCAAGTTGAGAATATCGATTTTATTACAGAGGGATTAGTAGTTGGTCAAGATTATAAGGATGATGTAAGAATTGTCTTATTTATAACTACAAGAAATAACGAAGAATTAGACGATGAAAAAATAAAAACTATTAAATCAAGAATAAGAAAAAACTGCTCTCCAAAACATGTTCCAGCAATTATTATAAAGGTGCCAGAAATTCCTAGAACAAAAAGTGGTAAAATAGTTGAACTAGCAGTTAGAAAAGTAATCCATGGAGAAAATATCAATAATAAAGAGGCAATAGCCAATCCTGAGAGTTTAAAGTTTTTTGAAAATTTGCCACAGTTAAAATTGTAGCGCGTCACTTTCTAGTATTCATTTTGATTTAGATTAAAGTTAATTTTACTTTAAGCTCGGTTCTAACCCCTGGAACTCCTATAATAAAAGGAAGTTAGAACTGAGTTTTAAAGAATTTTAGCGCAGTTTTTATGAAGCATAGAATGTAATTCAATTAACTTATCAAAATTTTTATTGTATCCTCCACCTAAAACACCACATAAAGGAATTTTTCTTGAATAAAAATTTTCAATTACTATTTGATCTCTTTTATTAATTCCATCGTCAGTAATTTTTAGTTTTCCTAAACGATCTTCAAAATGAATGTCAACTCCAGCTACATAAAATACAAAATCGTACTTATTTTTATTAATTTCTTTTAAATTTTCACTTAAAATATTTAAATATTCCTCGTCTTCCATTTTATCTTTAAGCTCAACATCAATATCACTTTTTGATTTCTTTGCAGGATAATTGGATGCACAGTGCATACTAAATGTAAGAACATTTTTATCATTTTTAAATATTTCTGAATTTCCGTTTCCTTGGTGAACATCAAGATCGATTATAAGTATCTTTTTTAAGTATCTTTTGTTTTTCAAGTAATTTGCTGCAACAGCCACATCATTAAAAACACAATAACCAGCGCCACAATCAAATGTAGCATGATGACTACCACCTGCTGTATTACATGCTAACTTTGAGTCGAAAGCAAGTTTACTAGCCAAAACTGTTCCACCAGTAGCAACGAACGATCTTCTCACGACGCTATCATTGATTGGAAAGCCAATTTTTTTCTGAAGTTTAATATCCAAAGTCTTATTTCTAATATGATTTATATATTCTAATGAATGTGATGTTTTCATTGTTTCTATTGAACATTCTTGAGGAATATAAAATTTTTTTACTACACCTTCTTTGATTAAATGATCAGCTAGAGCACTAAACTTTTTAATAGGAAATTTGTTGTCATCGTTAATTTTAGCTACGTAATCAGGGTGATTAACGACAGGAAGCTCCATTGAAAAAAAATTTATCTTTCAACACACATAGCAATACCCATACCACCACCAATACAAAGAGTTGCTAAACCTTTTTTTACATCACGCTTGATCATTTCATGGATAAGAGTGACCAATATTCGAGTTCCTGATGCTCCAATAGGATGTCCTAAAGCAATAGCACCACCATTAACATTTACTTTTTCCTCTGGAATAGAAAGTGTCTTTATTACAGCTAAACTTTGTGCCGCAAATGCTTCATTAATTTCAAATAAATCTACGTCTTTAATATCCCATCCTGCTAGTTCTAAAGCCTTTTTTGATGAAGGAATTGGCCCTGTGCCCATTAAGGCTGGGTCTACTCCACAACTAGCCCATGATTTGATTGAGACTAATTTTTTTATATTTTTTTTATTTGCTTCCTCAGCTGACATTAATGTCATTGCTGCAGCTCCGTCATTAATCCCTGAAGAGTTACCAGCAGTCACAGTTCCATCTTTTTTAAAGACAGGTTTTAATCTAGATAAAGCATCAAGAGTTATTCCTTCTCGAGGATGTTCATCTACATTAAACTCTACATCTGCTTTTTTTGATTTAATTCTGTAACTAATTATTTCTTCTTTAAATTTATTTTGTTTTTGAGCTTTTAAAGCTTTTTCTTGAGACTTAAGAGCAAATTTATCTTGCTCTTCCCTTGTAATTTGGAATTTCTCTGCAACATTTTCTGCAGTGATCCCCATGTGATAACCATGAAAAGCATCCCAAAGACCATCCTTGATCATTGTGTCAATTAATTCAGTATCACCTAATTTTTTTCCATCTCTCAAGTGAATTGCATGAGGTGCAAGTGACATGTTTTCTTGTCCTCCAGCGATTGTTATTTTTGAGTCTCCTAATTTTATACTTTGATATGCAGAGACAATAGATCTAATTCCTGAACCACAAACTTGGTTAACAATATAAGCTGGTTTCTCTTTTGGAATCCCAGATTTAATTGAAGCTTGCCTAGCAGGATTTTGGCCCAAACCACCTGTTAAAACCTGGCCTAAAATGACTTCATCAATTTCCTCTTTTTTTATATTGGACTTTTCTAAAACACTTGAAATTACAGCTGCGCCTAAGTCAAAAGCAGGTATATTTTTTAGAGTTTTATTAAGCGAGCCAATCGCAGTTCTTTTTGCAGAAGTTATTAAAATTTTACTCATTTCTATTAATTTAGTTTAAATCTATTTCTTTTCAATTAAATTATATTTAATAGCTAAGGCCGAGGTTATTGATAAAATTAAAAAAATATAAGTTGAATTTGCTGTAGTAAAAAAGCTACCTGTAGTTTTCAAAGGAAAAATTTCTGAAAAAAATAAAAATATAAAGGGTACTAAATAATGTTTATCCATATTCGAATAATTTGGAAAATATTTTTTTATTAATGAGATGTAAATTATCATTATAAAAAAAGTTGAAATAATTATGAAGCCGAAAATTCCAGTTTCTGTTAGAATTTCTAAGTAATAATTGTGAGGATGCATGTTACAAATGAATTTAGAATTTTTATCTAAATTAGGCCTAACGTGACAATAATATCTGAAATTTTTTATACCACCTCCGAAATATTTATTCATCAACCACGTGTCATAAAATGTAGCAAATTCTCGCAAATGCGACGGTGCATTTTTATTATTAATTTTATTTTTTAAATTTTCTGAGGTTAAAATTTTTACTATGCTTTTAAAATTGCCATAGAATGTATCATAATTATTTTTTACAGTAACGTTCATATTGTAGAGCATAGATAGAGTAATCGGAACAATAATAATAAATAAGATAAAATATTTTCTCGTGTTTTTATGAAAAAGAAGAATTAAAACTGTTGTTAATATAAAAAGAACAAGCGGCATTCTATTTCCTGATAGAATAATTCCAGTTAAAAACATCATAAATAAAATAGGCACAAGAAAAAGTTGAGTTTTTTTTAATCTATCTTTGTAAAAAATAGGCAAAATAAAAAAAGTAAAAAGTGAAAAACGCTGTATATAACTGCCAGCGATATATTCATCATTAAATGGCCCAGAAAGTTTTCTTAATCCGTCGATAGATTTATAGCCAAATATATCTTCACCGTGTACTGCTTGATAAAAAATGTCTATAGAAACAAACAATGAAAAAAAAGCGCTAGATATAAAAAAGTATTTAAAGTTTAACAAATTTCTACTAATTAAAAATCTTATTACAATGTAAAGCAAAAGAAATCTTAAAAAAGAAATTGATTTTAAAATTGCCGAAAATGTTGAAGGCCATAAATCATTAACATAAAAATAAATACCATTATATAAACCTGTAAATTGAATTAATAAAAAAAAACATAATAGAAGTTTGTCAAAAAAAAAATATTTTATTTGAAATAAGCTTTTTTTAAAAAATAAAATTGAACTTAAAATAATTAAGATTATATTTATATTTATAATTGTATTTCCTAATATAAAAGATAAAGGTATAAGAAAAATTAATGTATTTAAGAAAATAATTTTAAAGTCTTTCTCCTGATTAAAAGACATCATATGTTTGTATTAATTATCATTTTTTTGATTTAAAGGATAACTTTAATTATATACACTTTATTTTTAAAAGATATTATACAATTAAATGAGCGCCTGTAGCTCAACTGGATAGAGCGCTTGGCTACGGACCAGGAGGTTCTGGGTTCAAATCCTAGCAGGCGCACCAATTATCAATGATATCATTTTTAGTTCATTATTTGTGATAATTTGAATTAATTTAAGAAAACTTGTATGGAAATGAATATTTTATGACTTTTAAAAAAATAAGATCCTTAGTTGGAAGACTATTCAGTGAAAAGCAGCAAATGATAATTATTTTGTGGTTATCACAAGCCTTCTGGAACTTAAGAAAGTATTTTTTAGGTGTGCAAATTGATTATCCAGAAGAATTTCTTGAAAACTGGAATAATATTAAAAAGAAATCATCTCAAGACAAAGAGAGAAATTTTACTGTTTATCAGCTAGTTAAACTTCACAATAAAATCTTTGAGAACAACAAACAAACGTAATAGAATTTGGCACTGACAGAGGAGGAGGTTTAACAACTATTTCTAAATTTGTTAAAAGTGATACTAGAGTTTTTTCAGTTGACAGCTTTGGTCTACATGCAGAAGAAATTAAGAAAAATGTCACGAAGTATGATGAACATTACCATGGGAAATATAAACCTTTTACAAAAAAAACTAGATTTAAAGATTTCAGCCACTTGGAAATGACTGAAGATATAAATAAAATTTTATCTAAAAAAAATTCGAAATTAGAAACTTTGGTTGGATATTTCCCAAAACTCAAAGATGAAGATATGGATAAAATAAAAGATTTAAAATTTAGCTTTGTTCATTTAGACTTTGATCTTTATCAGTCGACTATTGATACATTCAATTTTATAAAAGTAAGACTTGAGAAAAACGCTATAATTTTATTTGACGATTATAATCTTATTAACCAAGACGGTGTAAAAAAAGCGGTAAGAGATCTTAAAATCGATTTAGATAAAGGCATTCAAACTCAGAGCGGGCAGTTAATACTTTTTACCTAATTTTTGTAAAAAATATTCAGTTGTCTTTAAACTTAACAGTATTTGAAAAGGTATAACATAAATTTTGTATCTCGGTAAAAGCGCAAATAATGAATAAACCATTAACAAAATTATCATTATTAAAATTAGATAATTAAGTCTAGAATTTTTTTTATCGTAAGTAAAGAAACCAATAAAGGAAAGTACTGCAATCAGTATATTTGGGGCAATATGGAAAAAATTGTAATAATTTTTTTGAGAAGAATTAAAATCAATAAAAAAAATTGAGAATAATCTTTTAAAAAAAAGTTTAATTATTTCTTTTGGATTGTTTTTAATAAATTGTTTTGCCTCTTCTAGGTAAATTTTATCCTCGTTAATTCTATAGTTTATATCCTTTTTTACTAAACTTATTTTATATTTCAATTCATCTGACTGTTCATAATACCCTTCAACTTTTGCATTAGAGTTATAAGCTTTCCATAGATTGTATCCAAATCCAGAGTGGATGATAAACCTATCAAAAGAAATATAATTTCTCACAAGATAAGGTGAAATTGTTATGGAAGTTACTATCAAGATTAGAAAAATTTTTTTAAGCGAAACTTTAAAAAATATGAAAATATATAATATCGAAAAAAAATAAATTAATATAAAGTCTCTTCTTGTAAGTATCAAAATACCAGCAACAGTACCTATAATTACATAATGCCAGAAGTATTGTTTAGATTTCTCATTGACTAAACTTAAAATCAATAAGATAAAAACTAATAATAGGAAAAGGTATATCGTAATAGATGAGATTTGACTTGCGGAGTAAACTATTAATGGAAAATTAGAAAATACAATTGCTCCTCCAAAAGAAACTTTATAAGAAAAAAAAAAACATAGTATTTTATAAAAAATTATTGTTGTTAACGAAGAAATTAGAATTTGAGAAAAGATAACATGGATAGCTAAATTATCGCTCATCCCAAATAATATTGCGTGTAAATAGATAAAATAAGCATAAACAGGAGGCATCCATAAATTAGGGACGAATAAATCACCAAATCTAATCATAGATAACACGTTATTATTATAGAGATTGCCTAATAATATTGCCCATTCATTTTCTAAATTTCTGTCACCGTAATAATACGAGATTAAAATTCTTGAAACGAGACTGATTAAAAATAAAAATATATATATCTTTTTTTTATTTTCTAAAAAATCATCACTTAAATTTTTGGATAAGTTCATTTATAATTTTTTTTGTTGAATAAATCTGGCGCCATTTTGGGTAATGTTTTTTAAATTTTCCTAAATTTGAAACATACCATATGTGATCACCAACTCTGTTATTTCTCAAAATTTTTCTTCTAATTTTTATATTGGACAATTTTTCAATCATATTTAATGCTTCAATAATTGAGCAGTTAGAATACCTTCCCCCTCCAATATTATAAACTTCTCCATATCTTGGCTTTTTATAAAATTCCCAAAAACAAGAAACTAAATCATGGCTATGAATATTGTCTCTTACTTGTTTTCCTTTATAACCAATTAGAGTGTACTCTTTATTCTTTAGTGAGCTTTTTACTAAATATGATAAAAAGCCGTGAAGTTTAGCTCCAGAATGATTAGGCCCAGTTATACACCCTGCTCTGAAACAGGCAGTTTTTAAACCAACATTTGTTCCATACTCTTGAACAATTAAATCTGCATAAGATTTAGAAGCTCCAAAAAAACTATGAGTACAGTTATCTATAGACATAGTTTCATCAATACCTTTTTTAAATCGGTGATTATTTTTTATTTCCCATCTTGTTTTTTTTTCAACTAAAGGAAGGTAGTTTGGATTATCCCCATAAACTTTATTTGTTGACATAAAAATAAAAGGTGCATTAGGACAATACTCTTTGGTTAATTCTAATAAATTTAGCGTCCCTTTCGCGTTAATATCAAAGTCAATGAAAGGTTTATTTTTTGCCCAGTCATGTGAAGGTTGCGCAGCAGCATGAATTATTACTTTAATATTTTTTTTATATTTTGAAAAAATTTTCTTTAATGTTGGGTAGTTTCTTATATCAATGTTTAGATGGTTATAATTTTTAATATTTTTATTAAGATTATTTTTGACCCAAGTAACATCACCATCTTTTCCAAAAAAAAACTTTCTAGAATTATTATCAATACCTAAAATTTTAAAATTCTTTTTTGCAAAAAAAATGGAGGACTCAGATCCTACTAATCCACATGATCCTGTAATTAATGCAAAATTCATCTAAAAAAACTTCTTAAACCTTTTGTTTTCTTTTAACCATTTGTAAATATCATAAAGTAGTATGTCTATACCATGAAATGGTTTCCATTTATAAAATTTAAAAATTTTTGAGTTATCGGTAACGAAATAAGGAATATCAAATAAGGAGGTTTTTTGATTTTTGGATATAACAATTTTATTTTTTGTTATCTTTTCACATTTTGTTGTCAAATTTTTTAGAGAAATTTTATTTTTTGCTCCGCCACCAATATTAAAGGTTTGATTATTAATTTTTTTTATATTTTTTGTTTGTAGTAAAATTATTTTACATACATCCTTGATATGAATTATATCACGTATTTGATGACCTTTACCTCCAAAGCCTACGTATGATAATTTTTTTTTAAAAAAATGTTTTGCCATCCATAAGGAAACAAATCCTTGATCTTGTTTACCGAATTGCCATGGTCCAGCGATTACACCAAATCTATTGATTATATATTTTAGCTTTGTATTAAAAAAGAATTCTTTTATTAATTTTTCCGATGCTAGTTTTGTAAAACCATATAAAGAACTTGCGGACTCGGTTTCAAACTTTTCTGTAATCTTCTTTCCAATTTTAAGAGGTTTTTTTATATTTAGATTTTTAACCATAGCACGTAATTTCTCAATTGAATAAACTCTACTTGAGGATAAAAATATTATATTAGCTTTATCATTTATACACTTTTTAAGAATATTAAATGTTCCTATTAAGTTTGTATTAAAAACCCTATCCGGCTCCTTTTTTGAAACTTCAATTGCTGGTTCAGCGCAACAATCAATGATTAAATCGAATTTTTCTAGTGATTGAATTTTTTTAAATTTCTCTATATTGATTTTGTAATTTTTAATATTATGCATCAACAACCTATTTCTATTTTCCTTAGAACCTTTGCGCATAAGGTTATCAAGACTGCAAATTTTTACTTTTTTTAATTTTTTTTTAAGATAAATAGCGATATTTGAACCTACAAATCCGCAACCGCCTGTAATAAGTATTTTCATTCTAAAGTAAATATCTTACTAATAATTAAAAATAAACTAACTTATGCTTTCGATAATAGTACCAGTAAGGGATGAGTCAAAGACTATCGAAGGGGTTTTTGACTATTTTAATAATAATCTTAAAAATATTAATTATGAAGTCCTTATAATTAATGATTTTAGTAAAGATGATACTTTGGTTAAAACCAAAAGTTTAGTTTGTGAATATAAAAATTTTAAAGTTTTTGACAATGATAAAAAAGGTTTAGGTGGAGCAATTAATCTTGGAATTAAAAAAGCTTTAGGAAATAATATTGCAATAATGATGGCCGATCAATCGGATGACATTAATGACTTAATCGAATACGACAAACTTATGAAATCAGGTGAATTCGATGCTATTTTAGGATCAAGATTTACAAAAAATTCTAAAGTAAACGACTACCCTTTTCAGAAACTAATATTAAACAGGATATTTAATTTTTTTGTAAGCGTTATTTTTTTTAATAAATACAATGATTATACAAACGCTTTTAAAATTTATAAGAGGTCTACTTTATTAGAGATTATGCCTTTAATTTCTGAGAGCTTTAATATATTTTTGGAAATTCCTTTAAAAATAATTTCAAGAAACTATAATTATAAAATAATTAGTATTAATTGGATGGGTAGAAAAAAAGGAGAGTCTAAGTTTAAGATAAAGGAATTAAGGTCAAAATATTTATTTACTTTAATTTATTGTTTTATTGAAAAAAATCTTTTAAACATAAAAAAATGAAATTTCTTTTTAATTTACCTTTACAAAAAGCAGTAATAATTTTTTTTGTAATAATAATTTTTATAATATTAGTTTTAAGCTTCCTCTTATAGATAAGCTAATAATAATAAGCAAGCTCCTAAAAAAACTCTATAATAAACAAAAAAATTCAAATTAAATTTATTAATAAAAGATAAAAGAAATTTTATAGTGAGAAGTGAAATAAAAAAAGATAGTGAAATCGAAATTAAATTAAATTTTGTAAAAATAGGATCGCTTGATAATAAAATATTTTTAAATCCATAAAAGGAAACAGCTGCTAAAATAGGTATTGATAGTAAAAAAGATATTTTAGCGGCATCAACTCTTTTAAAATTAAGAAATCTTGCTGCCGTTATAGCTATACCAGACCTGCTTACCCCTGGAATTAATGATAAAATTTGAAGTAAACCAATAAATACTACTGATTTATAGCTAAGATTTTTTTTAATATTTTTCTCTAATTTAAATTTATCACTTATAAAAAGTAAAATACCAAAGATAATTGTTGTCCATGCTATAGTTTCAATATTTCTAATCTTATCTATGTAGTTAAATTTAATCATTAAAAATCCAACTAACATTACAGGCAATGAAGAAATAAGTATTTTTAAAAAAAGTATTTTGTTTTCGTAAAAATTTATTATGTCTTTGTAAAAATAAGATAGGACTGCGATAAAAGATCCGATGTGCAAACTTACGTCGATAGATAGACTTTGATTTTCAAAATTTAAGTATTCTGAAATTAAAATTAAATGTGAAGATGAACTGATAGGTAAAAACTCAGTAATTCCCTGTACAATAGATAAAATAAAAATTTCAATCATTTATAATTAATAAAATTAAAGGTTGTTTTTTTATTGGCAATTTTAAATGCATATCAGGTATGCAAAGAATGACATTAATTTTTTAAGACTTTTACAATTTAGGTAACTATTATTGACCTTTAAAAGCTATCTTTATAATAAATCTTTACTATTTTAATAATTTATGACAAAAAAAATGCTTCAGTTTGTAGATGTTAAACAAGAGTCACCTGAAAAAAGGGGGACAGATAAAAGAAAAGATGACTTTAACGAAATATACAAAGATTACATAAAAATTAAAGCAACCGAACAATCTAGCAGATGCTCTCAATGTGGTGTTCCTTTCTGTCAGATACATTGTCCTCTTGGAAATAATATACCCGACTGGCTAAAACTTACAGCTGAGGGCAGACTTAAAGAAGCTTACGAAGTATCACAAAGCACTAACAATATGCCAGAGGTTTGTGGAAGAATTTGTCCCCAAGATAGACTATGTGAAGGAAATTGTGTAATTGAACAATCTGGTCATGGAACAGTGACTATAGGATCCATAGAAAAATATATTACGGATACAGCTTGGGATAAAGGTTGGGTAAAACCCTTTGAAGTTAAAAAAGAATTAAAACAATCAGTTGGAATTATAGGTGCTGGTCCCGCAGGAATGGCTTGTGCTGAAGAATTGAGAAAATCAGGCTATCAAGTAACAATTTATGATAGATACGATAGACCAGGTGGTCTTTTAATTTATGGTATACCAAACTTTAAATTAGAAAAATTTGTAGTCGAAAGAAGAACAAAGTTACTAAAAGAAACTGGCATAAAATTTGTTCAAAATTTTGAAGTTGGAAAAGACAAAACTTTGTATGAACTCAAAGAAAAACATGATGCAATACTAATTGCAACTGGAGTTTATAAAGCAAGAGAAATTGATATACCTGGACACAATCTTCAAAATATTTTTCCGGCAATGGATTTTTTAACTGCTTCTAAC
>Ga0255759_10004232_pt1 | contig 12452 bp, 9 predicted proteins | sample 101ome_20_FD_179959 | JGI IMG/M metagenome (GOLD analysis project Ga0255759, IMG submission 179959) | Coastal salt marsh microbial communities from the Groves Creek Marsh, Skidaway Island, Georgia - 101404AT metaG (version 2) | ecosystem: Environmental > Aquatic > Marine > Intertidal zone > Salt...
TTCCGAAACTTGATGAATTTGTATGATGCCAAATAAAGCTATAACCTTCGGCATTATTGGCATCTCCCGCCTGATAAAGAAGTTTACCAGTTTTTGTTGTGCTCCCTATTGAAACATTCCCACTAGAGTCGATGCGCATGCGTTCTGTCAGCGTACCTGTAGTTGCTGCTGCAAGGCTAAACACTAAATCACTAATACCGCCTGTTGTGGATGCAGTATTTGCTGCTATTTCTACATGAGTTTTTGCACCACCATCTGAAATATCTGCATTATAAAACTGTAAAGCGCCCCAAGTGCTGTCATTATCCCAAGTTCCTTCTGTTGTAGTAGTAGAAATTCGTACTACGGAAGGGTTTATTGAGGTTGCACCAGTAGCAGAAGAAACTTCAAGTAGCTCAGCAGGACTCGTAACACCAATCCCGACATTGCCGTTTGCATCAATCACTAAATTATCTTGAGGTGCCGAAGCATCAAAACTTGTTACACGTAAAACATTTGCAATATCAAAACTATCTAAAATTGTAACAGTAATGATGTCATTCAAATCTGCCGCCGCGCCCAGAACAATTGTTTGTCCGTCCGTCGCCGTATAGTCTGCCTCCGCTAATAATACACCGTTTAAAAATACTTGAATATATCCAGCGATATAAGAAGGCGTAGGAGACAGTCCGAGATTTGCCAAGTCAAAAGTAGTTTGATTAGTAGTAGCGGTAAACTCATAGGAGTCAAAACTTGCTTGAGAGCCTACGTTTCCGCCACCTAGAAGATTGTTCAGCTCTGAAATTGCTGACTGAACATTTGTAGCGGTCAGTCCTGAAATACTGTTATCATAGGGAATGGTTGCTTCCGTGCTTACCGTTAAAGTCCCAATAGTACCTGTTGTAATATTTGCGGTTGTAAAGTTCGGAGTCGAAGAGCCTGCATCAAGATAGTCTTCAATCTTTGTATTGAGAGATGCAGTAGTTGCTTGATTTGAAACATTTCCAATAAAGATATTTCCATCATTCAGGTTCGGAGTTGCGTTTGAACGACCTGCACCAGTAATTTTAATCGAACCATTATTATCCGCACGAGTAACTTTTGCGATTTTTTGAATAGCAGCAGTTTCGCCTGTCGGAGGAGTATCAGTATATTGTCCTGCAGTAGTTGATACAAAAAGTTCATCTCCTTCAGTAAAAGTAGAAGTATTCAATCCTGAAAGAGTACCAAACGTAACAACTTCTACATTTGCGTTTTGATTTCCACCAATAGAAATAATACCAAAAGCAGGCATTTTTGCAAGGTCATCGGCATCAGCTTTTGAAACTACAGTTGTATTTCCAGAAATTCCTGAAATATAAACTACGTCTCCTTTTGCTAAAACTTCTCCTGCCTGGGCATGAAACTCAACCGCCCCTCTTAAATCTCCAATAAACTCATTTGCTTCTACATCGCCTGTTACAGTAATTCCATCAACAGTAACTTCAGCTACGTCGGTTCCACTGACTTGAAATTTAAGATTCCCGGTACCAGTGTCATTAATAATACTGTTTGATCCATCGTGAAAAATTTCAAGGTCATCATCATTTCCAAACTTTGCTTTTACGTTGTCGGTAAATGAGAGACCTGTAGTAGTATCAATACTTACTTCGCGAGTAGCAATTTCAACTTCAATATCAGTGTTGAGAGGAGGAGGAGTTGCCCCGAAATCAAGAGTAGTTCCTGAAACAGTATAGTTTGATTTTGACTGATAGATACCGTCAATATAAACAGAAATATTATTTACGTCTTCAGGAGCTACAGAAAGAGTGAAAGAGGTAGTAGAACCGTCTCCAGTAAAAGTATTTACTGTGATACGTCCATCACCAATTTTTTTATTAAATGAGAAGATTTGCAGCATATCTGCTGCATCTACAGGCTCAGACAATGTTAAAGTAGTAGAGCTAGTTTCTGTAAAGTCAACAGTTTTTTCTAGCAATACACCATTGAGAAAGACTTGAATGTTCCCAGGATTATAAACAAATCCAATAGAATTATCATCAAGTCCTGTAAATACTGTTTGAGAAGCAGAAGCCGTAAAGATATACTCTTGAACTACGCCAAGATTATAGCCTACTTCTACGATGTGTTCGGTTCCATCGTCTTTTTTGATATACATTTTGCCATCAAAAGTGTTGATAGCAACTTCACCCAAATCAAGTTGGGAAGTAAGTGGTATATTTCCAGAGACTGAGGAACGCTTTAATTTTATTGTCTGTGCCATTTGGGCTCCTTAAAATCGCATATATATGCAAGGATTAATAAAAATTAGTATGTTCCACCATCAATTGTGTTTGTCCAAGTGGGAACTCCAGAAGAGTTTACACTTAAAAGTTGTCCGATTGAATTTGTCGCATCCCAAGTTCCTGCTACAGTTACTTGAAGTGGGTTTGCGGCATTTCCATAAACAATACCGTTTTGAGTAAAAGTAGAGACTCCAGTACCGCCATATTGAACTTCTAAATCTGTTACTAATTCAAGAGTACCGAAAAGGACTGTACCAGGATCCCCTGTAATTACGGAACCTGTATTTGTTGCGTCTTGAATAAAAGTAAACTTACCTGCACTGTTATCATAACCAAAGAAACCGAGTTTTGCTCCAGCAGGACTTCCATCGTCATACCATTGATATTCAATACCTCGGTCAAGCCCATCATTCGAACCTGGAGCGGTATCTCCTGCAAGAGTAAAGAGAGGGTCATCAATAGTAACTGTTTCAGAGTTTACAGTAGTTGTAGTTCCATTTACTGTAAGATTTCCAGTAATAATTACATTATCGGGAAGTCCGATAGTAATTGTATTTCCTGAAGTAGAAGTTTCGACTTCATTTGCAGTTCCAATTACATTCAAAGGTTGAGAAAGAAGATCTACTTCTGAAGGACTTCCAGTGGTATCGCCCGTAAGTTCAAGAGTAGTAGCAACAGCAACTACTCCAGCCGCACTTAAACGACCACGAGCATCAACTGTAAAAGTCGGAATCTCCGTTGCAGAACCGTAGGAGCCTGCTGATACGCCGGTATCTGTAAGCGAAAACTCAAGATCTATATTTCCGCTATTATTTGTAAAAGCTACGGCTGAAGCCAAACCATCCGCATTAGTGGCATACGTTTGACCGCCAGAAGGCCCAGTGATTTCAATAGTAGCGGAATCAATCAGACCCGTGTAATAAGAACCTCCGATAATAATAGGAGTATTTAGAGGAGCATTATAATCCCCAATAAGCAGTTTATTCGCATACCCTGTATTACTATTAGTGGTATCGTAGGCATATACTAATTCGCCCTGCTGAATACCAGCCGCCGGGGTTCCTGTTCCCGAGGTTCTTTTAATTTTAATCGTATTTGCCATTTAGTTTCTCCTAAAAATATGACCCTGCGTCTAACGTATCTGAGTCATCAGATAGGTTACTTACAATTACGGGAACCCACTCAAAAGTACCTGGACTAGTTTCTCTATATACCTTTAATTGATCATCATCAATATCGTACCAGAGATCTCCCTGTTCTATATTTGGGCCTACAGGTTCTTCTTCTGAGCGAAAGTTTTGGTCGGCAAGCTGCTCTAAAGCAGTTTGTAAATCAGTAGCGGTGATTGTCCCATAAGGAGTTACCTGCACTACTCCGCCAACTAAACCTCCAGTATTTGCGATTTCAATATCGTTTACAAAAATTTTGTCGTTTTGATAGTCTAACTTAATACCCATTAGAAGTTCACCTCAGTGTATTGAACCTCTGCCGCCCATTTTGTATTATTGGTAGTTGCAGCAGTAACTTCTAACCTTAGCGAATCATTCGCATCGTTTGCGGTAATATTCGCATCAAATCCAGGAACATCCTCTCCCAGAATAATTTTTCCCACACTACCGATAATTTCAGTAGTTGTCTCGTCTTTTTTCAAAGCTCCGTTCAGTTGAAAAGCACAAGAGTCTCCACTCGTATTATCTCTTCCAACTATCAAAGCATCAAAAGCTAAAACTCCTTCATCTTGCATTGCGAGCACTGCTCCACCTACACCATCGAGGTAAATCTCTGTAGAAGATGTAGTAACTGTGTCTCCTCGATAAATTGCTCGTCCTGCAACAGAATTTGTAATACTAACGTTTCCGTTATAAGTAGCGGTTCGAGTAACGTCAGCCTTAATTCGTATTTTACCAATAAGAAGAGTATTTACTCTTCCTGTACTATCAATCTCCTGAACATCGTAATTATAGGTTCGAGGTTCAAGAGCGTTTGTTGCCCCTCCCGGAATAGTAATAAAGATAATTCCTTGGGAGGCATCTGGTGAACCGGCACTAACAGGACCAACTTGTAACTCTGCCTGCTCATCTAAAAGTGTTATATCTGATTTGAGCGTAAACCAGTATTGATTTCCTGTTAAATCAATTGGATTACCGTCAACATCTTGAATAAGAAACTTGAGATTCCAAGTATCTCCACGAGCTTGAGGAGTTAAGTCTTGTTGAATGTATGACATTAAAAGGCTCCTTCTACGTCAAGTGAAGATACTTCCACACTTATCACTTCAATTGTTGCTACAGCGACGGCTTCTTCAATATTTACGTTAATCTGTCCTTCATCGAGAGAAAGTTCTTCGTTTATATAAAACTTTTCTCCGAAACTTCCTCGAAAGCCTCTCGTAGCAATTGCTAGTTGTCGTTGTGCACTCACTGTCTTGCCACTATAGTAGTATCTTGAACTGAATTTTGAGTAATACTTAGTGTAATATCTCCTACAGTAATAGAAGTATCTCGAATTGTTTGTGTATTTGCTGCATCGAGACCAAGTATCTGCCAGATTTCAAGCAGTCGATTCTCTGTAGTTGCTCCACCAACAATTGATGTCTCTGTGATATTAGACCGTGTAAGAGTAACAGATACGTTTTGTGTTGGATTTACTGGATTTTGTCCAGGTTCCCGAGTATATATATTTCCAATAACATCTAAAATATACCCTTTTCCCGAAGTCCAAGGTTGAATTCTCCAACCATTTTCTAAAAAGTAGGTATCCCCAACAAAAGTTTCTGATGTAATCGGGTCTCCCCCAAGAGTGCTTATTGCTTGTAGAAACTTAGTATTATCTCTCTGTAGAGACCATTCTTTCCAGTTACTATAAACGTCACCCTGAATATCAATAGAAGTTTCGCCTTCATTTACAAGAATGAGCTTATTTGGGCCATCAAAAGTTACTTTTTGAGCACCTACTAAATTAGGGTCCCAATAAGTCCATTCTCCGTAATTGAAATGAATCGAAGGCATTACTGAATAATCTCTTTCCAGTTAACTGTAACCATCAGTTTAACGTTATTGTGTAACATTGTTCTTGTCTTAGCATAGAATGACCAGATAACTCTTGAACCTCTAAATCCTTTGATGTATGAGCTACCGCCCGGCCATGCTGGAAGACCCGAAGTATCAACTGGATTTGAGAATGTATCGGTAGTTCTGTCATAGTCATTGTAGACTTCAAACTGATTTGCTGCAATTGGTTTCACATAGTAGTAATTGCCACCGAATGATTCCCAACCTGTGGGTGCGTCATAGACTTCGTACTGTTGGTTTCCATCTACGTCTGATGCATACTCTGCAATGTTGAGTGGAAATTCTGCAGTACCTGCCGCAATTGGATCACGTACTTCGACTCTTTCACCCGATGCAACTGTAATCACAGCAGGAGAAGCGTTTGATACGGTTTGAATATTATTGACAACAGTACCGCCATCATCTGCAAAGTTTTTAACAGCACCGTATTGCCAGTTATTAAAAGTATCAGTAGTATCTGTTTCGTAGCGTCCAGCGAACATTTCTTGAAGAAGAATTTTGCCGTTCTGATAAGATGTAGCCGAAGAGTCTACCTCTACGGAAGTACTGGGAACTGCTGAAAAGTCAAATCCTGTGGCGACAGAGTTAATCTCTGCTTTAAGATCAATTACTGCGTCTAAACTAAGACCTTTGCCCGTTGTGGCAATACCGCCGTCGAATCCAGCATCAAAACCATACGCAGATACAGAGGTCGGCATATAAAGTGTGTGGTTTACTTCTCCGTTCGGCAGTTCTACCTTTGGAGAGATAGAAAAGAGGTATTGCCAATCATCTGAAATGTTTGCGGTTACAGTTGCGTGTTGTGTTGCATAGGTCGCTTGCTTACCTTTTTCATTAAGGTCTAAGTCTGCCTCTGTCCATACTGATGCAGACCACGTTTCAATAGACGTATCATCGGTTGGGCCCGTAACTGCTTTTACACTCCAACATGTAGGCAACGAAGCCGTTTGCGACATAGCAACATCATAGTTGTTACCATGATAGTAAGAATGCATTACAACACGAGCGCCGTCGATGTAGGTACCAAATCGTACTCGACCCGCCCCATGCCACTGAACGTCAATCCAGTAGATGTTATCTTTTGATAAGTCTAATGTTGCCTGTGAATCACCTGAACCATCTACTTTATCGCCGTTCCATGCAGATTGTGCAATTACATTATCGACTCTACTGCCTGAAGTAGAGCTTCGAATAACAACACTCAGATTGTTATTTTGGTCAAGTCTGAACATGAAACCGTTGTTTGCATCAAACATACCCCAGTTTCTCACACAACCTGATGCACCACCTGTGTTATTCAGTCGTGCGGTGGCCATATAAAGGTGTGAACTACCTGCAACATAGTGGTGATATAGATTACTCGAACAAGAGGCAAATCCTTCGTTCGTTACATGGTCGGGGTCGGTGGCTCCTGGCACTTTAATTGTCACTGAGTTTCTGTCGTTATCGTAAGTAACAGAACCGCCATTCAATTGTGAAGGAGAGAAGTTATCGTCAAGAATTTCTTTTTGACCAAATACATAGTCACCGATATGAGTAGCGCCTGATGTACGCAATTTACCCCATGCGTCTAATTGAGGAAGACCTTCTGCGAATCGAATGTTGGCTGAACCTGTGATGTCAACATCCATTCCGTATTCTGGATTGTCATAACCCATAATGTTCTGTGCTGGTATATAGACATCGTAGAATGCGGCTACTTGAGCAACTGCTTGTCCATCATAAGAAATATTAGCATCAACGGTCGGTTCAAAATTTTCATACTTTGCAGTCTTATTGTAGTGAACAGCAAGAATACCAGTGCCATCACCCTTATTGTAAACACCATGCACATGCACCATACCATTGCCACCAAATCCAGCAATCATATACATTTGACCGATTTGCCAGTCATGGTCAGTTGATCCACCAGCTACAGAGTTGAATGTTTTGTACTCAATCTCAGCAGTGTGTACCATGTACACACGATCGCCGGTGCTCTCCGGTGGTATCCTAGTATATCTCTTTTCGCCTGCCATTTATTTTTCCTTTATACGTCTAGGTCGACATACAGTTTTGACAATTCGGTTCTTATCGTATTGTAATGACGCATCAGATCCATAGGTTTAATATCTTCCAACCCTTCAGTATTACCGGCATAAGGCAAAACTTTGTTAATAAATTGTTCAAAATATTCTACGGATTGGTCTAACTTTGCTTTAGCTTCTACATCTGTCATATATCATTCCTTATTCATAGTTAAAATAGAGGGGGAGAATCTCCCCCTCACATATTATATATAATCAATATTAGTTTGCAGGATCGTCGTAGTTTCTTTCCAACGGAGCAACAACAGATAACGTCGTTGCAGTAGAACCAATTGACAAACCATTAGTTCTTACGTACTGTCCTCTTTCCAGTCCGAGACAAACAATCGTTACACCGACATCAGACGTGCCATCACGTCCATTTGTTGTATCCTGAGTGTATGCATAGTTAAACGAATATGTACCGTTGTTGGGTATGTTGTTAGATACGTCTGCACCAACTTTAGTTGACAGATCATCCTGAACAACTTGTACTGCATCCGATTCACCAAAGTTCAAAGATCCGGCTTGAGCACCTTCACCATTGGTATAATACATATAGAATACAGAATCTAAATCAGCACTTAGGTTTTCGTTAAAGTTAATTGTAACTGTAACGACTGTTGGAGCCTGATGTAATACACCAGCAAAATCAAAGTAGTCGATGTTGTTTACGTCAACCGATGCAATATCATCAACTACAACTGCGAATGGAATATCTGCATCAGCATACGTGTTCAGCTGAGAACCAACGAAGAACACTAATGGATCTGCAATATTACCATTACGGTCAGTATTTGTGCCGGCATTAATGTCAGTTGTCTGTCTTAATAAGTACTGAGCATATTCATATCCAACTTCCTTAGTCGCGCCAGGTGTTGTACCAGCATTATTGAAGTCAAAAATTGTAGTATAGGCTGACCAAGTGGTGCCATCCTTTTCAATATTACGTTCGCCTGGAGTCCATCGAGCCCACGTGCCTGCGTTTGCTGCATTATCAGCTTGAATCGAAGTGTGACCAACATTGGCATCAAGACCATCTAAGTAATACCAACGGTCTGCACCCTGAGAAGTGGTATCACCCACGTCTAAAACAACGTCACCTGGCGTATATACCACAGTGCCACCCGTATCATAATTTCCTTTAATGACAACATCATCAGTATTAGTATCTGGGTTAGGTAAGTATTCTACATCAATTTCGTGGACATAAGCAAGACGTGCAGTACCCGCTGCAGAACCTTGATCCGTAAGGTTATTAGCATTGGTTATTTCAAACTCGGTTGATGTTTCAACGGTACCATTTACAGACGATACAATAAATTCATCCCCGTCATACGTTCCACCAGTTGTTCCGTTCAGTCTTACCGGAGCATCAACATACAAACCGTGAGCCGTTGATGTTGTAACAGTCCACTTAGTACCATCGGATGTGATCGATGCAATGTTAACACCAGTCAGTGCATTATCGCTATACGTCTTAATGTTCAAGTCATTTGCGTTGGTAAGTGGGAAACGATATACAATGTAGGTCATTTCCGATACACCGATATCTGCAATTGATGAATCGGCGTATGTTCTTCCTCGTGTTCGAATAAACAATTGGAAAGTATTTGCACGATCAACCGCAATTACCACGGTATTGGAATCAGCACCAGTCGTAAACGACGAACCACCACAAGTCAAAGTGCCTGTAGCTACAGCGGTAACTATGTGAGTTGTATTGTTACCACCTGCTGTCGCCCCCGAAATTGTAATTTCATCACCTATTTGAAAGTACGTTGTAAAATCGATTGCGGTAGATGTGATCGTTGTTGCGGTGGCAAAGTTATAATCAGTTGAGATTGCATTACCATAAATAAGAACGGCTTGGTTAACCTCACCTTCAAATGCAGCATTAAATGTTGGTGCAGAAAACGAATCTTTCTGAATATAATAAGGTGTTTCGGTATCACCTAAGAGACCCAGTGATACGATGCCCGAGAAAGCTCGCTTTGTTGAAGGAGTTAATGTACTATCAACTTCCGCCCAACCAGCAGTACGAATTAACAATCGTGTTGTATCATCAACTGGTTCCCAACCGTCTTGGAATTCGAACTGTTCGTTCGTAATTGATAGCATCGGGAACTTGAATCGTGTGATAGATTCTGTCATCTTCCACACTTCTTTAAGGAATGAATATAGAGCCTGACCAGTAACACCAGTACCAGCCGTTGATAAATTACCTGCGGAATTGATGGTAATCGTTAATGGGTTTGTGCCTGAGGCATCAATCAAAATTTCTGGAGTATAATATTGACCATTATCTTGTAAATCATCGGCAAGTGCTTTACCTACAGAATTTCCATCACTTAGTGTACCTTCATCAGTTTGAGAAATACCAGTACCACTAAGTACAATTGTATCTGCGTCAGTAATCGAAGAGATATCGTATGTACCATCATGGTTTGTTGTTCCAGAAATTACAACCTTAGTATTTCCAGCATCAGTAATTCCATGAGCGTCAACGGTATTGATGGTCAACGAAGTACCACCGCCGGCCGCGCCGAGAATTTGGTCTATTTGGATAAACAGATCATCAAGATCGATTATCGAGGGTTGTACTGCAGCCATTTGTTAATCTCCTAAGTTGGATTTATTGTTGTTAATTATCTCTTATTTATAACTTATGGATTTTTATAATTGCGATCAAATATTTGTGCAGCCGGAAAACCACCGGAGGCATTGGTTAAAGTCTGACCTTCAATCCTTTGTATTTGATACTGCAAGTTAAGTAACACAACATAAATTGATATATCGCTGCTGTAGGTGTAAGTATAAGTAAATGTGTTACTATCTGTGGTTCCTCCAATTGTAACATTTCCCAATAAGTCAGTACCAACACCACCAGTTACATCTTCAACTCCAGCAATAACCTCATTGGTTGTTGCATTATGAATGCGTACCTCAGTACCGTCTTTTAAATTTGTAATAACATAATTATATTGAACAGGTGGAATATAAAACGTACCATCATCTGCAGTGTAACGAAGAACGTTGCCCGCACCATAATTTACTACAATCACACCTTCTGTTCCCGATCTTTCAGTGAAGAACTGCGAACCGTTAGAATATAATGCTCTTCCTTGAGAAGATTTACCCCATTCGTGTATTAATTCTCCCGTTGCTGATAATGTTGTTTGTGAAGTAAGAGCAGCGAGATAATCATAAACCGTTTGTAATGATAATGAATTTGCATCAATCCAAATTGTATATCTTTTTTCTGACCCAGAAGTTAATGTGCCGGACCATCCGGTACTAGAAAGAGACTCTGTTCCAGAAAATGCGTTTGCGTTTCTGGTTTCAAGATGAAACGTTCCTGAAGAAGAATCACCATCCAAAAATGCAGTAACTACACCAGTAGCACCAGAAGTTCCTCCAGTAACAGTATCGCCAACATTTAATGTACCTGTTCCACCAGTAAAAGCGATGATAGATGATGGATTTGTGTCTTCATTCCAAGTGATTCCTGAACCGTTCGTAATAGCCGTTGCTTGTACAGTTTGAACCAAAAAGTTGTCGTCGGATAATGAAGTAGTGGCTTCGTATGGAGAAGTTGAAGATAACGCCAAAACAAATGGCGTATAACTCCAAGAATCAATTCTTAATGAGTGTGTTCCGAACGTTGTCGTTGTCCCACCGCCAGGATGAGTTCTATAAACAAACGAAGAATTGACAACACCAGAGGCATTAGTAACACCTTCGATGACAAGATCGTCATTAACTAAACCTTCGTATACAATAACCAAACTATTTTGAATTGGTGATAACGCAGAATCTAAAACCGTAGCATCAACACTTCTTCTATCATTTACAACATTTGATGTTGTTGTTAAAAAATTTAAATCTGATACTTGAGTAACAGACCAATTTGGATTAATAACTTCCCAAGTTTTATTTGAGTTAACTCGAATAAAATCAATATTACCGACCCAAATACAATCTCTTAAATTTAAGGTTTCTGTTGTTGTGTCGCCTGAGGCTGTGTCCAAACCAGCGGTATTAATTATTCGAACCTGATCAAAGAATGAAGAACTGTTTAATCTAACAATTTCTGTAGATCCACTCGAACCAGTAATAGAACCATTTTTTAATTGTGTGTTAAAATATAATCCTTCGTCAGTTGCCTGTAGTAAAGAAAAGTCTTCGAATTCAGTGTCACATCCACTTGCAAAGTTTATTTGTAATGGGTTCAAAGAAGCAAGAAAACGAGCATCATAAATTCTTGCAACAGATCCAGATTGAAAATCCATCCAAGTTTCACCTTGTGAGTTATTAACTCCGGTAATTACACCACCAGAAACTGGTGTTCCTTCTCGCAAGTATCCTACTTGAAGCCTACCTCCGCTTTGACAGGTAAAACCATAATTAGTTGCTGATTTAGAATCTACGATTTCAACGAGGTCGCCACCACCAATAAATACTCCGGCGTTATTTTGTATAATAAAATCTTCATTGAATTCATAAAAACCAGTACGAGAGTTGAGGTATGCTCCGTCTTGGTTCATATCATCAATATTATAAAAAACATCTACAGCATCGCCAGATGTTGGTTGTGTAGACCAATTTTCAGTAACAGTTGCAATTTGTGTGGTTCCCGTTCCGGCGGTAACAGACGAACAAAATCTAGTTTCTTCAGTGCCGGAACCTCTCCTTAGAATAATAACTCTATTTGCGTAAGTTGTAAAACTTCCAATGTCAGCCGTTGCTGAAGTTAAGTTTAACAACGTATCAGAAAAAACGATCTCATTCGTACCATTTGCTTGAGTTTGTGCCCCGAGAGTTTCACTTACGGCATATGTGGATACTGTACCATTAACTATTGCCATTTACATGCTCCGACTCTATTTGTAGAAGAGTCTGTCTATTTTCGTCGGATATTTCGGCATCTCGACAAACATATGTTGAACACTTATAAGATCTCATGGAAACGGGCAGTTTACATCCAACGTTTGGCTCTAAAAATCCATATTCATCATTCCAATATGATTGATAATTTTCTGGTATAGTTT